>OLGV01000834.1_pt1 | contig 11353 bp, 7 predicted proteins | sample 1605761 | NCBI WGS metagenome assembly OLGV01 (sample SAMN03283245) | human gut metagenome | biome: human-associated habitat; material: feces | host: Homo sapiens | place: Peru | collected 2012
TACCACATTGCAAAGATACACAATTACTTTTTAAAAACAAACCTAAATAAGCGTATTTTCAACTAAATTGTTGCATATATTTGCAAAAAGCCGTACATTTGCAAGCAAATTATCAGCAAATAGTTATTACACGTTATTAATATAAAGAGCGTGTAAATACAATTGAAACTAACAAGCAAAAGAACAATTAATTAATATATACTATGAGAAAAACCCTACTTAGCATCGCTTCCCTCCTCCTTGTAGCAGGGAACATCAACGCCACCAACATCGGCTACTCGAAAGATGAGATTTCGCGCAACAACGTATTCCGCCTCGGCAACACCGAGAAGCAGGGACAGGCTATGCGCCTGAGCCACGCCAAGCTGCAGGCTCTGAAGGGCAAGACCATCGACTTCGCCGAGTTCGTGTTGGGCAGCAAGAATGTCACCGACAAGAAGATGCACGTTTTCCTCACCAAGCAGCTCGACGGCACACCTATCGCCGAGGGAACCGTTGAGGTGACGAAGGCGCTGAGCAAGATAAAGTGGACGCTCGACAAGCCGTACACCATAACCGGCGACGAGGACTGTCTCTACGTAGGCTACACAACCGAAGCTGCTACGACATACAAGGTGCTCATGTCGGACGGTTCGTACGACATCGAGGGCTGCAACTACGGCTACAAGGACGGAGCGTGGGTAGACACCTACGGCATGAACAAGGGCAGTGCGCTCATCTTCGTCAACGCCGAGAACGTGGGCGACTATACCGACGCCATCATCGCTCTGAGCAACTTCGAAGGCTACTATAAGGCGGGCGACAACTGCAACTTCTCGGCTTGCTTCGTGAACGCCGGCACGACGGACATAACCAGCTTCGACGCCATCGTCGAAGTGGGCGGCAACAAGACCACGCAGCACTTCGCCGACCTCAGCATCAAGCCGAAGGAGGGCTACAGCTTCGACCTCAAAGACGTGGACACAAGCAACGAGGGCGAGCAGAGCCTCAGCGTAACTATCGCTAACGTGAACGGAGCGGGCAAGGAGACCGACACGTCGGACAACAGCGTCAGCGCCAACCTCTTCCTCTACCCGAAGACTATGGAGCGATCGTTGCTGCTCGAAGCGTTCACGGGTCAGGACTGCGGCAACTGTCCGGGCGGCCATCTGAACATTGAGGCTGCCATCAAGAAGACAGAGAAGAACGTCATAGAGGTGGCTCATCACGTAGGTTACAAGCCCGACATGTTCACAATGAGCGAAGACCCTACATACATATTCTTCTACCCTAACACGTCGAGCACATTCGCACCGGCGGCAATGGTCAACCGCAACACTTACGCCAACGTAAGCACTACGCCGATAGTGAGCGCCACCGACGTCAACAGCCTGCTTTCCACCATCTACTACGCCGACACCAAGGAGCCGTACGTTTCGCTCTACCTCAAGACCACACTGGACGAGAGCACACGCGAACTGAACGTGAAACTCTACGTGCTGCCTCACAAGACCGTGCCTCACAACAGCTCTGTCTTCAACGTATACCTCGTGCAGGACGGCATCGAAGCGCGTCAGGCGAGCGGCGGAGACAACTACATACACAACCGCACCTTCCGCGGAACGGTGACGGGCAACGCATGGGGATACGCGGTGAAGGACATAAAAGCGGGTCAGCTGCTTTCGTGGGAGAAAACCATCACCATACCCGAGAGCATCCACTCGAGCTATTATGCCGACGAGACCAAGAACAACGTCGAGGCTGTGCTGAAGAACATGAGCGTCGTGGCTTACATAGGCGAGTTCGACCAGAACGACAACAACAAGCACACTATCTACAACTGCTGCGAGGCGCGTCTGGGCGAGTCGCACAAGCAGACTGGCTTCGTCAAGCCTACCGACGTGAACAGCGCCGAGGCTGAGCAGAGCGTTAGCATCTTCGTGAGCAACGGAAAGGTGCACGTTGGCGGAGCATACGACCGCTTGCAGGTGTACAACCTCGCTGGTGCGCAGGTGGAGAACGCCGATCTTGCCAAGGGCGTGTACATCGTGAAGGTGACAGCCGACGGCAAGCAGACCACAAAGAAGGTGCTCGTGAAGTAATACGGGCAGCCGAAAACAGATACATATAATATAATAAGGTATATCATGCGCAAGTCATACATATATATAATAGGTGCAACGATGTTGCTCGCACCAGCCTCAGCGTTGGCGCAGGCATCGCTTTCGCCTCGCACGGCTATTGCCGTCGCTTCCCCCACTCTGCTCAAGGCGCCCGCAGCGCAAGCCGCAGCATCGGGCGTCGCAAGCAGTCAGCTTTCAGCATACGTAACAATCGACCCTGCGCGCACATCGTGGCAGCAGTTGGGCGTGACGCCTATCGCCGAGAACGCCAGTACGGCTACCGTACGCCTCACGCTCGACGCCTTGCAGCGTCTGGCTAAGCAGGAGGGTGTAGAGTACATACAGATTACATCGGGCGCTACGCAGATGCTCAACCTCGCGCGCCAGGAGGCTGGCACCGACCAGATACACAAAGGCACCGACCTGCCGAAGGCATACACCGGCGAGGGCGTGGTTGTGGGCGTGGTCGACGCCGGATTCGACTATATGCACGCCGCTTTCCGCCGCCCAGCCGACGGGGCGCTGCGCATCAAGCGTGTGTGGGAGCAGGGCGCTACGACGCTCGACGGCGCTTCGGCTCCTGCGAAGTACGGCTACGGCATTGAGCTGAACACGCCCGAACTGATAGAGAAGGCGCAGGGCGACAGCGACTCTAACTCGCATGGCACGCACGTGGCTGCCATAGCTGCGGGTAGCGACGCCTACAAGGACGGGGCGTACGTGGGCAATGCGCCCGACGCCGACATCGTGCTCGTGGCGCTCGACCTGAACGCGAGCACCAACGCCGACATCAGCAACGCCGTGCAGTATATCTTCGACTATGCCGACGAGGTGGGCAAGCCGTGCGTCGTCAACCTCAGTCTGGGCAACCAAGACGGACCGCACGACGGCACTTCTACGTTCGACACCATGACCGACGCCATGCAGGGACCGGGCAGACTCATCGTGGGCGCTGCCGGCAACCACCGCACCGACGCGTTCCACATCGACCATACCTTCGCTACAGCCGACGCTGCGCCGCTACGCACGTTCGTGAAGTACAAGGTGGCGCCGTCTAACTCGGTTTCGGGCGGCACGATAGAGATTTGGGGCGAGAAGGGCGTCGACTTCACCGTAGACATCGCCGCCTACAGCACGTTCAACAAGAAGGATGCGCGGTCTACGACCGTTTATCCGGCGGAGGGCGTCACGGATGTTGACTTCGGCAAGTACGCTACGGGCACGTGGAAGGTGGCTTCGGAGGTGAGTCCGCTCAACGGCAAGCCGCACGTGGTGCTGACATCTGCGCTCACCTCGATACGCAACAACTACGCCATAGCGATCACCGTGACGCCGAAGACGGCGGGCAGAGTGAACATTTGGTCGGACAATACGTATCTGGCGTTGGAGTCGCGCGACATAGAGGGCTTCTCGGCACCCGACGCAGCGTCGTCTACGCTCTGCGAGATTGGCGGAACGGGCAAGCGCATACTCACCGTGGGTTCGTACACCACACGCAACGAGTACACGACAAACAGCGGACAGCAGGCTACGCTGCAGGAGACCGTGGGCGACCTGAGTTCGTTCTCGAGCTACGGCCCCACAGTAGACGGACGCATGAAGCCGAACATTACGGCGCCGGGCTGCTTCATCATCTCTGCCGTGTCTAACAACGACGCATCGGGCAACTTGATGTACGCCGAATACAACGAGAACTTCGGTCGCTACAACCAGTACGGCTATATGCAGGGCACGTCGATGGCGTCGCCGTTCGTGGCAGGCATTGTGGCTACATGGCTGCAGGCTTATCCGCAACTCACGCCCGAACAGCTGCACGAGATTGTGCAGAACACGGCACGCAAGGACTGCTTCACGGCTACGGCGCCCGACAGCAACTGGGGCTACGGCAAGATTAACGCGCTCGACGGACTGCGCCAGTGCATCGAGAAGCAGGAGACGGGCTGCGTGAGCATCGGCATGCCGTTCGACGGAACGGTGCGCATCGCAGACGGAAACATCTTATTGGGCTTCGCTCGCGACACGCAGGCTACGCTCGGCATCACAAGCTTGACGGGCGGCACGCTGTTCAGCAAGCCGCTCGGCAAACGCTCGGCAGGCGAAACGCTGTCTGTTGCCGTGCCGCAACTGCCAAAGGGCGTGTATCTGCTCAGCGTAAAGACGCCGACAGCTACAAAGACCTTCAAGTTTGTTTGGCAATAAGCTAAGGCTTTCTCATCGTCACCCGAACGCCGTCCGATCAGATTCCGTCCGCCGTCCAATCGGATTCCGAACGCCGTCCGATCGGGCGGCGTTCGGTTGACGATGACTTTTCTACACACTGACAATAACTTCTGTCCACACAAAAGTGTGGAACTATTCTACACTTGTTCCACACTTCTCCACAACTTTTTAGTCTATGCCAAAGCACTAAAAAATTTTATTCACACTGACTATCAGACACTTACACAAAACACTTCATATTCTGGCACGCAGATTGCATTCTATTAAGTGAACGACGCAACGAACAAACATCAGTTCAAGACGGAGTTCTACAGATAAACATTATAATTAACAATTAAAAATTTAAGAATATGAAGAAGTTAGTTTTTGTAGCTTTCGCAGCTTTCGTTATGGTATCAGTAAGCAACGTATTTGCAGGTAGCTCTAAGGCAGAGCTTGGTTTGAACATGCCGGTCGACTCAACCGTTGTTGACACAGCCGACACAGTAGGCGCTCCGGCAGAGGGTGAGCCGGCAGAACAGCAGGCAACTCCTGAAGAAGTGGCAATGCTCAGCGACTCGGTTGACTCGGTTGACTCTACAGCACACCTCTTCTCGAGCGTAATGCTCATGGACTCTACATCTACAGATACAACCGGCACAGAGGCTCCGGCAGTGGTTTAAGAGAAGGTAAGGGTTTCAGACATAAATAACAACACACTAATTCCTTTCAGTCTGCATCGTTCTTGTACGAACAAGAATGGTGCAGACTTTTTGTTTTCTACCACCAACGAATGTTTTATAAAATAAAAGCCAAGATTCTGCGTTATACAGAATATAGGGATAAGAATTTTGAAGCATATATGTTCAGCACCAGAATAAAAATACTTGTAGGCTACGCATTGCTCGCCATCGTGTTGCTGTCTGCCACATGGATGGTATACGACAACACGCGTTCGTTGTCGGCGGTAAACCACGCCTCGGAGCGCTTTATGGCTCGCCGCGACATTGTCAACTCGCTCGTGTTCACGATGCTCGAGACCGCCAATGCCGAACGCAGCGTGCTGCTCGGCGACGCAAGCAAATGGGAACGCTTCGACCGCGCACTCAGCGGTTCGAAAAGGCACGCACGTAAGTTGCGCCCGCTACTGAACGACACGCTGAAACAGCAGCGGTTGGATACGCTAATGGCACTGCTAATAGCGAAACGCGAGAACACGCTGCTCGTGATGAACGTACTGAAAAACAACAGCCGCGACATCTATTACAACAATAAGGTGGAGGCGCTGCACAGCGGACGCGACTCGATAGTGATTAGTCCGCAGACGAAGGAGCGCCACGAACAGCACGAGACGGTGTACGAGGTGGTGAAGACGAAACGCGGCTTCTTCAGACGCCTGGGCGACGCCTTCCGCAAACAGCGCACCGACACCATAAGCACTACCCGACTGACGCATCAGCCGTCTACCGACACCATCCATCACCGACTGAACATCGCCGACTCGGTGGCTAATGCGCTTGCCGAGATTCATAGCAAACAGCAACGCGCCAACGACCGCCAGCAGGACATCATCAGTACGCGAAACAACCGTCTGCAACTGGTGAGCATTCAGCTGACGAAGCGCACATGGCAGCTGCTGGAGGACATACAGAGCGACGAGCACAACGCCATGCAGCGTGTTGTGGGCAAGGCCATCAGTTCGCGACGCGCCATGATCGTGAGGATTGCGGTGCTGGGGCTGTTGGCGATTCTCTCGGCGGCGATTCTCGTGGTGTACATCCTCAGAGACATAAAGCGCGAGCGCCGCGACCGTCAGCGCATTCTTGAAGCGAAGACGGAGACGGAACGCATCATGCAGCAGCGTGAGCGTCTGCTGCTCACCATAACGCACGACATAAAGGCGCCGGCTGCGTCGATTGCCGGTTTCATCGACCTGCTCAGCGAGTATGTAGACCGTCCGAAGGCGGTGGGCTACCTGCAGAGCATATCGGGCTCGGCTAATCATCTGCTGCAACTGGTGTCGGCGCTGCTCGACTATCATAAGCTGGAGAGCGGAAAGGCGGAGCGACACGAGGTGAGCTTCCAGCCGACTGCGCTCGTCAGCGAGTGTGTGGCGCAGATGCAGCCGCTGGCTATGGCTAAACAGCTGCGCTTGGCTACAGATATAAACGTTGCGGAGGATATGTTCTGCCGTTCGGACGCGTTCCGCATCAAGCAGATTGTGAACAACCTCGTGAGCAACGCTATCAAATATACCGACGAGGGCGAGGTGCGTGTCGGCATAACCGTTCTGAACGGTTGGATGACGCTGAGCGTGAGCGACACGGGCTGCGGCATGACACCCAAAGAACTGCAGAGTGTGTTCAACGCCTTCACGCGTCTGCCCGGCGCTCAAGGCAAGGAGGGCGTGGGCCTCGGACTCACTATCACTCGCGAGATTGTGACGCTGCTCGGCGGCAGAATAAATGTTGCGTCGACAAAGGGCAAGGGCACGACGTTCAGAGTGTGTCTGCCGGTAAAGGTGGTAGCTAATCAGGGGATACACTCAGGGGGTGCACTTGTCTCAAGTGCACCAACAAAGCAACAAGTGCACCAACAAAGCAAACATACTCAGGGGGTGCACTTGTCTCAAGTGCACCAACAAAGCAAAGAACTGCACCAACAAAGCAAACATACTCAGGGGGTGCACTTGTCTCAAGTGCACCAACAAAGCAAGGAACAGCACCAACAAAGCAAACATAACAGCATGGTTGGTGCACTTGAGACAAGTGCACCCCCTAAAGGCAAATCTCAACACCACAACACCTCAACATCTCAACCCACGATCTCCGTGGTGATAGTAGACGACGACCGCCTGCAGGGTCAGCTCCTCAACGAGATGCTCCGGCGCATCGACGGCGTGCAGTTCGACATCACGACGACCATACACGCCGACGAAGCCATCAGTATTGCTGTGGAGAAGAATCCGCACATCGTGTTCACCGACATCGAGATGCCGGAGATGAACGGCAGCGAGATAATGCGCCGCATACGCAGCGCATCGTCGGCTACGTCTGCAACCGACAAGTCCGTACTCCGCACGAAGTTCGTGGCTATGACGGCACACGAGCAGAGCATCATGCCGCAACTGCGCAGCGACGGCTTCGACGCCTGTTTGTTCAAGCCGTTCTCGGTGCAGACGCTCGCCGCCACCATCTGTCAACTGACGGGTGCTGCAGTAAGGGTTTCCGAGAAAGAGCAAAACTCAAAACTCACAATCGCAGGCGAAGCCGAGAACAATTCAAAACTCAAAACTCAAAATTCAAAACTCAACATCGCAGGCGAAGCCGAGAACAACTCAAAACTCAAAACTCAAAACTCAAAACTCAAATCCGCTCTCCTTCCCTTCACCGACGGCGACCCTGAAGCGGAAGCGCAGATAATAGGCGACATACGCAAGTCAATAGAGGAATACTTAGAGATGATTGGCGACGGTTCTGACCCTGAGCGCGTTGCGAAGGCGGCGCACAAGGCGATGCCGCTACTCGAAATGCTCGAACCTGGCAAAAACCAATGGGTTGCACTACTGCAAACCCCAGGGGGTGCACTTGTCTCAAGTGCACCAACAAAGCAACAACACCCACAAAGCGAAGAAAAAAACATCTTGGTTGGTGCACTTGAGACAAGTGCACCCCCTGGGGAAACAACTACACCCTCTGTGGAGACAAGTGCACCCCCTGGGGAAACAACTACACCCTCTAACGAACAAGAACGCGAAAGATTGACAAAACAACTGATAGAGAAACTTAAGGAAATACTATGCGACATATACTGATTGTAGAAGACGATATCGCTTTCGGCACAATGCTACAGACATGGCTGCGCCGAAAGGGATTTGAGGTGGACAAGGCGACATCGGTGGGTGCTGCCATGAAGCTGCTCGTGGACATGAAGAGCGTAGACCTCGTGCTCTCCGACCTCCGACTGCCCGATCACGACGGCCTCCGACTGCTGGCTTGGATGCACGAGCACAGCATCAATGCGCCGTTCATCGTGATGACTAACTATGCGGAGGTGCAGAACGCGGTGCTCGCCATGAAGTCGGGCGCTGCCGACTATATAGCAAAGCCTGTACAGCCCGACATTCTGCTGCAGAAGATTAACGATGCGATGCAGCAGAACACGCAACAAAGCAATGCAACAATTCAAAACTCTACAACTCAAAATGCGCCAACGGCGCACAATTCAAAACTCAAAACTCAAAACTCGGAAGCCGCTCCCCGCTACATCGAGGGCAAGAGCGAAGCCTCTCGACAACTATACAGCTACGTAGAACTGGTGGCTCCGACGCCAATGTCTGTTCTCATACTCGGAGCGTCGGGCACCGGCAAGGAGTACGTGGCTCACCGCATTCACGACCTCAGTCAGCGCCGCGATCGTCCGTTCTTCGCACTCGACTGCGGAGCGATTCCGCGCGACGTTGCAGCATCCGAATTCTTCGGTCATAAGAAGGGAGCGTTCACGGGCGCCGACGCCGACAAGCGCGGCGCGTTCGAGATAGCCAACGGTGGCACGCTGTTCCTCGACGAGGTGGGCAACCTGAGCTACGAAGTGCAGGTGCAACTGCTGCGTGCGCTGCAGGAGCGTCGCATCCGACCCGTCGGCGGAACGAAGGAGATAGACATCGACATCCGACTTGTCTGCGCTACGAACGAAAACCTTGAGGAGGCTGTCAGCGATGGCCGTTTCCGCGAGGATCTCTACCATCGCATCAACGAGTTCACCATCTACATGCCTAAGCTCTCGGAGCGTGGCAGCGACCTTTTCCTCTTCGCCGATCTCTTCATCCGTCACGCCAACGAGGAGCTGAACCGCAACGTTGAGGGCTTCGACTCTGGCGCTGCAGAGATGCTCGCCTCACACTCATGGCCCGGCAACCTCCGCGAACTGAACAACGTGGTGAAGCGTGCGGTGCTGCTCACACGCGGCTCGCAGATCACCACCGCCGAACTAACGCAGGCGATGGGACAGATACGCACCGACAACGTCCTGCAACTGCGCGACGAGGACACGGAGCGCCAACGCATCATCACCGCTCTGCAACAGACCAACGGCAACAAAGCCAAAGCCGCCCGTCTGCTCGGCGTAGACCGCAAAACAATATACAACAAGATTGAGAAACTGGGGATATAAGAAAACGACATAGTATGCGTATCAACCATATACGCATACTATATCTATCCCGACACCTGAACAATCTTTAAGTTTTTATAAGAAAATATTTCTCTGTTTTATTAAAAATATATATCTTTGTGGCGTCATATAGCCGTAATAGGCATTTGACGGACATATTTAGAGAAGCGTATTTCGCCTATATTCCTATAAATGTGAAACTTGGACACTTTCGCATAGAATGTTTAATTAGGAGTATTTGTGAGAATGGGCTTCCTCTTGGTGTGTATTCGTGTCTATGAACGAAATACCTCCAAGTGGGGCTTGTTCTCCTTATCCTATTTAAACAACGGAGTCCAAGCCGTCACATTTAGGGATAAGGAAGAATAAAGCTCCACTTTTCTTTTTATGCTCCCTAACATCAAATTACGAACGGCACTGTTTGGGCTGAAGGTGCGCAAATGAAGCATAATGAAAAAAGCATTATAAGTTTTTTTTTGATAAATGTTTATCAAATGGTTGTGACTTATTCAGTAACACTAAATACTATTAATATGGCACTTATTAAATGTACAGAATGTGGCGAAATGATTTCAGATAAAGCCACTGTATGCCCACATTGTGGAGCACCAATAGAAAAAATGACAAAATGTGAAGATTGCGGTGCAGAATATTCTGCTGATGCTGAAATGTGTCCAAATTGTGGATGTCCAAATTCCTTAAAAGAAGCGAAGGAACAATCTTCTGAACAACGCAATACTGAGCAGAAAACAGTAGGTATATCAGAAGAACGCAAAAAACGTGTTCAGCATTTTCTTGTCGAAAATCGCCAAAAACTCCCACAGAGCAAGTTCAATGAGATTAGGGAAATTCTTTCTAACCTCACAGATGAACAATGGGAGACCATCGAATACGTCACATTTAAGGACCCTACCACGATGCTTGTTCTATCCATATTGGTAGGTGAGTTTGGAGTAGACCGTTTTGTACTTGGAGATACGACAAATGGTGCTTTGAAACTGTTGCTTACATTATGCTGTGGTGTAGGATTAATATGGTGGGTTATAGATATATTCCAAGTCAACAGGTTGACGTTAGATTACAACTACAAACTATTAAGAGAAACGTTGTCATTTGTCTAAGAAAACATTTTACATATCGGTATCTATAGTGTGTGTGACAGGTCTTGCTTGGCTTATATTATCATATACTACATGGGGGACAGAATTCTTTTTCTGTCCCTTTAAAGCTATCTTTGGTTTGCCATGCCCACTTTGCGGACTAACTCATGCTTGCCACTATTTATTGGGAGGTGAATTTACGTATGCAATATTATCTAACCCTTTAGTTATATTTGTACCCATAGGATTATTCATTCCAATAGTTATATACGATTTATTTAGTCATAATCAGTATACTTGGCATTTGTTTCAATCTGTATATCCAAAGATGTGTTCAATATTTTATCTTATTCTTTTGACTGTATGGTTATATAAAATTCTCTATTATAAAATTGGTATTTGATATGAATAAGAACAATCTTCTTATTATCGCAGCCATAGTATTAATGGCTGCGATAGGTTGTGAGGTAGCCATATACCTCGGGTATGACTTATATCACTCAGAAAATGGAATATTTCTGAGACATAAGGTATACATACCCACTACTTATGTGAATATGTCGGAAAGTAAACTAAGACAAAGTGTTGAAAACGGTAACGCAGAGGCTATGGCTGTGCTTAGCGAAATGTTACTTGAAAAAAATAGAGGGACAGAATGTAAAGAGGTGTTCGAACTTGCACAAAAATCTGCTGACATGAATTGTCCAATGGGCAAAAATTCGTTGGGCATTTTGTATGACATTGGTTACTGTGTCTCGCAAAACCAACAAAAAGCATTTG
>OLGV01000836.1_pt1 | contig 11347 bp, 9 predicted proteins | sample 1605761 | NCBI WGS metagenome assembly OLGV01 (sample SAMN03283245) | human gut metagenome | biome: human-associated habitat; material: feces | host: Homo sapiens | place: Peru | collected 2012
CAAGCGGAAAATCCAGATGGGCAGTGACCTATCTCGCAGCCTGTGACTATGTGCTTTATCTGCGCACAGCCGATGAAGTCGATCACGATACCCTCAGCAGAATAGAGTACAGCAACAAGCAGAACTTTGTTGAATGGGATATCAGGACAGGCGTTTCCGAAGCACCGGCAGAGGCTATCTCCGACCATAAGTTCGTTATTTTCGACAGCCTCGCTGCATACACATCGCTCATGATAAACAAGATGTGCCCGAATATTGACGATATGACTGAGCAGCTTAAAAAGGAGATCGAAAAGAAAATAATCTCCGATATATCCGATATGTATGACAAGATCATGGTCATTGACGGAAGCATGATAACCATCACCCTCGAAACAGGCTTCTCCGTAACCCCCGAGAACCACGCACAGGCTATATTCAGAGAGATCCTCGGAACCGTAAACCAGAGGATCGCAAATATGTCCAACGAAGTTTATATGTCCGCAAGCGGAATTCAGTTCAAGATCAAATAACAGAAAGGAAACTGCGGTATGACATTTGAAGAATTTATTCTCGAAGCACGTGAAATGGGTGCTTCCGATATCCACCTCACAGTAGGCGCTCCCACAGTAGTCCGTGTAAACGGCGAGCTCAGAAAGTTCAAGGACTTTTCTGACGTTGTTGTAAACAGAACTATCCTCTCTATCCTCAATGCCGAGCAGGAACAGCTGCTCACAAAGGGCAACGACATCGACTTCTGCTTTGAGCTTGCAAACGGCGCAAGACAGCGTGTCAACGTGTTCAGACAGTGCGGAAAGCTTGCCTGCTGCATACGTCTGCTGAACGACAGGATCCCTACCCTCGAATCCCTGAAAATGCCCTCTGTACTGACAGAGCTGGCTGAAAAGAAGAGAGGTCTTATCCTCGTTACAGGCCCTACCGGCTCAGGCAAATCAACTACCCTTTCCGCTATGGTGGACTACATAAACAAAAATCGTGCCTGCCATATCATCACTATTGAAGATCCTATCGAATATAAATATGTTCAGGAAAAGGCTACTATCCATCAGCGTGAGATCGGCAGAGATGTAACATCTTTCGGTAATGCCCTCAGAAGTGCGCTCCGTGAGGACCCCGATGTTATCCTCGTCGGCGAAATGCGTGACTATGAAACTATCTCCCTCGCTATGACAGCAGCGGAAACAGGACACCTCGTTCTCGCTACCCTCCATACATCAGGCGCAGCTCAGACGATAGACCGTATCATCGACGGCTGCCCTCCCCATGCACAGGAACAGGTCAGAGCGCAGCTTGCAAATATGTTCCAGGGCGTAGTTTCGCAGACTCTCGTTCCTACCGCAGACGGCAAGGGACGTGTCGCAGCGCTTGAGATCCTCATCGGTACAGATGCCGTAAAGAGCCAGATCAGAGCAAACAAGATCCCCCAGATGGAAACAACGATGCAGTCCGGAACACGCATCGGAATGTGTACCCTCCACGACAACCTCGCAAAGCTGTACCAGAGAAACATCATCTCATACGAAACAGCAATGGAGTACGCCCCCGACAAGACAGAGATGGAAAAAACGCTCCGTTCGGGCGCAGGCTTCTGATTTTCCGCATATTATGCCGTGTCCTGAGGTTTCTTCCTCATGGCACGGCTTTTTTCGGATAATTTCACCTTTCTGACCGCTGTAAGCATCTGCGTCTTATAAGCCTTTGCGTGTATCGTAAAAAAGTCCTGCTGTAAGTATAGTCCGCCCAAAACACCAAGCGTGTTTCACGGCGATATACTGCCCCCCCCGAAAGGAGAATATCACCATGATAACAAAGATCCCCGAACCGCACAAAGCAGTTCGGGGATCAATTATTTCATATTGAAACAGGGGGTGACAATCAGTATGCAATACCCTGCCACTTCATAGCGTCAGCAACCTTCAGGAAGCCTGCGATGTTTGCACCCATAACGAGGTTGCCCTCAGCACCGTATTCCTTGGAAGCATTGTAAGCGTTGTGGAAGATGTTGATCATGATGCCCTTGAGCTTAGCATCAACCTCTTCAAATGTCCAGGACAGTCTCTCGGAGTTCTGGGACATTTCAAGACCTGAAGTAGCAACGCCGCCTGCGTTAGCAGCCTTAGCAGGTCCAAAGAGGATTCCTGCATTCAGGAACTTCTCGATAGCCTCAGGAGTAGAAGGCATGTTAGCACCCTCTGCTACGCACATAACGCCGTTTGCAAGAAGCTTGTCAGCACCTTCGCCGTCCAGCTCGTTCTGTGTTGCGCAGGGAAGAGCAACGTCGCACTTGATACCCCAGATGCCCTTGCAGCCTTCTGTGTATGTTGCGCTTGAAACTCTCTTAGCGTACTCGGAAATTCTTCCTCTTTCAACTTCCTTGATCTGCTTAACAACGTCGAGCTTGATTCCCTCGGGATCGTAAACATAACCGTTGGAGTCGGAAAGAGCAACAACCTTAGCGCCCAGCTCCTGAGCCTTCTCAGTAGCATAGATAGCAACATTGCCTGAACCGGAAACTACAACAGTCTTGCCCTTGAAGCTGTCGTTCTTCATGCAGGAGAGCATTTCCTGTGTGAAGTAGCAAAGACCATAGCCTGTTGCCTCAGTTCTTGCAAGCGAACCGCCGTAAGAAAGTCCCTTACCTGTCAGAACGCCTGTGAACTCGTTGCGGATTCTCTTATACTGACCGAACAGATAGCCGATCTCACGTCCGCCTACGCCGATATCGCCGGCAGGAACGTCAGTGTCAGCGCCGATGTGCTTGCAAAGCTCTGTCATGAAGCTCTGGCAGAAACGCATGATCTCGTTGTCGGACTTGCCCTTAGGATCGAAGTCGGAACCGCCCTTACCGCCGCCCATAGGAAGTGTTGTAAGGCTGTTCTTGAATACCTGCTCGAAGCCGAGGAACTTGATAACGGAAGCGCATACAGAGGGGTGGAGTCTCAGACCGCCCTTGTAAGGACCGATAGCGGAGTTGAACTGTACACGGTAACCTCTGTTTACCTGTACCTTGCCGCTGTCATCTACCCAAGCAACTCTGAACTGGATGAATCTCTCAGGCTCAACCATTCTCTCAACGATGCCGTTCTTCTCAACGGAAGGATCTCTTGCAACTACGGGTTCCAGAGATGTCAGGACCTCGCCTACTGCCTGGAGGAACTCAGGCTCGTTAGAATTCATTCTGACTACCTTGTCGTAAACCTTCTGAAGATACTCACTTTTAAACTTAAACTCCATTGTTTAAAGCCCCCTGTATAAAATTTTAAATATTGGATACGCTCCGTTCGGACCGTACTTCAAAACTGTGATTCTATTATACACCATATCTTTTCATTTTGCAAGTACTTTTTCAAAAAATTGCAGAAAAAATTTTTTTCTCCCGAAAAATTCCCTGTTTGCGTGCTTCGGATATATAATAATGAAACAAGCGGGAATTTTTCGGGTAAAAAATGTTCATATTTTATAGCATTATTTATCAAGAGCGGCTCTTACATCTCTTACAAATCCGCCTGCATATGCGGGATAGTCCTTTCCGTGCTCTGCGGCAAGCTTTACTACTGCGCTGCCGATGATAACGCCGTCGCAGTATTCCGACATCTTCTTTGCCTGCTCGGGATTTGATATTCCGAAGCCTACGCAGCACGGAGTTTTCGCATACTTATATACCTCGCCGAAAAATTCGCCGAAATCGGTGGAAAATCCGCTTCTCATTCCCGTAACGCCTGTCGATGAAACGCAGTAGAGGAAGCCCTCGCTCTCCTTGGCGATCATTCCGATGCGTCCCTTTGAAACGGGCGTAACAAGGCTTATCGAATAAACTCCGTTCGCCTTCGCCTGTGCGGATACCTCGTCCTTTTCCTCATACGGCATATCGGGGATAATAACTCCGTCGATGCCCGTCATGCGGCATTTCTCGAAAAATCTCTCCGTTCCGTAGCGGAATACCGTGTTTAAATACATCATAAGGAGCAGCGGCTTGTCTGTCTTTCTGCGGATATTTATAACGATGCCGAATATCTTGTCAAGGTTAGTGCCGCCCTCAAGCGATCTGAGGCTTGCCTCCTGGATAACAGGGCCTTCCGCAACGGGATCCGAGAAAGGAACTCCAAGCTCGATGATATCCGCGCCGTTGCCGAACATCTCTGTGACAGCCTTTTCGGTAGTGTCAAGGTCGGGGTCGCCCGCCGTAACGAATGTGATGAGTGCCTTTTTTCCTGCCGCTTTAAGCTCGGCAAATGCTTTGTCTATTCTGTTCATGCTTCTGCCCTCCTTATTCCTCACTCAGGTTTATTCCTCTGTATCTTGCGATTGAATAAACGTCCTTGTCGCCTCTGCCCGACAGATTTATCACCATGATCTGATCCTTATCCATAGTCGGAGCGACCTTTACAGCCGCCGCAACAGCGTGTGCCGATTCAATAGCGGGGATAATTCCCTCGGTCTTTGACAGCAGCTCAAATGCGCATACTGCCTCTTCATCTGTTATCGCCATATATTCCGCACGTCCTGTTTTCCAGAGATTTGCATGCTCGGGACCTATTCCCGGATAGTCAAGTCCTGCGGATATCGAGTAAACGGGAGCGATCTGACCGAAATCGTCCTGTAAGAATACGGATTTCATGCCGTGGAAAATGCCTGTCGAACCGTTTGAGAGTGTAGCCGCCGTCATAGCCGTGTCAACGCCGAGTCCCGCAGCCTCCGCACCTATAAGGCGCACCGACTCGTCACCGATAAAGTTGTAGAATGCGCCCATAGCGTTTGAGCCGCCGCCCACGCACGCCACGACCGCATCAGGCAGCCTGCCCTCTTTCTTCATCAGCTGGGACTTGATCTCCTCGGAGATGATCTTCTGGAAATCACGTACCATTTCGGGATAGGGATACGGGCCCATTACCGAACCGATGCAGTAAAATGTAGTTTCGATGTTGGATGCCCAGTCACGCATAGCCTCGTTGATAGCGTCCTTCAGAGTCTTTGTGCCGCTCTGCACCCTTGTGACCTCTGCACCCAGCAGCTCCATGCGGTAAACATTCAGCGACTGTCTTTCAGCATCGACTGCGCCCATGTAAACACGGCACTCCATGCCGAAAAGTGCGCAGGCAGTAGCCGTTGCAACGCCGTGCTGACCTGCTCCCGTTTCTGCGATTATCCTCTTCTTGCCCATCTTCTTTGCAAGAAGTATCTGTCCCAGAACGTTATTTATCTTGTGCGAGCCTGTGTGGTTAAGATCCTCACGCTTTATGTATATCTTTGCGCCGCCCAGCTCCTTGGTAAGCTTGTCGGCATAGTAGAGCATTGACGGTCTGCCTGCGTAATTCTGATAAAGATCGGCAAGCTCTGCCTTGAATTCGGGGTCGTCCTTGTAGCGGAGATATGCTTCCTCCAGCTCACTTACTGCGTTCATGACCGTTTCGGGGACATACTGTCCGCCGTATTCGCCAAATCTTCCCTTTGACATTATATCATATCCTTTCGGTAAATCTCTTTATTTCCGCAACCTTGATCCTGTCCTTGACACCGTCTGTTTCGATGCCGCCGCTTATGTCATATCCGAAAGCCTTATCTCCCGTCAGGCGGTAAAGCTCTCCGATATTTTCGGGTGTGATGCCGCCTGCGATGAAATACGGCTTTGCTATCTCACGTCCTATAAGAAGCTCCGTCTTTGCGCTTTTCCCCGTTCCGCCGTATGCATCGGGCGAATATGCATCGAAAAGCAGCTTATCCGCATGGAGCCGCTCAGCCGCCGTGATATCATCATCGCTCCTGAGTCTGACAGCCCTCCATATCTCACATTTTTCGGGGATAATCTCCCTCAGCTTTATTATATATGTATCGTCCTCGTCACCGTGAAGCTGAAAAACATCGAGGATATCCGCCAATTTTTTCATCTTTTCAAGCGGATAATTCACAAAAACGCCGACCCTTTTTATCTCGGAACGAAGCATAGCCGCAAGCCGCTCCGCCTGCTCGGGCGTGACCTTTCTCCTGCTCTCCGCAAATACAAATCCCGCATAATCGGGCGGAAACTCATTAAGATAGGAAACGTCCTCCTCACGGCGTATGCCGCAGAGCTTGATCTTCATATCCCGCCCTCCGTCAGCATATCAAATCTGCGCTTTATGTCGGAAGCACCGCCTGCCGCAAGGCTCTCGCCGATCAGCACAGCGTCCGCACCGCACTTACGGACATATCTCATATCATCAGCCGACTTGATGCCGCTTTCGGATACCTTCACCTTAGAATCGGGAATAAGTCCGATCAGCCGCTTTGTCGTTTCGAGCGATACATTGAATGTCGTAAGATCTCGGTTATTTATGCCGACGATATCGCAGCCCGCCGCCAGAACGCTTTCCAGCTCACGCTCATTGTGCGTTTCCGCCAGAACATCAAGTCCGAGGGAATGTGCGATATCCGCAAGCTCCGAGAGCCGCTTCGTATCATGCACAGCCGCAATAAGCAGCACAGCGTCCGCACCGATGACCTTAGCTTCATATATCTGATAAGCATCGAAAATGAAATCCTTGCGGAGTATCGGCAGCGTCACAGCCTCTCTTATCTCACGGAGATAATCCGAGCTGCCCATGAAATAATGCTCCTCTGTCAGGCATGATATCGCCGACGCACCGCATCTCTGATATTCACGGGCAATATCCGCAGGCTGAAAATCACGGCAGATAAGCCCCTTAGACGGCGATGCCTTCTTGACCTCCGCAATGACCGACAGACCGTCCTTTCTGAGTGCGTCCGCAAAGCTTATCGGCACTCTGTCCGAACGCTCCGCCGACCTCTTCATCTCAGCATCGGAAACAGCCGCCCTTTCACGCTCCAGCTGTATTTTTCTCTTTTCAATGATCTCATCAAGTATCATAGCTTTTTTCCTTTCCTTATGCGATCGAGACCTCCGATGCATTTGTGAATTTGATAAGCTCGTTCAGCTTTTCGAGCGCCGCACCGCTGTCTATCGACTTCGCAGCCATGTCAATGCCCTCCTGGATAGACTGAGCAGCACCTGTGCAGTAGATAGCCGCACCCGAATTCAGCAGAACGATATCTCTCTTTGCGCCCTGTTCCCTGCCCGACAGTATATCGAGCGTGATCTTTGCGTTATCCTTTGCAGTTCCGCCGATTATCTCAGACTTCGGTGCTATCCTCATTCCGTAATCACGGGGATCAATGTCGTATTTGATAAGCTTGCTGCCCGCTATCTCGCAGACAGAAGTTTTTCCGCAGATAGTGATCTCATCAATGCCGTCGCCGTAAACGATCATTCCGCCCTTGATGCCGAGGTTCATAAGCACCTTTGCCATAGGTTCGAGCAGCTTTTCATCATAAACGCCGAGCAGGATATAATCCGCAAGCGCAGGATTTGCAAGAGGTCCTAAGATGTTGAATACAGTGCGTATACCCATCTCACGTCTTGCGGGGCCGACAAATCTCATAGCCGAATGGAAGCTCTGCGCAAACAGGAATGCAATGCCGATCTCGGAGATGCACGCAGATGCCTTCTGCGGTGTCATGCCGATCTTTACGCCGAGAGCTTCGAGGACATCAGCCGCACCGCTCTTGCTTGAAACGCTCCTGTTTCCGTGCTTTGCAACGTTCATGCCCGTTCCTGCGATAACGAATGAAGATGTAGTCGAAATGTTGAAGCTTCCTGCCAGATCTCCGCCCGTTCCCACGATATCCACCGAGGATTTTCCCATAGGAACGACCGCTGCCTTCTGACGCATTACCTTTGCAAAGCCCGTGATCTCTTCGATTGTTTCTCCCTTGCATCTCAGTGCAGTCAGGAATGCCGCTGTCTGCGCATCAGTCGCAGCGTCGGACATTATTATGTTCATAGCCTCGTAAGCCTCATCTTCTGTAAGCGATACGCCGTCGGCAGCCTTTGCGATGAACTTTTTAAGTCCCGTCCTGCGCTCCTTGGAAACGGATGGAGCTGTGAACTTATTGCTCTTTACGCCTGCTTCCGAGAGAAATGCGGATATCATAGCCGCACCGTTTTCCGCAAGCACCGACTCGGGATGGAACTGAACTCCGTAGGTCGGGTGGGATTTGTGCTTGATCGCCATTATCTGACCTTCCTCATCAGTCGCCGTAACGCTCAGAACTGTCGGCATTGAAACGGGATCTATAACGAGCGAATGATATCTTGCAACTCTCACTCTGTCGGGCATTCCGCTGAATATAGGGCAGCTTGTGTTCAGCATTACTTCGGAGGATTTGCCGTGCATAGGCTTCTTTGCCTTGACGATCCTTCCGCCGAATGCCTCAGCTATCGCCTGATGTCCAAGACATACGCCGAGGATAGGAACACGTCCGGAGAACGTCTTTATCGCTTCGACGCTTATTCCTGCATCTGCGGGATAACCGGGTCCGGGAGATACAACGATCGCTTCAAGCTCGCCGTTTTCAATATATTTCTCTATCTCTCCGATAGTGATCTCATCGTTTCTGACTGTCTTTATGTCGGGATAAACAGAACCTATAAGCTGCACGAGATTGTATGTAAAGCTGTCGTAATTATCTATCATAAGGATCATATCAATCAGCCTCCTATCAGAGCTTTGCGGCTTCCTTGACGGCATTTACGACCGCAAGAGCCTTATTCTTGGTTTCTTCGTATTCATTCTCGGGAACGCTGTCGTAAACAATGCCTGCGCCCGCCTGAACATATGCCTTGTTGTTTCTGAAAAGCACTGTCCTGATGGCGATACAGGTGTCGATATCTCCGTCAAATGCGAGATATCCGACTGTTCCGCCGTACAGACCTCTGCGCTTGTTTTCCAGCTCGTCGATGATCTCCATAGCACGTACCTTGGGCGCACCCGAAAGTGTTCCTGCGGGGAGAACTGACATCAGGGCATCAAGAGCGGTCTTTCCGTCGGCAAGCTCGCCTCTTACGTCCGAAACAAGGTGAGTTACCTTTGAATAAGCCTCGACTCTCATGAAATCCGTCACGCTGACAGTTCCGAAGCGGCATACCCTGCCGACATCGTTTCTGCCGAGGTCAACGAGCATCGTATGCTCCGCACGCTCCTTTTCATCGGAAACAAGGCGTTTTTTCAGTGCTTCGTCCTCCTCGGGGGTCTTTCCTCTGGGAACTGTTCCCGCAATAGGCTTCGTAATGACCGCCCTGTCGGAAACATTCACGAGCATTTCGGGAGATGCACCCGCAATGCAGTAATCCTTGTGATCGAAATAATAAAGATAAGGCGAGGGATTTGTGGAACGCAGCATTCTGTAAACATCGAAAGCATCGGGAGGATTGTCGATCTCAAATCTCTGCGAAACAACTACCTGGCTGATGTCGCCGTCAACGATATGCTCCCTGCACTTGTTCACCATGTCAATGAATTCTTCCTTTGTGACGTTGGATCTCACTTCAACATCGCCATCGCCGTGCGGTGTTTTTTCCTCGGGAACATATTCAGCGATCATGCGTCCAAGCTCCTCTGCACGCTGCTCACACTCTCTGTATTTCTCCGTAACATTGTCATCATGGCGGATATTCAGTATGATAACAGCCTTGTTGGAAAGATGGTCGTAAGCGATTATTTCATCATAAAGGAATAGGTTCGCATCAGGCATTCCGAGATCGTCCTCGGGGGGATCTGCCAGCGTTTTCTCGAAATATCTAACGCAGTCGTAAGCGAAATATCCGATCAGACCGCCTGTCAGCTTCGGACGGTTCGGGAATTTGGGTGCTGTATGCTCCTTGAGTATCCTTTTAAGAAGCTTTATCGGATCGGAAACGCTCTCCGTCTCGGTAACGCCGTTTGTGATTATCTCAGCCCTGCCGTTCTTGATGCGGATCTCTGTTTTCGGGCTGATGCCGATGAACGAGTAACGTCCCCATCTGTCGGAATTGTCAACGCTCTCGAGGATAAAACAGTTCTCAGACTTGTTTTTCATTGCCCTGAAGATCTGTACAGGCGTGCAGCTGTCGATCAGCAGCTCATGGAAAACAGGCACGGTCTTGTAGCTTTTCAGCAGGTCTTTTACAGTTTCAACATTTGGAAAAATCATTGATATCAGCCCTTTCAAATAAAAAAAACGTCCCGATGCAAGACTTTTTCTTGCATCGGGACGATAATATCGTGGTGCCACCCGTATTCGCAGGCAATAAAAAACGCCCGCCTCATCAGGTATCGGCGAACGTAAAGCTATCGAAGATGTTTAAGACATCGTTTCAAGTACGCCGCAATTCGCATTAATACCCTATCCACTAACGCAGGAAACTCGGCATCGAATACTAAGCTTTCGCTTTTCCTCTCAGCTCCTCACAAATCCATTCACAGAAATCGTATGTACGGAACTCGCACCGAATGCCCCGCTCTCTGAAACACCGTATTGACTGTTACTTACCTTTGTTCAAAGGATTTAACATATATCAGATTGTGCCTTTATTATAAAATGGCAAATGCAATTTGTCAATAGTCAAATTGCATTTTTGTTTATCTCATACAAACAAGTTGCCACCAAGTTGGCTATATTGTTATATACACACTTTACACTGTTAAATAAAGGTGCTAAGATAACGCTAATTTTTGCCCCCGCATACATATATTATACATAAGTGCTAAGAAAAACAGCATTTCGCACGGCTACTTTCCTTTGATTTGTAAATATTTTCCATGTAATAAATAGTGCGAATTTGTTGATTTTATCCCAAAAGTGGGATAATTTTACCTGAAGCCCCTACTTCGGCGGCGTATATTTATTTCTCAATAATTAACAAATGCTTTCCGTTTTACGATTGGTAGGCAGGATTTACAGAGTGTATAATTTACAAAAAGGATACGGCAGCAGCCTCAAATCAAGCGGATATCAGCATAAAGCTGAATATCCGATCAACTAAGGAAGGTCACAGATTAATGAAAACAGGATTTACAACAGACTCAGGCGCAAAATACCGATGCAGGCTTGAAAAAAGCGAAAAATACATAGAGGGATCCGGCAGGATATGCGTCTACGGAGTCAGCCTTTTCAGAGAAGGCTCCGAATACTCCTCGGACGAATATGAAAACTCCCGCATCACGGACATCACCTCAGAAAAAAGCACAGCCGAGGAATTCATCGAACTTATCGTCAGGAACAAGGTGCTTCCCGTCCATCTTGCGGACGCTGCATATGACTTCATCGGCTGATAAACGGCATTTTCAGGCACGGTCATAACGCTTTTTCAGCTCCTCCAGTGCCTTTTTTTCTATCCTCGAAACATATGAACGTGAAATATCCAGCTTTTCGGCGACCTCCCGCTGCGTAAGCGGCTTATGCCCGAAAAGCCCGTATCTGTGGGTAATAACGGCAAGCTCCCTTTCATCGAGACATTCCCCGATAAAACGGT
>OLGV01000837.1_pt1 | contig 11299 bp, 6 predicted proteins | sample 1605761 | NCBI WGS metagenome assembly OLGV01 (sample SAMN03283245) | human gut metagenome | biome: human-associated habitat; material: feces | host: Homo sapiens | place: Peru | collected 2012
GTATTTGGCCAGCGTATCTGCCTGTACATTGAGCAGCTTCTGCTTAGCCATGTTAGTGTAGCTGACGATGCTTCCCAGCAGATACTCGCTGCTGCCCGGCACATCTGTAACCAGGCTGCTGGCAAGACCGCCGCTGCAGGATTCCGCAAAGGCAATAGTTTTGCCCTGCTTCAGCAGCTCCTGCCCTAAGCAGGCAGCCAGAGTGGCATCATCCACACCGTATATATAATTATCAACGCTCTTGCGTACCCTGGCTTCCATAGCGTCGAGCAGCTTGACTGCCTCTTTGTCATTGGCAGCCTTCGCCGTAAGCCTGATGAGAATTTCACCGTAGCGGGCATAAAGCGCAATCGTCGGATTCGTCTGCGCCATAATCAGCTCGTCGAGCTTGGCAGCTACCATAGATTCGCCGATACCGCGCAGATGCAGAGTGCGCGACATGATAATGCCGTGCTCGCTGAAGCGCTGCAGCATACGCGGCAGCAGCTGCTTTTCGCACACATCCGTCAGCTCGCTCGGAGGTCCTGGCAGCATAATGAAGATTTTGTCCTTATATTCCAGCCACAGTCCGGGAGCGGTACCCACATCGTTCTGCAGTACCTCGGCCCCGATGGGCACATACGCCTGCTTTTCGTTATTTTGCGAAGGACACAGGCCCTTCTTGGCAAAATATGCATCTATGCGTCCCCATGTATCCAAATCGAGATAGCCTTCGGTATGACATACCTCCATCACCATCTCCTTGGTAATATCACCGCGCGTTGGCCCCAGACCGCCGCTGGTAATGATGATATCGGCGCGCTGCATGGCCTGCTCCAGCACTGCGCGCATACGCTCCGGATTATCTCCGACCGTAGTTTGATATAAAACATCAAAGCCTATATTATTCAGCTTGCGGGATAAATACTGCACATTGGTGTTCAAAATTTCACCCAGCAGCAGCTCCGTCCCGGTAGTAATGATTTCAACCTTCATCCTGCTGTCACCCTCTCACCGGTTATTTTGACTCTTACAGCAACGCTCTTAAACCAGCTCTGCCACCATTTCATAGGTAAAGCCTTGCAGAATACGCACTCTTACCATCTGGCCTACCTCCAGCTCGGCGGCATTTTCGATAAAGATGTTGCCGTCGATATCAGGTGCCTCGTGATAGGAACGTCCTACCGCAAGAGCGGGGTTTTCTTCATCAAAGCCTTCGACAATAACGTCCAGCTCCTCATCCTCGCGCTCCTGATGGATTTCTTCGGAAATACCTGCCTGTAGCGCCATCAGCTCATGATAGCGGTTTTCCTTAACCTCAGGCTTAATCTGGTTTTCCATAGCGCCGGCCACAGTGCCCTCCTCCTGAGAATACTGGAACACGCCTGCGTTTTCAAAGCGCTGCTTTTCAACAAAGTCCATCAGCTCCGCAAAATCCTCATCGGTTTCACCAGGGAAGCCCACGATGAAGGTAGTGCGGATAGTAATTCCCGGGATACGCTCACGCAGCTTGGCCAGAAGTTCTTCTACCTGTGCGCGTGTATCGTAACGGTTCATGCTTTCCAGCAGTCTGTCGCTGGCATGCTGCAGAGGAATATCAATGTACTTGCACACCTTGTCGCATTCAGCGAAGGCTGCAATCAAATCGTCCGTAAAGTTGTTGGGATACAGGTACATAACGCGGATCCACTTGATGCCATCAAGCTCGTTCAGGTCACGCAGCAGCTTCGGTAAAAGCAGCTTACCGGTGAGATCCTCACCATAGCGTGTGGTATCCTGCGCTACTACAATCAGCTCTTTGATGCCATGGGCAGCCAGGCTTCTTGCCTCCGCCATAACTTCATCATAAGGACGGCTGGTGTAGGGACCACGCAGCTGCGGAATAATGCAGTAGGAGCAGCAGTTGTCGCAGCCCTCGGCAATTTTCAGGTACGCCATATAATTCGGCGTAGTCAGCATACGCGGCGGTGCCTGTACATTCTTGCTTTCCAGCTTTTGCAAATGCTTAACGCGCTTGCCTGCCATCACCTGGTCAATAACCCAGCCAATATCAGTAAAGCTGTCAGTACCGACGATAGCGTCTACCTCAGGCATGCTTTCAAAAAGCTCGTCTGCATAACGCTGACCAAGACAGCCTGTCATAATCAGATACTTGCAGCTTCCCTGCTCCTTATATTGCGCCATTTGTAAAATTGTGCTGATGGATTCTTCCTTCGCACTTTCAATAAAACCGCAGGTATTAACAATAATCAGATCAGCATCTGCAGGATTATTTGTAACCTCCAGTTGCTTATCCTTGATAATACCCAACATAATCTCGGAATCTACCAAATTTTTGGGACAGCCAAGGCTGACCATACCTATTTTCATTCTTTACCTCCAAAACTTGCTGCCCTCACCCAAGCTGTCAGGACAGCAAGCAAGAGCATAAATCACTATAATCTAATCACTAATCACTGATGACTAATCACTAATCACTAATCACTATTTACTGAATCTTACCTTACTGAGCCACTTATTCGTCAGTCCGTCCTGCTTATCAGGCTCCAGATAGCTGCTGTTGAGCCAGATTTTATCTGCATCGGCAGCAGCCTCGTCAAAGCCACGCGGAAAGATGAACATGTAGCCTGTGGCGTTTTCCTGCGCTATTGCCTGCACCTGCTCGCTTGTCATAAGCCATTCCATAACCTTCAGGCCCTGCAAATCATCGGCAGTATTCTTAAACAGGCCTACGCAGAAAAGATTTACCGGTGTGCCTTCCTTGGGATAGACAACATAAGCGGGAAATTTATTTTCCAGATATTTAAACACGTAGCTTTGTCTTGTTATAGCCACATCCGCATCACCTACCGCCGCCATGCGCACAGGTGTAAAGGGAAACTTGGAATATTGCCCGATAAAGCGGTTGATATTGCCTAAATACTCCAGCGATTCATCCTCGCCGAAGCGGTCTGCCAGACCTGCCAGAAAGTTTTGCGTGCTGTTGCTGTCGGATAAATTTTCCAGAGCAATGCGCAGCTGCTCTTTTCCTGCCAAATCCTGCCAGCTGCAGATATTGGCCTGACCGACAGTACGTGCATACTGCTGGTTGACCAGAAAAACTATCGGATCATAGAAAACGCCGTACCAGTTCAAATCTGTGTCACGGAATTTCTGCGGCAGTCTGTCGCCATCGGCAAAGGCCACAGGCTTCAGCCTTCCATGACGCTTCAGTCCGGCAAGCGTGCGCTGCTCGGCCAGCACAACGTCCGGCAGCTCCCCGCCGGGCTTCAGCTCGTAAACAGCCTTCAGCTGCAGCTTAGCCTTATTATCCTTGTTAAAGGCATCCACCAGATTTTCAGTAAATTTATTATCAAGCTCGGAATACAGGATAATGGTTTTTGCCCCTGCGTTCTGTACAGGAGCAGGCTGCTCACCGCAGCCTCCCGTCAGTATTCCGGCCAATATCAGCACTAAAAAGATACAACGGATCATCTCATCCCTCCGTTACTATCTGCGGCGCTTATCCTCACGCCTTTTTCCACCGGTACTGCCTGAAGCGGTACTGCGCGTTGCCTTACGCGCTCCACTGCCGGCAGCACTGCGGGTTGCATTACGTTTCGGTCCGCGAGATGCATCACGCTTTGCGCCACGCGCTCCGCCGCGCTGCTCCTGCTCCGTATGCAGCAGGCATTTAGGTCCGCTGCCCACAAGGTCCATACGGCCTGCCTTCTGCAGCGCCTCCAGCACCAGCTTACGGTTACGCGGAGTACGGTACTGCATCAGCGCACGCTGCATTGCCTTATCATGCGGATTGCGGGCCACAAATACGGTTTCGCCGCTTTCCGGGTCGACGCCGGAATAATACATCGCCGTCGCCGCACTGCCGGGAGTAGGAATGAAGTCCTGCACCTGCTCCGGATTGTGCTTAATATCACGCAAAAACTCTGCCAGCTCAATAGCATTGTTCAGCGTGCAGCCCGGATGGCTGGAAATAAAATACGGCACCAGATATTGCGGCAGGCCGATTTCTTTATTTTTTTGCGCATAAAGGCGCATAAACTTCAGATAAACATCCTTGCCGGGCTTGCCCATACGCGCCAGAACCTGCGGTGCGATATGCTCGGGCGCCACCTTCAGCAGACCGCTGATGTGATAGCGGCATAGCTCATCGAGGAAATCCTGCTTTTTATCCGCCAGCATATAATCATAACGGATACCGCTGCGGATAAACACCTTCTTGACGCCCGGTAAAGCGCGCAGCTTGCGCAAAAGCGCTATATAATCGCTGTGGTCGGCATCAATATTGGGGCACGGCTTGGGGAACAGGCACTGTCTGTCCTTGCACACGCCGTATTTCAGCTGCTTGGCACAGGAAGGATGGCGGAAGTTGGCCGTAGGGCCGCCGACGTCATGGATATAGCCCTTGAAGCCGTCAAGCTGCGTCAGAATCTTAGCCTCGCGCAGAATAGATTCATGGCTGCGCGCCTGAATAATGCGTCCCTGATGCGCATGAATAGCGCAGAAGGAACAGCTGCCGAAGCAGCCTCTGCTGCTGACAAGGCTGAACTGTACCTCCTCCAGCGCCGCAACGCCTCCCTTGGCATCGTAGCTCGGATGCCACTTACGCATATAGGGCAGATCATAGATAGCGTCCATCTCCTCCATCGTCAGCGGGAAGATGTTCGGATTCTGCACGATATATTTCTTCTGTCCCTTCTGGACTACGATTTTGCCATAAAACGGGTCCTGCTCCTTGCTCTGCAGCTTGAAGGCTCTGGCAAATTCCTTGCGGTCGTCCTTGATAGCACTCCAGTCGGGAAGCTCTACATATTCGTCATCGGGCAGAGTGTCGGACATATACGCCGTACCGCGGATATAATGCATATCCTCGGCGCTGGCACCGCCTGCCAGATAGTCAGCAATTTCCACTACCTGCTTTTCGCCCATGCCGTAAACCAAAAGGTCCGCACCGCTGCTCTCCAGAATAGAGGGCATCAGCTTGTTTTCCCAGTAGTCGAAATGCACAAAACGGCGCAGGCTGGCTTCAATGCCGCCGATAACTACAGGCATATCCGGCCACAGCTTTTTGACGAGCTGCGCATAAACGGCCGTAGCATGGTCGGGACGCTGTCCCACCGCGCCGCCTGCGGTATACTTGTCGACAGCACGCTCATTCTTGGCTGCCGTATAACGGCACAGCATGGAGTCAAGGTTGCCGCCGGAAATAAGCACGCCCAGTCGCGGCTTGCCCAGCTCTGCCAGATATTCTGCTTTATCCCAACGCGGCTGGCACAGCATAGCTACCTTGTAGCCATGCGCCTCCAGTACACGGCAGATTACTGCCGGACCGAAGGAGGGGTGGTCTACATAAGCATCGCCGCTGATAAACAGAAAGTCAATCTGCTCCCAGCCACGCTCGGCAATTTCTTGAGCGGAAATTGGTAAAAACTGTTTCATTAAAAACTCCTGAACAAATTATTATTTCTTCTTATCGGCCTTCGCTTCGCCGGCAGCCTGCGGCTGCTGCGGCTCAGCCTGCTTAACCTCAGCCTGCGGCTTCGGTTCTTCTGCCTTCGGCGCAGGTGCGGCTGCAGCGGGCTGCGGCGCTTCCTCTACTGCGGCAGCAGGTGCGGCCTTGGCTTCAGGCTGCGGTGCAGCCTCCTCTGCCTTAGCTGCGGCTGCAGGCTGTGCGGGAGCGTTGCGCAGATAGGTCTTGACGGCCACGCCATGCTCGCCCTTAAGGTCAACGGGTTGACCGTTCACCTTAATGCGGACAACGCCGATATTGCCATATTTGACAATCAGCTTATCCTTAGCCTCGAAATGCTTGCTTTCCTTAGCATGCAGAATAGCGGCAAAAAGCTCCTTGCCGTCGGCACTTGCCTCCAGCCAGCAGTCACCCTCGGCCTCCAGGTCAACAGTAACCTTATCCAGCACTGCGGGTGCTTTAGCTTCAGGCTTAACCTGCTCGGTCTGCTTTGCCTCTTCCTTAGGCATATTTTTAAAATAGTTAATCGTAGCGGGAATAGCAAAATAGCCTGCTGTGAGCACCGCTACCGCTGCTAAGCCTGCCAGACACTGCTTCATCGGCAGCTTCGGCAAACCCGGCATTTCAAAGCGGCCTGTACCGCTGCCGATATCACGCTTATCCTTCAGCTGGATGTTGAGGCGGACCTTTTCCACCTCGCGGATACCCTGGCTGCGTACAGCCTCTGCCGCCATACCGGCAGCACTTGCTTTATATTCATTAACAAGCTCCGGACCGTTCAGTCCCAGATAATTACCGTAGTTGCGGATTATTCCCTTCAGGAAAACCTCGCCCGGAGTCTTGTCATATTCGTCATTTTCTACAGCCTGCAGATAACGGCTGCGGATACTGGTAGCCTTTTCGGCATCAGCAAGAGAAATACCCTTAGCTAATCTTGCTTCTTTTAAAATTGCGCCGACAGTCTTTTCCTTATCATCCATTTCGCCTGCACCTCCGCTTATTCACGGCGCAGGAAGCGTTCCTCTGCTTCCTTACGCGACATTATAACCTCTCGTGGCTTGCTGCCTACAGATTGACCGACAATGCCCAGCTCCTCCATGGTATCTACCAGACGCGCCGCACGCGTATAGCCTATGCGGAAGCGTCGCTGCAGCATGGAGCTTGATGCCTGCCCCATGTCCAGCACAAGGCTCAGTGCATCCTCAAAAAGCTCATCCTCCGCAGGCGCATTGGAGCCTGCATCCTCGGCATTATGGCCTTTATTATCACATTCCAGCTCCTGCTCTGTTACTTCTTCACTGTAATTTACAGGAATGGACTGCTTGATAATGAAATCTACTATTTTATTCAGCTCATCATCGCTGACGAAGGCACCTTGCACACGCACGGGCTTGTTGTAGCCCATGGGGTAAAAGAGCATATCGCCCTTGCCCAGCAGCTTTTCGGCACCGCCCATATCAATAATGGTGCGCGAATCTGTCTGCGAGGATACGGCGAAAGCAATACGTGAAGGAATATTCGCCTTGACGATGCCTGTAATAACATCTACGGACGGGCGCTGGGTTGCCAGAATCAGATGGATACCGGCAGCGCGGGCCTTCTGTGCCAGACGCAGGATGGCATCCTCCACATCAACCTTGGCTACCATCATCAGGTCGGATAACTCGTCGATGATGATTACGATATAAGGCATCTTTTCGGCGGCCTGTGCGTTATAGGTTTTGATGTCACGCACACGGCTGTCGGCAAACGCCTTATAACGGCGCTCCATTTCCGCTACCGCCCAGTGCAGCGCGCTGGCTGCCTTTTTCGGCTCGGTGACAACAGGTGTCAGCAGATGCGGAATACCGTTGTAATTAGACAATTCTACGACCTTAGGGTCGACAAGAATCAGTTTAACCTCGTCCGGTGTAGCACGGTACAAAAGACCGGCGATAATCGTATTGATGCACACCGATTTGCCGGAGCCCGTGGAGCCTGCTACCAGAAGGTGCGGCATTTTCGCAAGGTCGGCGGAAATAATATCACCGCTGATATCCTTGCCCAGACCGATGCACAGATGCTCCTTGGCATTGCGCACACTGCCTGCCTCCACAACCTCACGGAAGCACACGGGATCGTTCTTCGTGTTCGGCGCTTCGATGCCTATGGCGGATTTGCCGGGAATCGGCGCTTCGATACGCACACCGGGAGCAGCCAGACGCAGGGCAATATCATCCGCAAGGTTCACCACCGAGCTTACCTTCACGCCTGCCGCAGGCTCCAGCTCAAAGCGGGTAACCGACGGTCCGCGTGTTACAGCAACAACTCTGGCGCGCACCTTGAAGTCTGCCAAAGTCTGCTCCAGCACAGCACATTGGTCCATGATGTCCTTCTGATAGGTGGACGGGTCACTGGCCTTCGGCGTATCCAGAAGCTCCAGCGGGGGCAGCTGATAGCTGCTCGCGGCCTGCGCTTCAGGCTCATATGCTGCTGCAGTCTGCGGAGCAGGCGCCGCTGCGGCAATTTTATCCGCGCTGTCAAAAATCGTTACGGCCGGCTTCTCCGGTTCAGGCTCAGGCTGCGGCTCTGCCTTGGCAGGTGCTGCAAACGCCGGTGCCTGTTCCTCGCGATAGGTATTGCGGATTACGGAAGCAGGACGCTCCGGCTCCGGCTCGGGTTCGGCAGCCGGCGGCTCCGCATCATCCAGAAAGCGGCTGTCCGGCTCGTAATCATCGTCATAATTGATAATCGGTCTTACAATGACCTCGGGCTTGGACTGCTCCCATTCGGGCAGCTGCACAGGGTCACGCTCTATTTCCTCTTTTAAAGGTGATTTTTCGTAAACACTCTTGTTTTTGGTAAAGCCTAAAATGCTTCTGAAAGCACTTTTCTTCTGCACGCCCTCGTTGAAGGCATCAAACTCGGGGCTGGTATAGTTGCTGATAACGTTATCCGCAGGAGCGGTATGCTGTTGAGGCGCGGCACTCTTGCGCTTGAACACAGCTCTTACCGCAGGCTCCGGACGCACGCGCTCCTCCCTCACCTTGTCGTCGGGGCGCACCAACGTCAAATCATCGGAGGTCAGGTAATCCTGCCACAGCTCCCACCATTTGCGCAGCGGCAGCACCAGGCCCAGCAGCCACAGCCAACCTAAAGCCAGAATGACGTAAACAGTCACATCACCGGCAAAGGAACGCAGCAGCTTCAGCAAAAGGCCGCCTATAAGACCGCCGCCATCCGCTATCAGCGAAGGCTCCAGCTCAGAGCCAACAGGTACAAAAACATGATGAGCTGTGCCTGTAAGGCACAGCGTCACCAAAGTAAAAATTAATGTTCTCTTGTTAAAAACACCAAATTGTCCTTTAAGCAAAGCAAAGGACGCAGCAAAGAAAGCCAAAGGCAGCAGAAAGACACCCTTCCCCAGCAAATGCTGCTCCACCAGATAAGCATAATGCATCACATCGTCCTCAGCCGTCATAAGAAGAGCGGCTGCAAACAGCAGACCCATAAGCAGGCAGACAACGCCGACAGGGCGCGAGTAGCTTCTATTCTGTTGCTTCCTTCTTCTTTCCTTGCGCAAGATAAGACAACTCCTAAAATCGCAGCTGCCGGCAGTCATCCTTTATCAGCTGACTGCTGACAACCGCTCACCAAAAACTAATCACTAATCACTGAAAACTATCAAATCTCCATGATAATCGGCAGAATCATCGGACGGCGGCGAGTTCTTTCGAACAGGAAGCGTCCCAGAGAATCACGCACGGTAGACTTGATTGCCGACCATTCGGAAACATTGTTTTCTTCGCAGCGGTCCAATGCAGCCTGCACCTTGTCGCGTGCTTCATCCATCAGGTCCTCGGCCTCGCGTACATAAACAAAGCCGCGGGAAACGATATCCGGACCGGAAACCACATGGCAGGATTCCTTGTCGATGGTTACAACAACAATCATGATACCGTCCTGAGAAAGCTGACGGCGGTCGCGCAGTACAATGTTGCCTACATCGCCGACGCCAAGGCCGTCAACCAGCACCTTACCTGCAGGCACCTTGCCGTTAATGGTAATGCTGCTCTTGGTCAGCTCGATAACGCTGCCGTTTTCACCGATAACAATGTGGTCTGCCGGCATGCCAAGGGATTTAGCCAAGTTAGCATGCTTAACCAGGTGACGGTATTCACCATGCACAGGCATGAAGAAACGCGGACGCACCAGATTGTGCATCATCTTGATTTCCTCCTGGCTGGCGTGGCCGGAAACGTGGACGCCGTTGCTCTTTTCATAAATAACGTCCGCACCCAGCTTGTACAGATGGTCGATAGTACGGGAAACGAGCTTTTCGTTGCCCGGAATCGGTGTAGCAGAAATAATTACTGTATCACCGGGCATAATATCAACCTTTTTATGGTCATTCATAGCCATACGGGTGAGCGCGCTCATCGGCTCGCCCTGACTGCCGGTCGTGATAATAACAACCTTTTCCGGCGTATAGTTATGAGTTTCATCAATATCAATCAAAACGCCCTCGGGAACCTTCAGATAACCCAGCTCCTTGGCGATATTTACAACATTCACCATGCTGCGGCCGATAACTGCTACCTTACGGTCATACTTCACAGCAGTATCAATAACCTGCTGGATACGATGTACGTTAGAGGAGAAGGTTGCTACGATAATACGATGCTTAGCATAGCGGAACTCCTCGTCAAAGGTCTGGCCAACCATTTTTTCGCTGGGAGTGAAGCCCGGGCGCTCGGCGTTGGTGCTGTCTGCCAGCAGGCACAGTACACCGCGGTCGCCGTATTCAGCAAATTTATTGAATTCCATAACCTGTCCGTCAACAGGAGTGTGGTCAATTTTGAAGTCACCGGTGTGGATAATAACACCGATAGGAGTAGTAATCGCGATAGCAACAGCGTCGGGAATGCTGTGGTTTACGCGGATGAAATCAAGCTTAAAGGCACCGGCGTTAATCTTGTCACCGGGTTTTACTACGTGCAGGTTTTCGTTGCCTACACCGTTTTCCTTTAAGCGGCCTTGTAAAATACCCAGAGTAAGTGCGGTACCATAAACGGGACAATCAATTTGTTTCATAACATAGGGCAGCGCACCGATATGGTCCTCGTGACCATGTGTCAGAAAGATACCCTTAATTTTATCTTTATTCTCAACCAAATATGTAATATCGGGAATAACCAAGTCAATGCCGAGCATATCGTCTTCAGGGAACATCAGGCCTGCATCAATCAGGATCATGTCGTCCCCGTAACGGAATACCGTCATATTTTTACCAATTTCGCCCAAACCACCCAGCGGGATAATCTGGACCTTATGTTGAAATTTACCCAAAAAAAATACACCTCCATTTTTTATTTTACATTCTTCCGTACAAATGTAGAAATTGAATTTGATACTGTGTCCGCACACATACTCTCTACTTTATTATACACTAAATATGGGCTATTGACAAATAGTGATACATATTTTTTGTGAAAAGTTTGTTGCCAAACGGATGATTTTGGGGCAGAGGTAAGGAGCGACTTCATCTTCAAAAAGGTTATGTCGCGCAAGCGCATCTGCAAGCATCTGCCGGAGGAGCTGCTGCAGATAGAAATTGCAGACATCAAGAGCTTTTATGATTATGTAAACAACCACATTGTGACTACTGATTTCACCAATCAGATAGATGATGAAATCTGCTATCTGAAACTCGATACGAAAGTGAGGCGAGAATTTATGCTTATGGAAGCACGTTTATTAGATGAACGACGTGAGAGCGAAGCTGTGGGTATTGCCAAAGGTGAAGCTAAAGAGAAACTCGCTACTGCTAAACGCATGTTGGCCAAGGGATGCTATTCTCTCGAAAATATT
>OLGV01000838.1_pt1 | contig 11298 bp, 9 predicted proteins | sample 1605761 | NCBI WGS metagenome assembly OLGV01 (sample SAMN03283245) | human gut metagenome | biome: human-associated habitat; material: feces | host: Homo sapiens | place: Peru | collected 2012
ACAAAATGGTGATTTTTCTCAAAAAAAACACCAAAAAATTTGCCTTTTCAGTTAGAAAGCCGATTTAATCCATTAAAAATCCATTATCACCTATTTTTATAGATTGGTGTAAATTGGATTAAAATGGATAAAATCGGTGTTTTAATTCCAGCAAATTACCAGTTACGAAAGTAACGTCTTAACTTCTTTAACTTCTTTAACTTCTTTAACTTCTTTAACTTCTTTAACTTCTTTAACTTCTTTAACTTCTTAACTTCTTAACTTCTTAACTCCTTAACTTCTAATTTCTAACTACACTTTCAATTGGACGTGGAAGCGAAGGAGCAGGCGTGTGATTTGGATGATGATGAGGGAGAAGATGATGGAGGCGGCGATGCCGATGAGGCCGCAATTCCATTCGGCTGGGAGCAACTGAAATTCCCACATCTGCTTGAACGCATACCAAAAGAATGGCAGTGCGTAGCAAGTGAGGGTGGCGGTGCCTGCTGGCGCTATCACCCCAAACCACGCCGATTTGCCTTTCTCGTCCACAAGCCAATGCACACAAGGGGTGGCGATGAAAAGTATCACAAGGCAAATGAAAAACCATGTGGGAGTGGCGAGGTTTTTGGAAATTATCCAGAAATGATGGCTGACGAGCGTACACAGTCCTGCCACCATAGCCATTGCCACGAACACCGGGAAGATGCGGCGGTTCTGACCGCTGGTGGCCATGCGGTGAAGCAGGAGCGATGCCACCATGCCCGACATCACCAGCGCAGGGTGAGTCCAGCCACCAGGCCAGAACGGCAAGAATATGTTGCGACTGAAATACTGCTCTGAAATGATGCCACCTTGGGCGTTGATGATGCAAAGCAGCACCACGGCACCCCATGCGTAGAGGGTGTATCGCAAGCGTGAGCGTGTGAGCAGATAGAGCACTGCCGACACCAAGTAAGCCCAGCCAATCAGCCCCAAAATGCCCCACCAACCAGTGTGGAAGGGTTTGCCAATGGCATCGTAATGGAGCATAATGGCAAACAGCAGCGCAATGCCCAAGCCTTTGAGCACCTTTTGTGGCACACCCTTGAGCATCGCGGGACCTTTGTCGTAGTTGAGCCACACGAGGAAGAAGCCCACGGTCATCAATAGCATAAACAGTCCTGTTTTGCAAGCGTTGAGGGTGAACAATCCCATCACCACCAGCGCCACGGTGCGGTCGAGCACATGACGTAGCACACCGAGCACATTGCCAGCGGTTTTGCGCAGTCGGCTCTGCATGGCAAAGGGTATCGACATACCCACGCAAAAGAGGAATCCGGGGAAAACGATGTCGGAAAAGCCGAGCATATCTTCTTCGGTTTCGGCATGTCCGAGCCAGTGCGGCAGACCGTCCACGCCGGGAATATCGTTGACGAAAAGCATGAGCAGCATGATGATGGCGCGCATCACATCAATGGTGGCGATGCGCTTTGAGGCGGTGGGAGTAGATGGATGAGTAGTCATCATAATATATGTGATATAGAAAGTGAATTAGCCTGTTTGTTCTTACAAATTTAAGGGATTTTTTCTATATTTGCACCATATATGGCCGACAGAATGACACCGGAGCAACGCCGACGCTGTATGCAGCATGTGCACAGTAAAGATACTGCGCCCGAAATGATTGTGCGCCGTTGGCTGTGGAAACACGGTTTCAGATACCGATTGCATATGCGGAGGCTGCCTGGCACCCCCGACATTGTGCTACACCGCTATCACACAGTGATTAACGTGAATGGGTGCTTTTGGCACGGCCATGAGAACTGCCGCCTATATCGCTTGCCCAAGAGTAATTCCACATTTTGGCAAGCGAAAATCACACGCAACCGTGAGCGCGACGCCGCTAACTGCGAGAAACTGAAGAAAATGGGTTGGTATTCAATCACCATTTGGGAGTGCGACTTGCAGGGCGAACACCGAAAAAGCACGCTTCAGCACTTGGGCTTGGAACTGAGCAAAATCCTGCTGCGCCTCAACGCCCCTCAGCCCTACTCCACCCCTGAATCCCAGCCCATGCCCATTGCCGCCGAGGCCGAAGTCGCCTACGGAAAGAAAGCTGACAAGTCTACGAGCCAACGAGCCGATGATTCGAAATCTCGAAAATTCGAAGATTCGAAGATTCGATAATTCGATAATCCGAAGAAATAGGGCGTCTTTAAGCCCCATCCATCCCTGTAAGTCCTCCCTTTAAGGGAGGGTTTGGGAGGGTCCTTAGGAGGGTCGTGGGGCGAGGCGGCTGGAGACTTTTGGGAGCGAGCGAGGGAGCACGGGGCGGATTGCCAAGCCATAGATGGGTGTTAATTCCCCAAATCGGTAGTTATCAACGGAAATAGAGAAATAGTATGCTCTGTCGTCGTTAGGGTTGGAACCATAGGTGGAGGTCCAATAATAACCCACATACAGAGCCTCGTAGTGCTTACCCAAATAGCGATAACCAGTGCAGTTCATCACTATACTGTTGCCGTTCGGTCCGGTGACCACGAAGCATGGGTGGTGACCGTACTCGTTCACCACACGCCACTGGCATTTGTTCACCAGTTCACGAAATTCCTCGAAAGTGGGCATACGCCAATCGCCACCCCAATGCTTGCGCACGATGTCGGACTTGGGCGTGACGGCTCCTTTCGGGTAGTCGTCGGGGTTGCCCGATGTGATATTACCAATGGAATCGCCATAGCCCACCAGCGAGCCTGTCATAATCAGGCTTTCGTGATCGCAACCAAGGTTGAACGGAGCCCACTTCACACTCAGCCCTAAATCCACAGCCTCGCACTCGTCAATTGGACCGGGAATTTCCGCGTCAGGGCGAAGGGTGTAGATTTTGCAGCCGTACCGAGGCACAAGCTGGCAGGAATAACGCGAGGGGTCGCTGTAATCGGCGGTGTCGGCATAATACACGCTTGGCACACGGTCGTAAACCTGTTTTTCGCCCTTAAAACCGAATACCCAGCCGCCCAGCCTACCGAAGCCCAGCAAAAACGCCACCGCGCCAAACACCAGCACCAGCGATGCGGCAACGAGCGTGCGCACACGCACACGGTACAAATTCATTCGTTTTTTCAAATCATTCGTGAGTTCATCAAACGACTGATAGCGCTTTTCAGGGTCGGGGTCGGTGCATCGCCTATGTATAGGTTCAAACCGCTTCGGTGCATTAAACTTTTCCATGATTTTCCCCAAAGCGTAGATGTCGGCACGAAAATCCACATGCGCCCCTTTCACGGCTTGCTCTGGCGCCATATAGCGACGGCTGCCGGCAGGCATCTTCAAGATAGCGAAATCGGGGCGGTCGCTCAATCCGAAGTCTATGAGCTTGATGTTGGCACCATTGTTGGTGACCATCACATTGCTGGGCTTCAAATCGCGGTGCACCACTTGCTGTTGCGCACAATACTTGAGCCCGAACACGATTTCCATAAACACCTTATATTTCTCTTTCACGCCCACATTCGGAGCGGCGAAATACTGGTCCAGCGTCACGCCTTGAATGTATTCCTCCACGATGCAATAGTCGCCCAGCTCTGGCACAAACTCCCACGCCATGTAGCGCACGATGTATGGGCTGTCGAGGTTTCTGGCTATCTCGTATTCCTTATATAGTGCATTGCGAATCGACTGATTTTGGGCATATTCAGGCTTCAACGTCTTCAGCACCCACCATTGATTGAAACGCAAAGCCTTATAGAGCCTGCAATACATGCCGCTCTTGGGCATGGGCTCAATGTTGGTGAATTTGCGGTCAATACTATTCATTGTGGAAAGTGTTGTTGGTTTTACTTGTCAAGCACTGGGCGAACACTATAGCCTGTGGAAGCGAAATCGCCACGGCTCACCGACACCACATCGCCATCCATCTCAAGGAAATAGGCAGCCGACTGGCGGGCTTCGGTATAGGGCGAAGCGCTCCAATAGCAGCCCACCACGCCCTGCTTGAAAAAGGCTGGACCACGGCGATAGCCGGCAAACGGCAGGAAGATGCTCTTGCCCGATGGACCTGTCACACGATAGACTGGCACCTCGCCACGCTTATTGACCATCTTCCAGGTGCATTTGTCGATAAGCTCCTGAAATTCCTCGCTGGTGGGCATACGCCAGCCGCGCCCCCAGTTCATTGCTGCGATGTCTAAAGAAGAGCCTGCGATTGATTTCATTTGAATGGGGAGGTCGTAAGGATTCGCCTCTCCATCGATATTCTTTCCCGAAGCGTCGCCCCAGTTATAGTAGCCACCCACGTTGTTGGGCAGCACGCCTTTGCACCCCACATTAAACGGCGCCCATTTCACACTCAGACCCAAATCCACAGCCGAATCGGGATTGATGTCGGAAGGTATGGACTGAGAATTGGGAAGGAAACACAGTGTGGCTGCATTGTGAACCACATACACTTGGGATGAATCCTTGATATCGGTCACACTGTCGGCAAAAAACATTACCGGCATTTTTCCACCTATAATCTTATCGCGCGATACAGATTGCTCGTGATTCTGGGTGCTTTCTGAAATCCAGTTGCCCAACACAAATGACACGGCTACAATCAGCACACCCAGCACCAAAGTGGTAATTGCCCACTTCGACACTCGGAAAGCTTTCGCCTTCTCGAAATCGAGATACAAGTCAACAGGGTTTTGGTAGCGGTCGGCTTGTTTTTCTTTCAGGCAGCGACGAATAACGTGGCGAAACATTACTGGCAGATGCAGCAACTTGAGCAGGTGGCCAAAGGCATAGATGTCGCTTCGGCAATCCACCACGCCATCAGAGCGTTTCTGCTCAGGGGCAGCATAGCGGTCGGTGCCGGCGTGGCCCTTAAATATGTTGGAATTATCCACGTCAGCCAAACCGAAGTCAATCAGCTTCACATTATGGCCATTGTGGGTGATGAGAATGTTGGCAGGCTTCAGGTCGCAGTGCACCACCTGCTTGCCCATATAGTAGCGCATTGCCGAAATCATTTGGTCGGCAATCTTGATGCGCTCTTCCAGCGAAGGGTTGGTGTCGAGAAACTCGCCTAAAGTCACACCATCTACATACTCCAACACGATGCCTGGCTCGCCGTCCACCAAATCGCTTTGTATCGATATCATACGCACAATGTTGGGGTGCCATAGGCTGATGCCCACCACAAACTCTTTGCGCAAGTATTCATACACTCGCGATTTGTCGACCACTTTCTTCGAAACGCACTTGAGCGTCCACCACTGCCCATAGCGGCGGGCGCGGAAACACTCGCACTCGTTGCGCTCCTTGATAATCACCGTCTTTTTGATAGGGGTAATGTCGGTGAAATCGGAGCTGATTTCCATTGAGTCTTCTGGCTCAAGAAATTCGCTGGTGTCGATATATTCGTTTTGGTTAATTTCTGCCATAGAAGTAAGGATTAAGACACAAATTTACATAATAAAATGCTATGACAAAGGATTTTCCAACAAAAAAATTGGACAAAGAATCAAAGTGTGCACAAAAATGGATAAAAATGGATTTGGTGAAGTGGAGAAAATGTGCCAATTTTGCAACAACAAAATTCAACATCATGAAAATCCATATCAGCATTTGGTATTTAGAGTAGTAGATGACCTTAATCTTACATTACCGCACATTAGGAAAAATACGATTCTTTAAAAAAGATGCAAAAGGTTGTCAAGTTCCCTCCTGGCAACCTTTTTCAATTTTTATTTAACCCAAATTGGTGAAAAAGTTGGGGCGAAAGTGAACAACTTGCGGAATTTTGCCGTATCTTTGCACCATAAATCAAATTTTTAATTGTAAATGGACGACTCAGTACCGTTAAATAATCAATTTTTCAACAGAGCATTGCTGATGTAGAAGCGATACAGCCCCTATATTTAATACCAGGGACCTGCCTCGCCAAGCATTTTGGCAATCACTTATCAAGGAGGCAGTGTCAACGACATGAGAGAATTTTTACTATTTGGAAAAGGTTTCACGAAGGTTGACCAGTGGCAAGAAGGCTGCTGGATAAATGTAAGCGACCCAAATCAAGACGATTTTACCTATTTGGAAGAAATGGGAGTGCCCGAATCGTTTATCTCCGATATTCGAGACCCTAACGAACGCCCTCGTGTGGAGAAGGACGACGACTGGATGCTCACTATTATGCGTATCCCAAGAGAAACTGGCGATGTGGACATACCATTCTCCACCGTACCACTTGGTGTGATCACCAACGGCGACTTGGTGATAGTGCTGTGCTATTTCAAAAACATCGTGATTCACGACTTCATACAGTACAACACCGCGAAGGGCAACGCCATCAACAACAAGTTTGCGCTCATCCTGCGACTGATTATGTCGTCGGCTGTGTGGTTCCTGAAATTCTTGAAGCAAATCAATATCAGCATCAACAACACGGAAGACGGACTGGAGCGACGCTTGCGCAACGACGACCTTTTGAAGCTGCGTAACTTGCAAAAAAGTTTGGTGTATTTCAACACCGGCATTCGTGGCAACGAGGCATTGATTTCGCGCCTGCGCACCATCTACATGAACTCGGAAATGTTTGATATGGAAATGGTGGAAGACGTGCACATCGAGATGCAACAGGCGCTCAACATGGTGAGCATCTACAGCAACATTCTCACCGGATCAATGGAAGCGTTTGGCTCCATCATATCCAACAACCTGAACTTGATAATGAAACGCATGACCAGCATCACCATCATTCTGCAAGTGCCCACGCTGATTGCGAGCGTGTATGGCATGAACGTGTCGCTGCCCATCGACGACAAGCCCTGGGCATTCGTAGCCATTCTGCTACTCTCGATAGCCCTATCATGCGCCGCCTTCTTCGTATTCAAAAAAATCAAATGGTTCTAATCCCCCCACCATCCCCATTTTTCCGAAATAACAAAAAATCACCTGCCAAGCCCCAAAAAGCCCCACCAGGTGATTTTTTCCTTTTTTCCCCCCACTATTATAGACCTATTCTTTATCAATGCCATCAAATGGTAAAGAATTAAATTTATCAAAATCAGAGTTGAATAATTTGTCTTGTATAACACGATACTTTTCAAACTCTGACTCTGCGAAACTCTTGGCAAATTCAGCAGAAACCACTCCAGCGTCATGTAATACGACATCACCTCCAGCTTCAAGAATAACTGGCGAATGACACAGGTACACCACTGGCGGAATTGAGTGGTACGTATAGAGTTGACACGATAACCAACAGAAATGATTGCGTCAAGATTATAGAACTTTGTCATGTAGTTCTTACCATCTGCGGCAGTTGCCGAGTTTTTCTCGGTAACTGAATCTTCTACAAGTTCTCCGCTCTTGAAGATGTTCTTCAGATGCAATCCGATATTGTCTGTTGAGCAGTCAAAAAGCTGCGCCATAGCCTTTTGAATAGCCCATACCGTTTCATCTTTATATAACACTTGTACGCCTTGCTCCTTGCCTTCTGCCACAAAAGTTAGGAATTCCGCCGTACTGTTTCGTATTTCAAATTTCTTTGCCATAACTATTATGTCACTATGTTATTATTGTCCTTAACATTTTCTTCAAGTTACCAGAAGAAAAACCTCTTAATCCTGGTAATTCTCGTAGCAATCTCTCACTAATAGCATCAAGAGCCTGTTTTAAAGCTTTTGCCCTTACAAACGTGTTGGGTAATTTCAACCGTACAGGTCGATAATTTTCTCGTTTATCTGCTAATAGTTGGAACAGAGATGCTTATTTTGTAAAACCTCGAGATTTTTTTTAGATGTCTCGTGCAAAGATCTTTCAGCTTATTGCTTTTGAATGGATTGGTAGTATCTCCACTTTCCTTGGGATATATAATGATGCACGGAACAGAAGGAGTCGGTGAGTCTTCGTCAATGTCTTCATATCCTAACTTTCTCAAAATTGTTAGATCACGACTATAGCCACTCAGTTGTCTAATGACGTATTTGTCAAGCGTCCCTTTCTCATATTTGGGGATATATTTGGTATCCAGTATAGCATTGTAATGTTTCGACTTGTATAAAAAGTCTGGCAGTCCAGTTTCTCCCCGATACTGGTAACTGATTCTCTCTCGATAAGCTTCATGCAACAAACCGTACACATAATGTTCGTATAGTAATGACATATCGAGCACAAACGGCGTGACCCTATTCTCCGTGGCTTCCACATTTGAGAGACTATAGTCAAAATGCTTTAATATGACCTTGGCCAATCGTATGGCTTCCGCATATTCCCGATAAAGTTTATTGGAGCGTATCTGCCCAATGGAATTGATGTTGATGTCATCGCTCACATAATCAAATTTCGACAGTGCTTTCGTTACCATCTGGTTGACTTTTGAATATACTACATTATTGCGATTTATCTTGGCGACAAATCTCTGAGAGAAGACAAGGGCTTTCTTTAACAGTCTGTTCTCTGGAGTATCTACTGAGTAGTCATCGTATTCGCAATAAATACGGTCGTATCGTTTTGCGGCGATATTGATGCGTTCGTTTTTGAGCATCTTGATATGCCCCTTCACCTTCTTAAGGTTCTCTTGGCGCTGGACATATCCTTTTCTTAACGACTTGATTCTGTTTACCACTCCTATGAAATGAAACACGATAAGTGGACTAACAACACTGCTCAATGCAGGGGCTACAATGGCAGGCTTCTCCTGATCAATGGAATAGATTTTGGAAAACGAATCCACGGCAAGGTCAGAGCAGAAGCATGTCATAAACATGCGCAGGAAATCGATTTTCTCCATTCCTCGTTTTGCCGTAACCACCAATGCTTCTTGCTTGTCAATCCATTCTGCTCCAATTTTGAATGAGGCATAGTACCCCCATGCACTATTGTCCATAGGCTTATCCCATTGAATGAGTTGAAGGTTATCGTACCTTTCGCTTTTTTCAACGGGTAAGTCATTCTTGCATAGTTGCTCGTGTTCTTGGAGTTGTATCATTCTATTCGTCTTCTTCGTCTATATTATCTTCGTCCTCATCGTCTACTATCTGCACGGGGTGGAGGGACGCCCAGGCATCGAACGCCTTTTCTTTCTCTTGGTCATTCACGGTCAAGATGCCGTCATTGATATATTCAGCGATGAGGGGTATTATTTCAAATTCCACCTTGCATTGTAGTTCTTCTTTAGAGGATGCCATAAAGTAGCTGTGGCCCACCATCAGGTCGTCAATGCCCAAGTCGCCACACAGATGTTTTGGATTTGTGATGAAGGCTTTGATATTGTTGAACAAGTCGATGGCTATTGCTTTCAAGTCGTCGTTGCCCAATTTCTCATAATGTTTGACTATCACATTCGGGTCAGACTTTAACGTCACAAATGCAAAGCGACGACGGAGGGCATAGTCAAGCGTCCCCGTACTTCGGTCTGTTGTGTTCATTGTGCCTATGATGTACAGGTTGCTTGGCACGCCAAACAATGTCTTGGAGTATGGTAATGTCACTTTTATGGGGTGATAGCCTTTGTCTCGTTTGTCCGCTTCAAGCAATGTAATCAGTTCTCCGAAAATCTTGGAAACATTTCCTCTGTTTATCTCATCAATGATGAGTACCACTGATTTGTCTGTCTTGGCGTGATATTCTTTCTTGACGGCTTCAATGAATGCCTGAGCATATTGCTGCCAATTGTTTTCACATCCTTTTCCCAAGGCTTGAGCCTTGATTTTCTCTATGTTCAGTGGAGAAGGAGAGTAACTTTCCTCACGTTGACTTGTAGAGTTTGTACTTCTACTGCTGACGGTTTTGTTCCCCTCTTTCCACCATACATACAACGACGATTTCCCCGTTACCGTAGGTATTTCCCGACGGTTCTCAAATCCTTTTATCTTTTGCAGGTAATCATCAATGCACTCTATAATATCCTTGCTATCATCGGTCACCACTGCGTTGCATGCTCGTTTGAAGATGCCGTCTTCGGGCTCGTAGGTCACGCCAAGACTTTCGCCATTCTCGTTCGTCTGAACGCGAGGTTTCAAACCTTCGACGAAATCCTCATAGTCAAGAGACTGATGGAATGTCGTGAAGTATATGCGATCGTCCTGCAACTCTTCATATTTCTTCATTACTTCATCGTGATTGTCAAGGTCTACGTCGTCTATACCAAGCACACTGAGCGCAATGGCTGCCGTATTATAGGTCTTGCCAGTTCCTGGCGCACCTTGAAGGATTATGTTGTGCTTGGATTTCAGCAACTTTGCAGTATTATTAATGAACATATATTTCTTATAGTATTGTTTTTCCATTTCTTTTATTTTGTCTTGTGCAAACTTAGCGTCAACTTCGAATATTGACTGTTGAGTATTGCCTGCTAAAAGAGCGGATTGGCATCCGGAATTATACACGGTTGAGTCGTTGTCATAACAATGCCATTGGTCTACAGATACTCGCTGCCCCCAATTTTCTTCTCCATCTCTTAAGTCTTCATAGAAAGCTGGAGCATCTTCAAAACATACTATGCCATCATTATAATCATATTGTCTTAAGGACACTATGTTCTGTAGATTTGAGATTTGACGGGTTTGAAATGGACATTTTACCACAATTCCATATGCATATATTATATTGTCAAAAGTAAGCAATAGCACATCACCGACTCTTATTTCCTTTACTAAATTCAGTAACTGGGTGACTATGTGATTTCTTTGAATGTCGTATCGCTGTTGCATAAGCCACAGGTTGTTCTCCAATGCATAATCCCAGTGGTTGTCGTCTGAGAGACGGGCAATCCAATATCTACGAACTTTAACAGCGGAACAAGATAGGATATCGTCTACCGTTGTATCTTTGCTTATCCAATATTTCTTTGCCCCCACAACAATACCGTATTCAGACATGGCTTTTTGTAACAAGGCATCAAGTTTGACATCCTGTACTTTCTGATAAAAATTCTTTATCTTGTTGTCAGTCTCAGTACCATTGCCATGGTTGGCTTCATGCTTTTCCATCGTGTTGTCAATATATCCGACAAAACGACTTGGAGCAAAGTATATTTGAGAATCTACAACTTCTATGACATAGTTTCTCCCTTGGGACATCCTTTGGATAGCCCAGTCTTTATGTTCGTTGTCCACCTTGCCATCGAGGTAAGAGTAAAGCGTTTTGATGTTTTGGACTATATCTTCGCGCGTTTCTATGAAATCGATCCTATCCATAAGCATTTATTGTTTTCCTAATTTCTTTTTCCTCACTAAACGCCTTTATCTCATCAGCAAGGACTTTCTGTAATTTCTCTTTCGGTACTATCAACTGTAATATTCTTATAAGTTATGAGAGCCGTGCTGTTCCATAAAGAAACGTTTTTGTTGTTCA
>OLGV01000839.1_pt1 | contig 11290 bp, 9 predicted proteins | sample 1605761 | NCBI WGS metagenome assembly OLGV01 (sample SAMN03283245) | human gut metagenome | biome: human-associated habitat; material: feces | host: Homo sapiens | place: Peru | collected 2012
GGGGCAATTGCCCCTTGACCCCTTTTCGCGATTGAGTTGGTCGCGCTTTCATGCTCCTTCCGCGTGCAGCTTTTTGGCGCTTCGCCTAAGCTCTTGTTTGCTCCCCGACTTTCCGTGAAGAACCGTTTTTTTCTGTATGGCTTGTCGAAATGAACCGTTTCCCTCAGAACTGCGTCTTATCAGCGAACAAAACAAGCAAAGGAGGATCATCACGATGCAAACCATTGCGAAACGCGCATGGCATCGGCTGCGGACGCTTGCGCCGGAATATGCGCTGTATCCGCTCATCGTCCTGATTGTCCTGCTGGTGATGGGCGCGTTCACGGGACGCTTTCTGACGACGGACAACCCGTACGGCTCGTACACCATTCAGGCGTGCGCGTGGCTGGAAGGACATTTGGATGTCAACCCGAATTTCACATGGCTGGAGCTGGCGGAGTATGGCGGCAAGTTCTATGTGAGTTTTCCACTGTTCCCATCGTATGTGATGCTGCCGTTCGCGGCGATTTTCGGGCTGGATACGCCGGATCACTTCATCAATCTGGCGGTGACGCTGCTTGGTATTGCCTATGCGCTGCGGATTTATCGGCGGATGACGGGCAGCTCGCACTATGCGGCGCGGTATGTGCTGTACCTGTATCTGGCGAACGGGTATCTGTTCATTGCCCTGCAGGGCTGGGTGTGGTTTCTGGCGCAGGCGATGTGCTTCACGCTCTCGCTGATGGCGGTAGATGCGGCACAGCGCGGCAGAAGCGGCTGGGCGCTGGCGTGGTGGGCGTGCGCGGTTGGGTGCCGACCGATGGCAGCGCTGTATCTTCCGCTGCTGGTGTACCTGCTCAACAAAAGCGGCGTGCGGCATAGCTGGAAGCGGCAGATTGCGAATCTGCTGCCCGCGGCGCTGATTGCGTCCAGCTACATGGTGCTGAACTACCTGCGCTTCGGCAATCTGCTGGAATTTGGGCACACCTACCTGCCGGAATTTCAGCTGGCGGAGAACGGACAGTTTTCGCTGGCGTATGCGTGGGGGCATTTGCAGCAGCTGGTGCGCCTGCCGAAATATCAGGGGAGAGGTCAACCGCTGGCGTTTGATCCGTATGACTGCATGGCGTTCTACCTGATTACGCCCATGCTGGTGACGTTCCTGTGCGTGTATTTCTATGCGCTGATTCGCCGCCGCCGCGGGAATGCGTTCTGGCTGATTGGGCTGCCGCTGATGGTCGGGGCGCACTTGATGATTATCGTCTGCCACAAGACGCTGGGCGGCTTCCAGTTCGGCAACCGCTACCTGCTGGATATGCTGCCGTGGGTGTATGTGGCGATTCTCGCCCTAAAGCCGCAAAGCGGGCGCACGTCGATACTCAACGTCCCGCTGATGGTGATGGGGTTCTGTATCAATCTGCTCGGCGCAGTCGGCGCGTATGCGGGGTGGTTATGAAGGGGGAGACGCCAGAGGCGCTGCCTCTGGACTCCGCAAGGGTCTTCGACCCTTGACCCGTTCGCGCGATTGGGTTGGTGACTTCTGCATACTTCTTCCGCGTGTTTATGCAGGAGTTTCGCCTCTGCGGAGGCGACCAAAGGGCAAGAAGACAGACGAACGTCTGCGATCGCCCTTTGGAAACCTTCGGTTCGCACCCATGTTTGTTGAGCTTTATCGGAAGTTTTATTAGTTAGTATACCTTCTGTTTTCCCAAAGCAGCGATACAAAATCAGAAACATGGGTGTGCGCTGCGAAGGGGTCAAGGGGGCGAGCGCAAAGCCCCCTTGTCGCGCCCGCAGGCGCGAAATCCCTGCAACACAAAAGCAAAATATAGTAAAGAAAAAACGAAAATCATCCTCACCCCAACCCATCTTCCAAGGAGGTTCCTTTATGCAATGCACCCTCTGCCCGCGCGCCTGCCGCGCCGAGCGCAATGAATCCACGGGCAACGGCTTCTGCCAGCTGCCGACCACCATGCGCATCGCCCGAATTGCGCCGCACCTCTGGGAAGAACCGCCGATTTCCGGCAAGAACGGTACGGGCGCGGTGTTCTTCTCCGGCTGTACGCTCCGCTGCGCCTACTGCCAGAACGCTGACATCAGCCACCGCAACGCCGGACGCCCCTTCACACCGCGCGAATTGGCGGATTCCCTGCGACGGCTGGAGGATATGGGGATGCACACCATCTCCTTCATCACCGCGACACCTTATGTCCCGCAAATATTGGAGACGCTGGATATTTACCGGCCGCATGTGCCGCTGGTGTGGAATACATCGGGGTATGAGACGGTCGAAACATTGCGGATGCTGGACGGCGTGATGGACGTGTACCTGCCCGACCTCAAGCACCGGAGCGAAAAGATGGGGCAGCTCTGCGCGAAAGCGTCGAACTACTTTGCCGCTGCATCCGCCGCTATCACCGAGATGGTGCGTCAGACAGGAACGCCTGTCTACGATGAGAACGGCATCATGACGCGCGGCACGCTCATCCGTCACCTGATTCTCCCCGGTCTGACGAGCGAAAGCTGTCAGCTGCTGGATTGGGTGAAGGAGAACCTGCCGGAGGGTGTTCCGGTCAGCCTGATGCGGCAGTACATCCCATGCAATCATGTGTCGATTCCGGGCTTGACGCGGACGATTACGAACCGCGAATATATCCGCGTGCGCGACCATATGCTGGATTTGGGACTGCCGGGGTATTTGCAGGAGCCGGAAAGCGCATCGGAGGATTTTGTGCCCGTTTTCTGCAAGGATGAGAGCTTTGTGTGAAAAATGCGCCCCAAATGGAAGGAAAATGTTGCGCAGAGCCGCTAAAATGCTTGTATTCCGGGAGAAACTGTGGTATACTGACAAGTGTGAATCCATGAACCGCTGCCCTGACTTTCAGGGAAGCGATTTTTCAGCCGGGTCTGTCCGGTGTTTCGGGTTGCAGAAAGAAGGGCTTGACATCTGAGAGTGGACATGGCTTGGCGGCATCGGGACAGTGTTACGGGCAGAGGTATGCCCGCTGTGCTGTCGTGGTGCTGACGGGTGATGGGAGCCACTCTTTTTGATTGCCTGCACATTGCAGGCGAAAGTCCTCCAAAAAAACGAACCCGCAGTGAAAGAGGTGAGGAGTTATGGCGAAAGCGGAATTGACGACCGTTGTCACGCCCAAATGTCAGCGTCTGGCGGATGAAATGGGCTATGAACTGGTGGATGTGTGCCTTGATAAGGAGAACACGGGCAAGTTCCTGCGCATCTATGTTGATCGTCCCGAAGGCATGTCGCTGGATGACTGCGAACGGTATCACCGCGCCATTATGCCGCTGGTGGAATCATACGATTTCGATTTCCTCGAAGTATCCTCGCCGGGCATTGACCGTCCGCTGAAGAAGGATCGAGATTTTGAGCGCGCGCTTGGCGAAGAGGTGGAGGTTCACCTGTTCAAAGCCGTGGACGGGCAGAAGGTCTTTACGGGCATTCTGTCGGACTTTGACGCGCAGGACATGGTGCTGACCATCGCGGGCGAAGAGAAGCGTTTCGCGCGCAAAGCGGCTTCGCTGGTGAAGCCGGTGGTTGACATGGAAGGCGTCGAAGACGTCGATTTGGGCGAGGAATAACCCGGCAAGCCGATTCCCCGCAAGAAAGCAATTTTCATCGGAAATGAAAACCATTGCGGAAGCAGCTTCCGCATCAGAAACAGCATAAATTATTGAAGGGTGACACAGGCATGAGAAAGACCAAGACAACTGCTGCGCCGAAGGCAGATCCACAGAACAAAGAACTCGTGGAAGCCATCCGCGCGCTGTGCCAAGAGAAGGATTTGAGCGAGGATATGCTCTTCGCCACGGTCGAGGATGCGCTGAAAAAGGCGTATGCCAAGAACCGCGCCAAGGGCGAAGCAGAACCCTCCGCCAACAACATTTCCGCGACCATCGACCGCACGACGGGCGAAATTCATGTGTATACCCGCCGCCTGATTGTCGAAGAGGTGGAGAAGCCCGCCGACCAGATTTCGCTGGAGGAAGCCCGCGCGATTAAGGACTCCTACCAGATGGGCGACATTGTGGAGACGGACGTGACGCCGCGCAACTTCCTGCGCGTCGCCGCCCAGACCGCCAAGGGCGTCATTATGCAGCGCCTGCGCGACGCGGAGCGCGGCAGAGTATACGAAGAGTACGCCGACAAGGAAAACGAAATCCTGACGGCCGTCGTTACGCGCGTGGATGACAAGGGCGCTGTGGTGGAATTGATGGGCCGCACCGAGGGCTACCTCGAACGTGATCAGATGATTCCCGGCGAAGTCATCAACATGGATGACCACCTGAAAGTCTATGTGCTGGAAGTGCAGCGCGGCGACGACATGACCCGCCGCGGCCCGCAGGTGCGCGTCAGCCGTACGCATCCGAATCTGGTCAAGCGCCTGTTTGAGATGGAAGTGCCGGAAATCGCCGGCGGCAAGGTGCTGATTAAGGGCATCGCCCGTGAAGCGGGCAGCCGCACGAAGATGGCGGTGCATTCCACTGAGGTGCTGATTGACCCGGTGGGCGCGTGCGTCGGTCAGCGCGGCGACCGCGTGACCCGTGTGGTGGATGAACTGCGCGGCGAGAAGATTGACATCATCAAGTGGAGCGAGAATCCGGCGGAATTCATTGCCAACGCGCTGAATCCGGCGAACGTCCGCGAAGTATACACCGAAGCGAGCGGTCAGCGCTCCTGCATCGTTGTCGTGCCGGACAATCAGCTGTCCCTGGCCATCGGCAAGGAAGGTCAGAATGCGCGTCTGGCGGCAAAGCTGACGGGCTGGAAGATTGACATCAAGAGTCAGAGCCAGTACGCCGAGCAGATGGCGGCGGCCGTCCCGCAGGTGGAGGATGAAGAACAGCCGGTGCAGGAGCTGCCGGAGGATTTCCAGCCCTACGAGGGTGTGGAAGCGCCGGAAACGCCTGCCGACGGGGACGACACGCTGTAAGTCGTTCCGGGGATAATTAGGGAGCAGCAGGAAACGAGATTCGGCGGTTGACCCAAGCGGCAATCGCCCAAAGGAGCCTTGATGAAGCCGAAGAAAATCCCGATGCGCATGTGCGTCGGATGCCGGGAGAGCAAGCCTAAACGCGAACTCATCCGCGTTGTCCGCGCACCGGATGGCACCGTGTCCATGGATCCGGGCGGCAAAAAGCCCGGCCGCGGCGCGTATGTATGCCGACAGGAAAGCTGCCTGATGCGCGCCATCCGGCAGAAACAGCTGGAACGTCAGCTGGAAGTGCAGCTCACTGACGACGTGGCGGAAGCCCTGCGGCAGGAGCTGGCGCAGCTGTCCCAATCCCAGACAGAAGCGGAGGAAAACTGACGCCGATGGATAGGGAAACGAAACTGCGCGGGCTGATGGGACTGTGCGTTCGCGCACGACAGGCGACCTTCGGTGAAGATGGCTGCCTGAAAAGCATTCGTGGCGGAGGATGCGCCGTGCTGCTGCTGGACAGCGGCGCGTCAAAAGCCACTCAGGATAAATACCGCGGTGTCTGCGACAATGCAGGGGTGCAGATGGCGCTGCTGCCGCGGGGACTGCTTCAGGATGCAACCGGGCGGTCGGGCGTGGCAATGGCTGTCGCGCCGGGCGGGCTGGCAGAGCAGATCAGGCAGAACCTTCCCGTTGAAGGAAAAGAAGAGCACGGGCAACAGATGAAATCGGAAAATCATGGCGGGGGTGCAAGCGTCGAATGACGAAAGTGAAGCTGAAGGATGCCATCAAGGATTTAACCACGGACGCGGCGAAGGTGCGCGATGACGCATCCCGCGTGCGTCAGAGCGCAGACGGACTGGCAAAGTCTCTCCGTGCGCTGGAGAACGGATTTATCAAGTCATTGAATGCGAAAGCGGAGCAGGAAAAGCGCGCCGAGGAGGAGAAGCGTCTCTCTGACCACTCCAAGGCGTATGTCATGCTCGACGTGGATGAGCAGGCGGCGGTGAATGCGGCGCGGCAGGAAGCGGAAAAGGCGGAAAAGCAGGAAGCTAAGTCTGCCCCGAAGCAGGAAGTGAAGGCGGAAGCGCCCAAGGGCGAACAGAAGCCTGCGCCGAAGGCGGAACCCAAGCCCGAAGTGAAGGCAGAAGCGCCCAAGAGCGAGCAGAAGCCCGCCCCGAAGGCGGAACCCAAGCCTGAAGCGAAGGCGGAAGCACCCAAGAGCGAGCAGAAGCCCGCCCAGAAGGCGGAATCCAAGCCCGAAGCGAAGGCGGAAGCGCCCAAGAGCGAGCAGAAGCCCGCCCCGAAGGCGGAACCCAAGCCCGAAGTGAAGGCGGATGCTCCCCAAGCGGAGCAGAAGCCCGAAACCAAGGCGGAACCCAAGCCCGAAGCGCCCAAGAAGCCCGCGATTGGTCAGATTATCTCCCGTCCGGGTCAGGCGCTGCCGCCCAAGCCGGTCGGACTGGCACCGAATGTCATCCGTCCGCCGCGGCCGCAGCAGCCCCGTCCGCAGGGACAGCAGGGGGCGCAGGGCAACCGTCCGCAGCAGGGACAGCCTCGTCCGGGCGGAAACGGTGCGTTTATCGCGCGTCCGCAGCAGGGACAGCCTCGTCCGGGCGGAAACGGCGCGTTTGTGGCGCGTCCGCAGCAGGGGCAGCAGAATCGCCCCGGCAATGGCTCGTTCCAGCCGCGTCCGGGTGGAAACGGCGCGTTTGTGGCGCGTCCGCAGGGCGCACGTCCGCAAGGCGGCGCTGGCTTCCAGGCGCGTCCGCAGGGCGGCATGAGCCGTCCGGCTGGCACGGGCATGAATCGCCCGAAGCCGGCTGTGCCGGATATGGCGCCCGCAATGGGCAAGGAGCGCGTCTCCAACTACGACCCGAACAAGAAGAACTACGTCCGTCAGCATGACCCGGAGCATGTGGCGCGCAACCGCAAGCAGCTCAGCCGCGATGCGGGTTACAGCGGATATGATGACGACGTGGTGCGCGGCGGCAAGCGCAGCCGCATGAAGAAGCCGTCCGCACAGCAGATGATGGCGCCGATTAAGATTGAACACGCCTACATGAGCGGCGACACGATTGTCGTGCGCGACCTGTGCGAAAAGATTGGCAAGACCAGCGCGGAAATCATCAAGAAGCTCTTCCTGCTGGGCAACATGGCAACCATCAACAGCGAGATTGACTTCGATACTGCGTCGCTTGTCTGCGCGGATTTTGACATCACGCTGGAAAAGAAGCCGGAAGTGACCGCGGAGGATCAGCTGACCGCCGAGAACTTCGACGACAGCGAGGAGAACCTCCAGCCGCGTCCGCCGGTCGTGACCATCATGGGTCACGTCGACCACGGCAAGACCTCTCTGCTGGACTACATCCGCAATAGCCGCGTGACCGCGGGCGAAGCGGGCGGCATCACCCAGCATATCGGCGCATACACGGTCAAGATGAACGGCCGCGATATCACGTTCCTCGATACCCCCGGTCACGAAGCCTTCACGGCGATGCGTGCCCGCGGCGCACAGGCGACGGATATTGCGATTCTGGTTGTCGCGGCGGATGACTCGGTCATGCCGCAGACCATTGAAGCCATCAACCACGCGAAGGCGGCGAATGTGCCGATTATCGTGGCGATTAACAAGATGGATAAGCCGGAAGCCGATCCGGAGCGCGTCAAGACTGACCTGACGAAGTACGGCATCGTCTGCGAGGACTGGGGCGGCGACACGATTATGTGCCCCGTTTCCGCCAAGACGGGCGAGGGCGTCGATGAACTGCTCGAAATGATTCTGCTGCAGGCGGACACGATGGAGCTGCGCGCGAACCCGAACCGTCTGGGGCGCGGTGTTATCATCGAGGCGAAGCTGGACAAGGCGCGCGGCCCGCTGGCGACTGTGCTGATGCAGAACGGTACGCTGCATGTGGGCGACAACATCATTGCGGGTCTGGCGAGCGGCCGCGTCCGTGCGCTGATTAACGACCGCGGCGAGAAGGTCAAGGAAGCCGGCCCGTCCACGCCGGTGGAAATCATGGGCTTTGACGAAGTGCCGTCTGCGGGCGACGAGATGCAGGCTGTCGGCGACGACCGTCTGTCCCGTCAGGTCGCGGAGGAACGCAAGGCGAAGGTCAAGGCATCCCGCGAGGCGACGATGGCGAAGGTCAGCTTGGAGAACATGTTCTCGAACATGGAATCCGGCAAGCAGACGACATTGAACCTGATTATCAAGGCGGACGTGCAAGGTTCTGTCGAAGCTGTCAAGCAGGCAATGGAGAAGCTGAGCAGCGACGAAGTGAAGGTGCATGTGCTGCACAGCGCGGCGGGCGCCATCACCAAGGACGACGTGAACCTTGCCAGCGCGTTCAATGCCATCATCATCGGCTTCAACATCCGCCCGGATGCGTCCGCGCGGGAAGCGGCAGAGCGCGAAAAGGTGGATGTGCGCCTGTACACCGTCATCTACAAGGCGATTGAGGACATGGAGCTGGCCATGAAGGGCCTGCTTGCGCCGGAGTACCGCGAGGTGCTGCTGGGCCATGCCGAGGTGCGCAATGTGTTCAAGATTACGGGCGCGGGCGTTATCGCCGGCTGCTATGTGACCGACGGCAAGGTGCAGCGCAATGCGCAGGTTCGCCTGCTGCGCGACAATGTTGTCGTGTTCGAGGGCAAGCTGAGCAGCCTGAAGCACTACAAGGAAGACGTCAAGGAAATGGCGGCTGGCTTCGAGTGCGGCATGAGTCTGGAAGGGCACAACGACATCAAGGAAGGCGATGTCGTCGAGTGCTTCATCATGGAGGAAATCCCGCGCTAATTCCCCTTACGCAACGCAGGAGGCAGGGCAAAGTCAGTTCCATTTGGCTTTCCCTGCCCCTTTTTTCAAACATCCGCAAATCCATTGCGGCAGGGCATGATTGCATCGGCAGATGCGCAAACTAATGTTGCGATAAAAGTCAAACCGCATGGGTGAGCGCTGCGAAGGGGTGTCGGGGGCGACCGCAAAGCCCCCGACTCGCGCCCGCAGGCGCGAAATCCCTGCTTGCGGAAACAAGCAGCCATGTCTGAAAGACAAGCAGTTCGGTCGCGCCATCTGCGCGACACAGCATAAACGTTGAAAAGAGCAGCTTGGGGGGCGCGTCTGAGGAAGCGCAAAGTTACTGGCAGGGACGCTTCGCTGCCTGCGCCTTTGTAGGTGGCTTCCTTGGAATTGAGCGCCCGAATAACAGTTGGGGCGTTGCCCCAAACCCCACAAGGGACGCTGTCCCTTGACCCTGCGAAGGGGCAAAGCCCCTCTCGACACCCATCGACCGGCAGAGCAGCTTGAGCGCGCTAAACCAACAAGTCTTTTCCGAAAGTTTTTCTTTTTCCTATCCCTACCTTTAGGAGGAAATCATGAGCTATCAGCGTATTGAACGCATTTCCGAGGAAGTCCGCCGCGAGGTGGATCGCATCATCCGCGACGAGGTCAGCGACCCCCGCGTGACCGGCACATTCTCCATCACCCGCGCCGAAGTCACCCGCGACCTCCGCTATGCCAAAATTTATGTCTCCGTGCTGGAGGACGATAAGCGCGAGCCGCTGATGAAGGCGCTGAGGAGCGCGGCGGGCTTTGTCCGCCACGAGCTTGGCAAGCAGATGGTCATCCGCTATGCGCCGGAAATCCAGTTCGTCAGCGACCAGAATATCGCCTATGGCGTGCATATTGCGCAGGTGCTGGCGCAGGCACAGAAGAACCAGAGCGAAAATCAGCCGGAAGCGGCGGCCAACGAGGAAGAACCCGAAGCATGAATGGCTTTCTGAATATCCTGAAGCCGCCGGGAATGACCAGCGCCGCCGTTGTGGGTTATGTCCGCCGCATGACGGGCGAAAAGCGCGTCGGTCACGCCGGGACGCTTGACCCCGAAGCGGCGGGCGTGCTGCCCATCATGATTGGGCGGGCGGCGCGGCTGTTCGACTATCTGGTGGATAAGGAAAAAACGTATGTGGCGGAGTGCGCGTTCGGCGCGGCAACCGACACACAGGATGCGACGGGCAAAATCATCGCGACGGGGGAGAATTATCCTGATTTTTCCGCCGTGCAGGAAGCCGCGAAGCACCTTGTCGGCGATATTGAGCAGCGTCCCAGCATCTTCAGTGCCATCAAGCAGGAGGGCAAGCCCCTCTACGAACGCGCCCGCGATGGCGAGGATGTCGAAGCCCCCGTGCGTATCGTGCATGTGGAATCCATCGAATTGCACGAGGAAACGCCCGACCACGGCGTTCGTATGACGATTCGCTGCGGGCGTGGGACGTATATCCGCTCTATCTGCGACGATTTGGGGAAGCTGACGGGCTGTCCGGCGCATATGCGCTTCCTGCTGCGCGCACAAAGCGGCGTGTTTATGCTGGACAGCGCGATGACGATGGAGGAAGCCGCAGCGTATCAGGCGCAGGGGACGCTGCAAACCCACCTGCTGCCGCTGGATTACGGCATTCAGCACATGCCGCGCGTGCATGCGCCGGAATGGCTGCGCAAACAGGTGTGCAACGGCGTGAAACTGCCCGCGAAGAAGCTGCCCGGCGCATTGGCGCTGCCGGAAGGGCAGGCTGTGCGCGTGTATCTGCGGGACGAATTCTGGGGCATGGCGGCGCGGGAAGGGGAATTCCTCGTCTGGAAATGCCTGCTTCCGCCGGAGAAGGAGGAGAACAATGCGAATCATCCGTGACCCGAAGCGCCTGAACCCCTGCGTGCTGGTGCTGGGGATGTTTGACGGCGTGCACCGCGGCCATCAGGCGCTGCTGATGCGCGGAGACGAGCTGGCGCAGGAGATGGTATATCCGTTGGCGGTCTGCACCTTCCAGCCGCATCCGCTGCATGTGCTTGCGCCGGAGAAAGAGCCGGTGATGCTGACGACGCTGCCGGAAAAAGCAGCGGTCATGCAGTCCTTCGGCGTGGACGGGCTGTGCGTGACGACGTTTACACGGGCGCGCGCCAATCAGTCGCCGGAGGATTTTATGGCGGAACTGGTGGAGGTGTACGCACCGGTTGTGATTGTGTGCGGCTTCAATTTCACCTTCGGCGCGGGCGGCAAGGGCAACGGGCAGATGCTCAAGGAGTACGGCAAGAAGCACGGTTTCCGCACGGTGATTGTGCCGGAAGTCGTAATTGACGGCGAAACGGTATCTTCCACGCGCATCCGCCGCTTGCTTGCGCAGGGGGATATGCACGAGGTCAACAACCTGCTCGGCCGCGGCTACAGCATTGCGGGGCGCGTCGAAGAGGGCAAGCAGGTCGGGCGCACCATCGGCTTCCCGACGGCGAACATCACCATCCCGCCGCACAAGGCGCTGCCTGCGTTCGGCGTGTATGCCTGCTATCTGGAGACGAGCGGCGGCATTTTCCC
>OLGV01000842.1_pt1 | contig 11255 bp, 8 predicted proteins | sample 1605761 | NCBI WGS metagenome assembly OLGV01 (sample SAMN03283245) | human gut metagenome | biome: human-associated habitat; material: feces | host: Homo sapiens | place: Peru | collected 2012
TGGTTTATTGTAAGCGGCGCTACGGTTGAAGAAACACTTCAGAACGAGGAAAATCTTACTGCAAGGCTAAAGAAAATGAACGCAGGAAAGGAAAAAGGCGGTTTTGTATGCATAACTTCCTATATTCCTTCGGTTGCGATGCAGAAAAAATCGCGCGCGGCGGCTGAAAAGCTTATGCCTTTTGCCGGAGCGCAGTATGAATATCTTGGCTACGATTCGTCTTTGGCAAAAAAATTGATTTCAGATTTCAACGCAGGAAAAGATGATTTTATAGAAATTGGAAAAAACGTTCCTGAATATCTTGAAAGCGCGATTTCTACGGCTTGGCTTGGCGAAATTGACGGAAAATATTATTCGGTCGTTCTTCCGGTAAGCGTCCTTGATTATGATGCCTATAAATCGCTTGCGGACGGTGAAAATGTATTCTTTATAAGCAAGGTCCGTTCAATGAACGCGGATTTGGACAGACTTTCTTCAATGATTCTTAATCTTTTTGTGGTTGTTTACATTGCTCTGTTTGTGATTTTGAAATTTTTCTATTCGTGGAAGCAGACTTCAAAAATTGTTTCAGTTACCCACAAGCATTCTTAAATGGGCACGTGCACATGTTCCCACTATAAATACTCCAAAAATATTCTTCCTGCCGGCGGCAAAATATCTCAAGGAAAATTATAACATCGAATTCAAAGACAAACCCAAATTTGTCTTTTAGAAGGTTTACTATATGAAAACACTTTATGTAATCAATTATGACAACAGGTTCTTCACAGTGGAAATTCCGGTCATGACGGAAAATGACACTCAATACTTCGTAGATTTTGAGCGCCTTACCGCCGACCAACAACGCGCTCTCGATTGGGAAGACACCTTGAATAAAAGCGAAGAAAACACCACCAACTGGACGACCGACAAGACACGCTTTGAAACCCTGAAACAAGAGTATATCAAAAATACGTTAGCACAACTTAACGCCGGCGCCATTTGTGCCACCAGCCGCTTTGACCGCGCTGTTCTCAGTGCGCATCAAATGGGGTTCATGTTCTGAAAAAAATTTTTTCAAAATATGTTGACAAAAGCTAATCCCTGTGCTATACTAACAATATAACACACAAGGAGCGTAATTATGGAATTATTATTAACCAGTTTAGATCTCACAATCAGTGAGGATTATGACGACAAATTTGAAGCCCTCACCGCCCTCGAGGACTTTTCAGACGACCTGAAAAAACATACCCCCGAAGAAGTCTTCCAATTCATTAAAGATTGGGTGAAAAAAACACGCCGCACACTCCGCGAAGAACTCATCGAAGACGGACGTTGCCCTGATTGCGGCGAAGAACTCGACGCCTTTGTTGATACCCACGTTGGTTACATCGATGGGCGCCCTGCAAAACGTGCTCTTATGAAGTCACCTTGCAAACCGTGTTCAGTCGGAGTCGCCCTGTAAACCATGTTCTTATGAAGTCACCCTGTAAACCATGTTCTTATGAAGTCACCCTTAAACCATGTTCTTATGGAGTAACTCTGTAAAACGTGCTTTTCAGGCATCCTAAAGCAAACCGAAAAATGTGTCATTAAGTGACATGTCTTTCGATTATTCGTATTCTTCCGCTGTTTCTATCGCGCTAGTTGACCACAATCTCGTCGATGAAGATGAAGGCGTGGTTGCGGTTCTTGGTCACGTCGTCGCGGACGGCTTTGTACTTGATGTAGCGGGCTTTGGCGTTGACTGCTGTGCCTAGGGTGTTCAGAAGGGCGCAGGAGTCGGTGTCCGGGACCTGCAGCAGGCAGACTACGGGATCGGTGAAGGTGACACCGTCCTTGGAGAAGCGGACCTCCGTCCTGACCGGGAAACCTACCTCGGCGGAGGTGTGGGAGAGGAAGGTCGCGCCTACGTAGTGAATGTCCTTGACAGAGCCGAGGTCGATGGTGACATCGACATCACACAGGAATCCCTGCCAGCGGTTGTCCTTGTAGAACCAGCCTCCGCGAAGGCCGTCCACAAGGGCGTTGTCGCCTCCGGCGGGATAGCCGGCGGAATATTTCCGGCCATTGTAGGTGATCCTCGCTCCGGCGGCAAGATGCTCAAGCGGAACCAGAGACTCCGGCCTCGGGCCGATCTCGTTCCTCAAATCAAAAGCGTTGTAGCCCTTTGAGCGAAGGCACTCAGCGAGCCTGACGGCATTCTCACGGAAACGAGGATAATCCTTGCTTCCAGCCGGACTCCAGCCTATCTCGGCGATGGCGAAGGCGCGAGGGTAGAGGAGGTACTCCATGTACTCCCCTGTCGGGACGAACTCGGACCAGAGGTTGGCCTGAAGGCCGAGGATGTGGGCGACATATTCATTGTCGATGCCGTCGGTCGGGTTGAAGGAATAGACCTGCTCAAGCGGACGGTAGCCGCTGAAGGACTTCGGCTGGGAGAACGGCGCGTCCTGACTGGAGTCGAAGTAGCAGTAGTCCCCCGGCGACATCACGACATCGTGTCCCATACCGGCGGCGGTGATTCCGCCCTGCGTGCCTCTCCAGGACATCACGGCGGCACCTTCGGCGAGTCCTCCGTCCAGAATCTCGTCCCAGCCGATGGCGTGGCGGCCTCTGGACTCAAGGAACCTTGTCACCCTGTTGACCAGATAGCTTTGCAGCTCGTCCACATCCTTAAGGCCCTCGGCCTCCATCCTGCGGCGGCAGTCAGGACACTCCTTCCAATTGCGCTTCGAGGCCTCGTCGCCGCCAATGTGGACATATTCATAAGGGAACATCCCGATCACCTCGTCAAGGATAGCCTCGAACATCCCGAAAGTCCCGTCCTTTCCGGGGCAGAGGTCGCCGGAGATGCGGTGTTCCGTGCCGTCCGGGTTGAGGCAGGAGAGCTCAGGATAGGCCGCCAGCACCTCGCCGGAATGGCCCGGAAGCTCGATCTCCGGGATGATGTCGATGTGGCGGGCGGCGGCATATTCAACAATCTCCCTGACATCAGCCTTCGTCAGATAGCCTCCCGATGCGAACGGAGCGCCTTCCAAGGAATATTCCTTCCCTCCGGCAACCCATTCCTCGTAAGTCTTCCCTACCCGCCATGCCGCCTTCCGGGTCAGCTCGGGATAGGCGTCGATCTGGATCCGCCACCCCGCGTCGTCGGTCAGGTGCAGGTGGAGCGTGCTCATCTTCACCGCAGCCATCGCATCCAACTGCTTAAGGATGAAGTCCTTGTCGCGAAAATTGCGGGAAATGTCCAGCATCAGGCCTCTGTGGCGGAATCTCGGGTAGTCAAGAATCTCGCAATGACTCAGGGTGGAATCCCTGTCAAGCATCATCCCGAGGCTCGTCCTGGCGCGGTAGACACCGGTTTCCGTGAGGGCGAAGATGTCGATCCCCTTTTTCCCGACGGTGAGCCTGTAGGCCTCGTCCCGCGCGAATTCCGGAATATTCAATCCCTTGATTTCCTTGGAGAAGCGCCTGTCAGCCAGATGGACCCGAATGTCGCTCCCATCCTTTTTCAAGGAATATCCCTCACCTGAGGTCACGTATTTTACCGGGGCCGGTATGATGTCCCCGGGGCCGGAAATGGCTGACGCCGACGGCATGAGGGCCATCAGCGTCACCACGATCAGTAAAGTCTTTTTCATAAAGGCTATCTTTTGTCTATCAAAACACTCTTGATTCTTTTGAATATGTCCGTGTTCTCCATCACTCCGCTGAATCTCCAGGCGGACGCTCCATAGGAATAAAGCACCACCGGAGCCGCCGTGTGGCCTGTTGTCGAGTACTTCACGCCGAGACCGCTCTCCCCTTTAGTGAAATCCTTGCTGCCCGGAACCAGAGAGACACCGCCGGTCTCATGGTCGGCTGTCACGATCACGAGCGTTCCCTCGTGCGCGTCGGCATAGTCGAAGGCGCTGTTGACCAGTTTGTCAAACGCCTCCATTCTCCAGATCACATCCTCGGTGTTGTTGGCATGGGCGGCATGGTCGATCAGCGAGCCTTCGAACATCGCGAAGAAGCCATGCTTGTTGGCTCCGATGATCTCAAGCGTGTGCCCGGCCAGATCCGTCAGCAGGTCGGAATCCGTCTGCGTGGCCTCGATCTCCGGACCGTCATCAAACAGTCCCAGAATCGGAGTGGCCCGGGTGGTGTAGAACTCCTCCGGGGACCCGACATAGGTGAAGCCCGCGTCCTTGGCCTTCTCCACAAGGTTGACATCGGTGTATTTCGGCGCGGTGAAATACTTCCGTCCTCCTCCCACAATCACGTCAGGCCTGAACGCGATCAGATCCTCGGCGATGCTCTTTCTCTCTCCCCGTCGGGCCACATGGGCATAGAACGCCCCCGGAGTGGCGTCCAGAACGTACGATGTGACGACTATCCCCACAGACTTGCCTTTTTCCTTCGCAAGCCGGGCGATGCTGGCCGGCTTGGTGCTGTCCGGAAGCATACCGAGCATGCTGTTGTTGGTCTTGTGGCCGGTCGCCATCGCCGTGGCCGCGGCGGCGGAATCAGTGGTCTTGCTGTTGGCAGAGTAAGTCTTGACGATCGCCGCGAACTGCGAGCGGTCAAAGCAGGTCGGCCCGAAATCGTTGTTCGCCATCCAGGCGGCAGCGGCTCCAAGTCCCATTCCGTCACCGATTATCAGGATAACGTTCTTTACCTTTTCATCCTTCGGAGCCTTTACCCCGGCCCTGGCCGGAGCGGCGATCAGCACCGCCAGCAAAACAAATGAGATAATCTTCTTCATCTTTATTAAAAATAACAAACTAACTGTCCATTAAGCAAGTATAAGGAACACGCACGGCCGCTTGCCGATCACGACCGGAGACTTCTGCCACTCCCTGACCGTCCGGGTCATGATGGTCTCGTCCGGCAGGGTGATGTCAGCGGCGATGCAAAGGCGGGTCTTCGGCTGCAGCGCGGCCAGCAGATCAGCCATCATCGAATCGTTGCGGTAGGGTGTCTCAATGAACATCTCCGTCTGGTTCAACTGTGAGGAGCGCCGCTCGATCTCGCGGATGGCCTTGCGCCGCTCGTCCGTCTTGGCCGGCAGATAACCGCAGAACGCGAAACACTGACCGTTGAGCCCCGACCCCATCAGCGCGAGCATCAGCGACGAGGGCCCGACCATCGGCACGACCTGTATTCCATGAATATGGCAGAGCGCGACCAGCCGAGCTCCCGGATCCGCCACAGCCGGCAGCCCCGCCTCGGAGATCAGCCCGACATCGGACGGCGATCCGTCCGGATCGGAAAACAATGACAGAAGACTCTCGACCTCTGAAGGTTGAGTGTGCTCATTCAGCTCCCTGAGTTCCAATTCGCCGATGTGTCCCCTAAGCCCCGCCGCGGACAGATAGCGCCGCACCGTCCTGGCCTCTTCGACAACATATTTCCGAATCGACCTCAGACGCTCCAGCACCGGAGCCGGAATGACCTGGGCCGGATCATATTCCCCCAACGGCGAGGGAATCAAATAAAGTTTTCCTTTAGCCATATCGCACACAAAGGTACAAATTCATTTGAATATCTCCGCAGCCCCCGCCGGAAGATTTTGCGGACGGGGCCAACACGCGCCGGGCACGCTTCCGGGCAAGCCTCCGGAGCTGATCGATTTGGCCGGGAGGGGGCACCAACAAGAAGGAGGGCATACCATTGCATGCCCCCCTTTCGAATAAAGTCAACGAGTAGAGTATTTATGATGCCTTGTTATTTTTTCACTCTCACATTAAAATATTTTTCCACTTTTCCGATTCTGACATCGACAGTTCGTAAATAATTTTGTAAATAATCATCTTTATTCAGAGCTTCTATCTCGATTCCTACGTATTTGTTATCGTAGGTCACGACCCTCGCATTGAAAAGATTCTCTTCATAAAAGAGGCGAATCTCAGTTGGCGACAGGACAGATCTTTCGACCAAGTCATCTTTGCTTTTGTACTTTCCCGTTTTTGAGAAGCAGAGGAACACTTTCTGGCCTTTCTTGATAACTACGTTATCTGAACTCGTCGAAGTGTCGTAGTGCGACTTTTTAGTATAAAAATCAAAGAAATACATCGGACAGACCGTAACGTCGGCCTTCACGCTCACCGAGCCGGCCTTCACAGTAATTTGTTCTTTTCTAATTTTGGTAACTCGGTCGGCGGTGTACGTGCCTCCACCTTTGTTTTCAAACAAGAAATGATTCGACCAGACAACCTCGTCCGTGGAGTTGGACGGCGTGACGGTGGCACTGAATGACTTCGTCTGTCCCTCGACAAAAAAGAGGCTCGTAGGATTCAGGGTAATACCCGTCGCAGGGACTTGCACGAGCACATCGAAAGATCTGGACACGCTGCCTATCTTGACGGTGATCGTGGAACGACCTGCATTTAAAGCTGACACACTGAATCCGTTCCATTCTCCGCCTCCCATGGTCTCTTTTTTAACAGTGGCGACGCTGTTGTTTGAGGAGGTGACGGTGAAATCCTTCGCAGGGAGGATGTCATTATCGATTATGTGATCACCAGTGATATCAAAATTCTTCTTTGAGAAGTAGCAAGTCATCCTTATGTTTTTATCGAGTTTATACGTGGAGCCATTAGGTACAAACTCATACATATTGTTATACAACCTGGCGAACCACATCGGATAGACCGTCACACCGGCCTTCTTGGTCACCGAGCCGGCTTTCACATCGAGTTCGAAGCCGATAGGGATGTCAACGCCAAGCTTATTGGCGGTGTACGTCCCTCCGCCGTTGGAGGTGAGGTAGGAACTGTTCGGCCAGACAACGTTGTCCGTGGAGTTGGACGGCGTGACGGTGGCACTGAATGACTTCGTCTGTCCCTCGACAAAAGTGAGATTCCGAGGGGTGACATCAAGTCCCGTCGCCGGAACAGTCTTGTCGGTCACGGTCACCTTGAATGACCTGGACACGTGGCCGATCTTGACGGTGATCGTGGCTGTCCCCACCGCCTCAGCCCATACCCCGAATCCTGTGCATCTACCGTCAAGGGTCCCAACGTTAGCTACAGAGGCAATACCTGTGTTTGAGGAGCTGACGGTGAAATCAGTTCCGGAAAGGATGTCATGCCCGATGTATGAACTCTCTGATGTGACATTGCCGTTAGTTTTAGAGAAGTAGCATGCTATCGCACCGCCTTTAGTGATCTTTTCCGTAGATCCGTAAGGTATCATCGTCTTTTCTTCATGATTGACAAACCACATCGGATAGACCGTCACGCGGGCCTTCGCGCTCGCCGCACCGGCTTTCACTTCGAGATCGAAGCTGATATGGTCGTCAAAGCCATGCTTCTTGGCGGTGTACGACCCTCCGCCGTTGGAGGTGAGGTAGGAACTGCTCGGCCAGACAACGTTGTCCGTGGAGTTGGACGGCGTGACGGCGGCACTGAATGACTTCGTCTGTCCCTCGACGAATGCGATCTTCTGAGGGCTGACGGTAAGTCCCGTCGCTGGAACGGTCTTGTCGGTCACGGTCACCTTGAACGATCTGGACACGTTGCCGATCTTGACGGTGATCGTGGAAGAGCCTAACTTCTTGCCCACAACCCTGAAACCATTGTACTTGCCGCTGATGACCCTTTTTTCGACAGAGGCCACACCGGCTTCCGAGGAGCTGATGGTGAAATCATCCGCAGGAAGGATGTCGTTCCCGAAGTAGGAATCGCTTGTGATTCCGGTCTTCTTCTTCGAGAAGAAACAGGTCAGGTTGTCTCCTACAGCGATAGTGTTCGCGGAGCCGTCTGGCACCAGCTTGTCAGTGTAGAAATCAGCGAACCACATCGGATAGACCGTCACGTCGGCCTTCGCGCTCGCCGCACCGGCTTTCACTTCAAGATTGAAGCTCTCAGAGTCGTCAGCCTTCTTGGCGGTGTACGACCCTCCGCCGTTGGAGGTGAGTTGGGCAGGACTCGGCCAGACAACCTCGTCCGTGGTGTTGGATGGAGTGACGGTGGCCTTGATGGTCCTCGTCTGTCCCTCGATGAAAACGACGCTAGTTGGGCTCAGGGTAATGCTCTTCGCCGGAACGGCCTTATCGGTCACGGTCACATTGAATGATCTGGACACATCGCCGATCTTGACGGTGATCGTGGAACTACCTACATTTAAAGCTGACACACTAAATCCGTTGTATACTAAGGATGCGGTTTGGAAGGACTCCTTTTTAACAGTGGCGACGCTGTTGTTTGAGGAGGTGACGGTGAAATCACCCGCAGGGAGGATGCCATTATGGATTAAGACTTTACGAGTGGCAGAAAACTTCTGCTTTGAGAAGAAGAAGCTATTCTTTGTGTTTTTATCGAGTTCATACGTGGAGCCATCAGGCACCAGTTTGTCGGATACTGATTCAACGAACCACATCGGATAGACCGTCACGCCGGCCTTCGCGCTCACCGCACCGGCTTTCACTTCAAGATTGAAGTTCTCAGAGTCGTCAGCCTTCTTGGCGGTGTACGACCCTCCGCCGTTGGAGGTGAGGTAGGAACTGCTCGGCCAGACAACCTCGTCCGTGGTGTTGGATGGAGTGACGGTGGCCTTGATGGACTTAGTCTGTCCCTCGACTAATTCGAGGCTCTTAGGAGCCAGGGTAAGTCCCGTCGCCGGAACGGTCTTCTCGGCCACGGTCACCTTGAACGATCTGGACACATCGCCGATCTTGACGGTGATAGTGGAAGAGCCTAACTTCTTGCCCACAACCTTGAAACCATTGTACTTGCTGCTGACGACCACCTTTTCCACAGTGGCGATGCCGGCTTCCGAGGAGCTGACGGTGAAATCACCCGCAGGAAGGATGTCATCCCCGATGTAGTCACTGCCTTTTATCCCGCTCTTCTTCTTTGAGAAGCAGCAGGTCAACTCGCCACCTAAAGTGATTGTGCTCGTGGATCCGTCAGGCACCAGTTTGTCGGATGCTGTATCTACGAACCACATCGGATAGACCGTCACGCCGGCCTTCGCGCTCGCCGCACCGGCTTTCACTTCGAGGTCGAAGCTTTCTGAATCGTCAGCCTTCTTGGCGGTGTACGACCCTCCGCCGTTGGAGGTGAGCTGGGCAGGACTCGGCCAGACAACCTCGTCCGTGGAGTTGGACGGCGTGACAGTGGCATTGATGGACTTCGTCTGTCCTTCGACGAATGCGACGCTCGAAAGGCTCAGGGTAAGTCCGGTGGCCGGAACGGCCTTGGAGGCCACGGTCACCTTACAGGTAGCGGTCTTGCCGCCGTCCGCCGTGGTGACAGTGATGTCGGAGGTGCCGGCTTTCACGGCAGTGACTTTTCCGCTGGCGTCAACATCGGCCACGCCGGAATTGCCGCTCTTCCACGCCACGGCCTTGTTGGTGGCATTCTCCGGCATAACGATAGCTGTTAGATTAGCGGTTTCACCCTCAGTCATGCTAAGGGTAGGCTTGTCGATCGACACACCGCTTACCTTTACCGAGTCAGGCTTTGGCTGTTCTTGCTCTTTCCCACCGCATCCGGAGAACGCGATGACGGCAGCGACTGCAGACAATGCCGACAGGATTCTAAAATAAGATTTCATGATAGTTATAATTATTTTGTTCTGTAAAATAATCAGGTCTGTGTCAGGGCGTGCCTTTGTCCGGCCAACGCTCAAATCTATCACCTGCAAATATGGCGAAAAGAATCCATAAGCAATACGGCTAAAGAGGCTTTTTGCGTCTCTTTTGCCATATTTTCAGAAAAAACCTTTCCTCCGCGCCTCCAAAGGCAAGATTAACACGAAAAGCCCGGCGGACGCAGAAGATCCTCCGGGCGGGTTGTTTATGGGTATTTATTTATGAAAAAAGTGGCGCCGACTATTTAACTTTATAGACAAGTTGGACATCGGCTGTCTGGTGCGACCACTCACGCTCCTGCGTAAAGCCGGTTGGTGGAAAATTGGCATCGAAACCAGACCAGACATAAATGGTGAAGATCCTGTCATGTTCATCTCCGGACCCAGGATTGCCGGACACCTCCAGGGTAGTGACCTTAGTATTCTTGCTGATGTCTATATATTCCAAAAAATTATTGTAAGCATCAATATAATACAAATTAGGACACATGCTGACATCCAATTTGTCGAGACCACTATCAGGGAATGAAAGCCTCTTCAAGGCCACGCAGGAAGAGAGATCTATTTGATTAAGATGGCTGCAGTGTCCAAAAGAAAGACTTTCCAGCTTTGTCAACCCTGAAACCTTTATCTCATTAAGTTTCTCGTTGAACTCGCAGTCCAGTTCGACAAGGTCGGTGTTGGATGTAAGATCCAGTTTCTGGATTTTGTTGTAGGAGCATTTCAGTGTGGTCAAAGACTTGAACAGTTCGATTCCCTTCAAGGAAGTCAGCTCTCCCTGCACGGACTTGGATCCAGAGACATCGATCAACTTGACAGAAGCGATCTCGTCAGCGGTGATGTACTTGGCATCCTTCACGATCTTCTCCGCCTGAAGAGCGGCAGCGAATCCTGCATCGAACTTAGGGGACAGATTCTCCGCCTTAGGAGTATCCGGCTCCTTGTCATCCTTCTTGCAACCTGTCGAAACGGAGGCGATCAAAAGCGCCGCCGCTGTGGCGAAAAACATGTTTCACAATGTGTGAGTGTTTGTGAACATCGTTTAATAAAATTTGTGTCAGTATTAAAATATGTCGGCAAAATTAGGAGGAAAAACCCAAAAACAATATGGCAAAAGAGGCTTTTCGCGTCTCTTTTGCCATGTTTTCAGAAAAAACGACACCCGTCTCGTTCCGCAAGACGCATTTTTTACAGTTTTATGCCTAACTTCGCAGATGTTTAAACCAAAGGATCTTGAACATGGACTACGACGGTATAATTGAACTTGAAGGGATGGAATTCCACGCCTTTCACGGCTGCCTGGAGAAAGAACGGCGGGAGGGCAACACGTTTCTGGTTGACTTCCACGCCGAGACGGAGTTGAAGAAGGCTGTGAAGACCGACGACCTTAGGGAGACGGCTGACTATGGGAGGATCTACGACATAGTGGCGGAGCAGATGGCGGTGCCGTCCAACCTGCTTGAGAATGTCGCCGGCAGGATACTGGACGCCGTCCGGAAGGAGTTCAAGGACTTCCTTTTCATCAAGATAAGGGTTTCAAAGATGAATCCGCCGGTGAACGGGCCGTGCGCCTGGTCCCGTGTCACCGTGACTTATGGCGATCCAATCTGGAGGTTTTAGGATGAGGATAGCGTTTCTGACACTCGGCTGCAAGCTCAACTACGCCGAGACATCGACTTACGAGAGAGGTT
>OLGV01000845.1_pt1 | contig 11226 bp, 4 predicted proteins | sample 1605761 | NCBI WGS metagenome assembly OLGV01 (sample SAMN03283245) | human gut metagenome | biome: human-associated habitat; material: feces | host: Homo sapiens | place: Peru | collected 2012
GGGATATTTTGCCGTATGGTCGATTGCCCCGAAGATAGCGAGAACAGCATCTTCGCCCGGCTGGAGAATGTGTGAGGAACCGCTGCCGGGGAATTGCCAGATGGCCTGGATGATAGGCACAAAATCCGGATAGACCACTCCTCCGGTTTCCTTGTCCGCTGAAATCCAGACATTTGCAGAGATCGAATTGTAGGGGTCCGCCACGGCGAAACAAAGTCCGTCGAGGCTGCGTGGAACGGTAGAATTGTTGTGCAGAACGACATAAGAGTCAATCTGATATGTTCCCTCTTCCGGATATTTCTGGCAGCCGCCGCAATAGATTTCTTTGACGATGATGCTGCCGGGAACACTTTTGGAGAGTTTCAGCTGAACGAGTTTGTCCGCTCCCACTAAAGCCGTCCTTTCGCCGCTTCCGTTGAAGATGAATTCATCCCCCGTGGCCTCGTCCACTGCAAAGTCGCTGATGCGGATACGGTAGTTGCCGTTGACAAGACTGATTTGAGCCTCTCCCTTGGCGTCGGTCGTGGCGATGTAGCCGGTCCCGGTGAGGATGTCTTCGATTTCAACATCGACACCTTGACGGCACCATTTTTCAAAGCCCTCGGGATAGACGGCCCGGATGGTGAGGGAGTGAAGTTCGCCGCTGTAGTCGGTCTGAGGCGAGCAGCTGAGCAGTGGAAGCAGAGCCCCAAAGACAAAAACCGCCTTCAGGAGCGCCTGCCCCCGATTTACCGAAAATATGTTTGCAAAATGTTTCATATCTGTCAGAATTTGAGCCGGCAAGTGAGTCCGTAGTAGAACGCCGGGGTGAATATTGCGCTGACGCCCGTAGCCTTGGATTTGACGGACATACGGGAGTTGGTGAAGTTGTTTGCGAAGAAGGATAGGCTCACGTGGTCGCCGATTTCCTTGGTGACGCTGAGGTTTGCCGAAAGGTAGGTGCCGTAGCCGTCCCAGGCGAAGGTGTAGGCGTTGCCGGAACGTAGTATGAGGTTCGAAAACTCTGATTTGGCTGCCTCCGCAGCAGTAAAATCGTGTTCCACGCCGTTGAGGTCCATATACTTGAGAGGATATACCTCTGTGAAACCGTTGCTGTCGTAGATGCTTCCCGTGCCTTCGACAAAATGGGCGTATTCGCCGTCGTCATATTCGGAAAGATTGCGGCTGCGGGAGAAAAGGGACATCTCAAGTTTGCAGGTTATGATTATCCGTGCCTGCGGAATGTGCGTTGTGGACGTGAGGTTGAGGTCGGCGGCGTGGCTGAGTTTGCCGTTGGATGTGCCGTTGGATGTGCCGGAGTAGATGCCGACATATTGGTAGGAACGATTTGGTATGGATGTGTGCGACCAGCCGGTGCGATAGACGTAATAGAGATTGCGGTCTATGTAGTGGGTGTAGGAGTAGTTGGCGTCGAGACGGAAACGGGTGCGGATTGGTCTGATTTCAGGAAAATCGACAATGAGTTCGGCCCCCGCGCGTGTGACTGCCGCTCCGTTGCCGGGGGTTTTATTCTCGGCAAAGGTCCTGTCGGTGACTTTGGTTTCTGTCTTGATTGTGCCGTCGGATGTCTCGATTTCGATGTCCCCGCTTGCCTGGTCCACCTTGAATCCGTTCACCGTCTTTCCCGAAAGGGATGCTCCGGAAGGGAGCTGACGGACGTTGTAGCTGAACGGAGAGTAGCTGTTGTTGTAGCGGTAGGGGTTGATGGTCTTGTTGTAGAATCCGACTATCGAAAGTTTGACTCCGAGAAATTCCGCGTCTATCCCGATTTCCGAATTGGAGCTGCGCTGCCATTTGAGGTCCGGATTGAATTCCATCTTGTACGGCTCTGTGTAATAGACGTATGCCGCCGTGTCTCCGTAAGAGACGCCGAATGTCCGTATGTCGCGGTATTGCTGCTCGGGAAAAAGGATGTAGAAGGACGGAAGTTTTTCCGAAACGCCCCATCCTCCCCGGAGTGAGAGGCCGTCGAGAAGCTTCCATTTGATGTTGAATCTCGGGGAGAGGCTGCTGACATCCTTATACTCCGTACCTTTCACGAATATATTCTCCATTCTCAGTCCCGCGGAGAGGCTGAGGGAGGTTTTCCCTATCGGAACCGTAAGATTGTCTTCGAGGTAGGTGGCGAGGTTGTGGAGATATGGATAGTCGCTGTATGGCCTCGGGCGGTAGCCATTGGCGGCAAGGGCAGGGTCTTCGTAGTATTCTCCTTGGCCAGCATTGCCGTTCGCCTTCCACTGCAAGCCCGCCTTGACGTGATTTTTCACTCCTCCCCAGCGCCGGAACCACTCGTATTTGAACGACGCCGCAAAGTCCAGCTCGCGAGAGTCGACAATGCGGTCTGAGAAATAGGAACTCGGAAGCATAGTCGCAAGGAAGTAGCCCTTATTTTCGGAGTGCACCGCCGGCTGTCCTGTTGCCGCAGTGGTGGTGTAGGCGTGGTCGTGGAGACGGTTGTCATTGTAGTTGACGCTGCCCTCAATCTTGAGATTGGTGACCCAGGAACGGTTGAGCAGCCAGGTGAGCGATGTATTTGCCCTCACGACATTGTCCCTGCCCTTGCTCCAAGAGCCGGAGTAGGCATCGGGGTCGTCTTTGGAGTTCATTCCGCCGAGGTTGCCGGTGACTCCCACTTCGAAACGCAGGACTTTGGCGAATGTGTTGGAGTAGCTGAGCGAGAGCCCTCTGCGGGTGTAGCTTTCATAAGGGGAAGTGAGCTTTTTCGTTGCCCGGGTCCACTCTCCGCTGGCATTGAGCACTCCCCTCTCCTTCCCAAGGTCGAAACCTTTGGAGGCGGAGAGCTGATAGGTCCGGGGGTTCACCGCCATAGTGACGTTCCACGGAGTGCGGCCCTTACGTGTGTGGATTTTCACCATGCCGGAGTTGAGGTCGCCGTATTCTGCTGACGGGACGCCTGTTATGACTTCTATGGATTCGATGTTCTCGACCGATATGCTCCTCGTGCCGCTTCCCGTAGGCTGCGCAAAGGATGCATTGTTGCCAACTCTCACGCCGTCCACTTCGAGCGCCGTTCCGAATGCCGCATTTCCCACAGCCGAGCCTCCGTCCCTGAGAGAGAGTGTGTTGTTGGTTGTGAGGTCCGGATTGACGGTTTTTCCTCCCGGCAGAAGGGTGCTGACGTCGGTGATATTGGACATCTGGAGATGTTCAAGTGCGTGGGAGCCGAAAGACATAGTGGTGTTCATATCGTCCTTTTTCCTTTCCGCAGCAACCACAACTCCGTCAAGAGCGAGGGTGTTGAGAGAAAGTTTGAAGTCCAAATCTTCGACATTATGCGTCAATTTCAGATTCATTCCCGCCTCGGCATATCCCAGACAGGAAACTTTAATCAGATATTCTCCCGGCTGGACCCTGTCGAACACATAGCTTCCGTCCACGTCGGAAATGGTCCACAATCCCGTGCCGTCAACATTGAAAATGACTCCGGCAATAGGTTCTCCGGTTTGGGAATCAGTGACTCTACCTTTTATGGAATAGTATTTCGGGGCCGCCTGTGCGAAAATCTGCGAGAGCAGGACAAAAAATATAAGAATGAATCTCTTCATATCAAGAGCGTTTTCCGGTTCAAAAAATCCTCCGTTCCGATAGATAACAATAAAGTTCCGTTTCATACGGGGAAACATAGGGTACAAATATAATATTTTTCATAAATTTGTGGGCTTTGATAATGTATATTAATATGAATATAAGAAAATCATTCTTTATCGGAGTCCTGTCGCTGACGGCGATGATTTCTGTAGACTCCAACGCTTGCAGCAACATTCTTGTGACGAAGGGAGCGAGTGCGGACGGCTCTTGTATGGTTTCGTATGCCGCAGATTCTCACCAACTTTATGGAGAACTCTACTATCTGAAAGGAGGATTTTGGGACAAGGGAGCGATGCGCGATGTTGTGGAATGGGACACTGGAAAATTTCTCGGACGGATTCCGCAGGCCCCGGTGACCTACAAAAGAGTCGGAAATATGAACGAGCATCAGCTGATTGTTGCGGAGACGACCTACGGCGGAAGACACGAGCTCTGGGATTCGACGGGCGTAATGGACTATGGTTCATTGATATACATCGCACTCGAAAGAGCAACGACGGCTCGGGAAGCGATTGATGTAATCGTTTCTCTTGCAAATGAATACGGCTATTATTCCGAAGGCGAATCATTCTCCATTGCCGACCAGAAGGAAGTGTGGGTGATGGACCTCATCGGAAAGGGAACGAAGATGGTGAATGGAAAGAATGTGAGAAAAGGCATTGTCTGGGTGGCACGCAGGGTGCCTGACGGATATATCTGTGCACACGCAAATCAGGCACGCATCAGCACTTTCCCTCTCGACGACCCGGAGAATTGTCTCTATGCTCCGGATGTGATTACATTCGCCCGACAGATGGGTTGGTTTGACGGGCAGGACAAGGATTTCAGTTTCTGCGACACATACGCACCGCTCGATTTCAGCGGGATGAGGGCTTGCGAGTCCCGGGCCTGGTCAGCACTGAACATCCTCTGCAAGGGCAAGTTCACTTTCGTGGATGAAAATGGCGGGGAAGTGACAAGGGACGCCTACGACTACATCGACTATGCGATGGGCTACGACAAAACGAAGAGGTTCCCGTTGTTTGTGAAACCTGCGGAAAAAATCTCAGTGAAGAATGTGGCTGACGCGATGCGAGACCATTTTGAGGGCACTCCTATGGATATGACACAGGATATCGGAGCCGGCGGAAACGCACTTCCTTACAGATGGCGCCCGATGAATTTCGAAGTGGACGGAAAGACTTATGTAAACGAGAGGGCTATTGCAACCCAACAGACAGGTTTCTGGTTTGTGGGACAGAGCCGCGGATGGCTTCCGGATGTTGTGGGCGGAGTGATTTGGTTTGGCTGCGACGACGCAGCAACTTCTTGGTTGACACCGATTTACACCAACACGCAGGAGGTTCCTGAGTGTTTCCGTGAGGGCAATGGAGACATACTTCACTACTCCCCTACTTCTGCATTCTGGATGTGCAACCGCGTGGCGAACGCCTGCTACAAGGCCTACAACATTATGGCCCCGACAGTCCGCAGCGCTATTGACGAATGGGAAAACGCACAGATTGCAAATCTTGCCCGCACCGACGAGGAAGCGCTTAAGATTTTCTATAGCGAGATAAAGGTCAAGAAAATGTATGTCCGCAAGAATGATAGGACAAGGAAAGTGGCCGACCCTGCCCCAAAGACCAAGGCGTTCATCACAGAGTTTTCCGTAAACACGGCGCAGGAGATGTTCGACAAATGGGTCGGAATGGAGGAATTCCTTTTGGTGAAGTTCCTCGACGGCAATGTGAAAGCACAGAATCCTGACGGAAGCTGGGTTACTAACGGTCACTCGGACAAAATTCCGGCAAATATCGGCTGGCCGGGATATACGGATGTCTGGAAGAGGGCTGCCGCCAGCGAGAAACTTGAGGTAAGATAGTCCCGGGAAATGTCCGTTTTTACTGATGGATTTTACTGACAACGAAACTGATAATTCAACATATTATGGCTAAACAATCAAGATTTTTGCGGAACTGGCCCAAGCATCTGCTCCAGTGGGGCGTGCTGATTTCGTTGGCGCTCGTTCTTACAGGCGTTGTGAAATTCTCTGCGGAGAAACCGGACCCGGAGGCTTGGTGCCCGATGGGCGGTCTGCAGGCGCTCACCACCTATCTTGCAAACAGCACCCTCCCCTGCTCGATGTCTTCGGTGCAGGTGATGATGGGAATCGTGCTCGCTGTTGCGGCGATGCTCTTTGCAAAACTTTTCTGCGGCTATCTTTGCCCTCTCGGCACCGTGGAGGACTTCCTCAGCGGAATGCGCAAGGGATTGGGCTGGAAAAAGGGAATCGCCATCCGCAACGGAAGCTGGCTCGACAAGCTGTTGAGGATTTTCAAATATGCCCTGCTCTTTGTCATCTTCTATTCAACGGCTACGGCAAGCGAGCTTTTCTGCAAGAATCTCGACCCGTACTACGCAGTTGCAACCGGATTCAAGGGAGAAATAACCCTTTGGATGTCAATTACTTCCATAACTCTCGTAATTCTCGGCGGTTTTCTCATCGACCGTTTCTGGTGCCGCTACATCTGCCCGCTGGGAGCGCTCTCGAACACGCTGAAATATTGGGTTTGGGTGATTGTGCTTTTCGGAACAGTGCTGGTGCTCGGACTCTGCAAGGTGCAGGTGAACTGGGTGGCCGTGCTCGCTGTTTTCTGCGCTGTGGGCTATCTGCTTGAGATTCTTGTTCCGGGGGCAACCTACCAAAGCCTTGCGATCATCAAAGACGAAAGCCTCTGCAACCGCTGCAAAGCCTGCACAAGACACTGCCCATACCATATAGCCATTGACAAATGCCGCAATCGCGTAAGTCACGTGGACTGCACCCTCTGCGGAGAGTGTACGGCAGCCTGCAGGACAGGAGCGCTCAAAGTCGGCGTCACCCAAAGGGCTAAGGGCGGATTCTGGAAATATGTGCCTGCGCTTCTCACTGTTGTCCTCACTGCCGTCGGAATTTGGGCAGGAACGAAGTTCGAGTTGCCTACGGTCAACTTCAGATGGGGCATCGAGCAGGTGGATTCTACAGGAGCCGTTGTCGCACAGCTCGTTCCGCAGGAAAATCTTGAGACCGTCCACCTCGACGGCCTGCGTTCAGTGAAGTGCTACGGAAGTTCGATGGCATTTAAAGCCAAGCTTCAGAGGATTCAGGGCGTTCACGGAGTGAAGACCTACGTCCACCATCACACGGCTGATGTGCTCGTCGACAAGACAAAACTCGATGAGGAGAAACTCAAGGAAGCAATCTTCACTCCTTCAATGTTCCGCATCTGGACTCCGGACCCTGCGAAAATCGACTCCATCAAAGTTGTCACCATCCGCACGGAAAAGATGTACGACAAGGTGGATCTCAACTACCTCGGACTGCAAATCCGCAACACCGGAAAGAGTATCTTCGGACTTGAATCCGAGTTTGCCTGCCCGTTAATCATCAAGGTGTATATGAGCCCTGACGAGACTGTGGACGAGAAATGGTTCAAGGAGACGGTGGAACTCAAAATGCTCAAGATGCCTGTTCACGGCGGCGGCACAAAGGACACACCGGTAGACTATAAGTTCGTGAGGATGGAGCCAGGCTTCGAAATGATGGGAGTGAGCGACTATCTCCACAGGATGTTCAACAACACAGCGGCTTTCACAGCCGAATTCCCGACCCGCGTCGCTCAGTTCGAAGGCAAGCCTCAGTTCATCTATGAGCTTCCGGACTACAACTACGAAAAGCCGATTATCAAGAGGACTGTTCCATACCTGAGCAACCACCTCTCTCACAACGAGGGCATCATCGGAGTTTACATCCGTCTGAACAAAGATCTCGTTCCGTCAATCCAGATTCGCTATGCGGCGCCGCTCAATGCCGACCGCATTTGGGAACTCATCAATCAGGAGACTTGGACCATCACTTACGCCAAGGATGATGTCCGCCAGATGGACGCGAAGATGAAGTTCCCGACTCCGGGCACCGCACACAGGTACACCACCGGCGAAACCGAGCTGAAATAAGCGAATAAAAAGCGGTCTGCGGCGTTACTCGGCTTGCATCCCATCTTTTTCTTCATCTTATTTTTCTCAGATAATCAACAAGATACACTGATTTAAGTAATTTTATTAGGTAAATCGAATAAAATTATTAGGTTTACCTAATAAAAAATAATAGAGACAAATGAAACGGATATTTTTAATCTTGACGCTTATGGTTTCCTCGGCTCTGATGGCGTCGGCGGACGAGGGGATGTGGATGATTAACGCGATTGACAGGGCTTTGGAGAAGAATATGAAGGCTCGGGGACTGAAACTCGGAGCCCGGGAGATTTACGATGCGGATGCGAAGGGGACGACTCTGAGCGATGCGGTGGTGGCCCTGGATTTCGGATGTACGGGAAGCATAATCTCGGACGAGGGTCTTCTCATCACCAACCACCACTGCGCCTATGCCGACATCCACAGCATAAGCACTACGCAGCGGAACTATCTCGAAGACGGATTTTGGGCGTTCAAGAGCGAGGAAGAGAGATATATTCCCGGAAAGAATGTGTTTTTCCTGAAAAAGGTCATCGACGTCACGGATGAGGTGAATGCTCTCGAGAAGAAGATGCTTGCCGAAGGTAAACATTTCGGAATCAGGAAGTTGAGCTTCATTCTCGAAAAGGAGTATAAAAAGGAATATCCGGGATATGAGCCTTACCTGAGTTCGATGTGGTCGGGTGAGAAGTATTATATGGCTCTCTATCTTGTCTATAGCGACATCCGTCTCGTTGCAGCGCCTCCCGTGTCCATTGCGGCATTCGGTGGGGACATCGACAACTGGGAATGGCCTCAACATAAATGCGATTTCGCAATGTATCGTGTCTATGCCGATGCGGACGGAAAGCCTGCGGCATATTCCGAAAACAACCTTCCTCTGAAGCCTGTGCGCAAATTGAAGATTTCGACAAAGGGATATAAACCCGGTGATTTCAATATGGTAATCGGATTCCCGGGACGCACGGACCGCTGGTCAAGCTCGTTCAAACTCGTGCAGAAAAAAGATGTGACACTGCCGATTTCGAATGAGATTCGCGGGAAACAGATGGAGATTACTGAAAAATGGATGAATGCCGAGCCGCAGATACGCCTTATGTATTCGAACTGGTATTTCGGGCTCAGCAATGTGCAGGAGTTGAACGAAGGGGAGGTGCTGTGCTATAACAGGTTCAATGTCGCCGCGGATAAAAGGGCTCAGGAGGCCGAACTTGCCCGGTGGATTGCCGCTTCGCCTCAAAGGAGCGCACAGTGGAGCTCGATGCTTTCAGATTTGGATACAAAATATAAGGCTGTGGAGGATGTGGAGCGCAACAGGACCTGGTTTCGTGAGACTTTGGTGCGTGGAAGCCGGATGTCGCTGATTACTGCGCGTCTGAAGAATTCGAAGAGTTCGCTCAAAGCGGTGGCTCCTGTCTATAAGGAGATTGACCTCAGGGTTGAAAAAGAACTGTTTGCCTATTCGGCCGAGATGTTCCTGCGTAATGTCGACAGGGAGTATTGGTCTGATTTCCAAAAGGATATCGTCTCCGAGTTTACTGATGCCGAGACAGGAAAGACTGATTACAAGGCTCTTTGCGACAGCATTTGGGCGGGAAGTTACATCGCCGGAGGATTCGAATCTTTGAAGAATTCCGGGGCGTTTGACACGCCGCACGGATGCGGAGACGGTAAAGGCCTCAATGGCCCGGCACACGGAGGACCCGGACAAGGCGGAGACGGTAAAGGTCACGGACGCGGAGGAGAAAACTGCCGTTTCGGGGATGACCCGCTGTTCCGCTTCCTTCAGGATGTGAAGATTACGGTTTTCAACGAAAAATTGAAGGCAATCGAAGGCAATCCGGACATACTCGCTCTCAGCCGCGAATACACCCACGCACTCTACGAAATGCGTCTTGACAAAGGAGAACCGGTCTATCCTAACGCCAACTCGACTATGCGCATCACCTACGGCACAGTGGGAGGGCTCAACCCCTATGACGCCATCCATTGCGGCCATCAGAGCTCCCTCGCAGGAGTGCTCGAAAAGCATAACCCGGCCTCCTACGATTTCTGTCTCAAAGACGACTGGAAGAGGCTTCTTGAAAGCGGAGAATTCGGAGTCTGGGGCAGCTGCATCAAGGCTTCCGGCAATGTTTGCGGTTCAAAAAGCAAAAAGACCGGAGACAAAGGAGCGAAAACCGGAGTTGAAGGAGCGAGAGTCAGTCCAAAAGATTTCCCGGTGGATTTTCTCAACAACTGCGACATCACGGGAGGCAACTCCGGTTCCCCTGTGCTCAATGCCCGCGGCGAACTCATAGGCCTTGCCTTCGACGGCAACAAGGAATCTCTCGCGAGCGACGCCAGCTACACACCAAACTACAACAAATGTGTCTGCGTCGACATCCGCTACGTCCTCTTCACCCTCGACCGCTACGCCCACTTCGACCGTGTCCTCAATGAGCTGGGGTTTTAGTTCTGCATTTTTAGTTCGACTTTCTGTGGCATTTCACACTTTTACGGACGACTTTTTGTAAAGGACTACATTTTTAAGGACGACTTTTGCAAAATAGGACAAAAGCCATTATCTTTGCATACAAAGAAACCTTCAAAAAAAACTCGTCAGTTATGAAAAGATATGCCATCGAGAAATTATATGAATGGAAAGATAGCAATGACCGAAAGCCTCTAATTATGCTCGGAGCGCGTCAGGTCGGCAAGACGTGGCTGATGCAGGAATTTGCTCGGGAAGCCTATACAAACAGCGTGTATGTGAATTTCGAAGACAACGAAATCCTTCGGGAACTGTTCATTCACGATTTTGATATTCCACGAATTATTAGCGCGATTCAATGGAACACAGGTAGCTCGATTGACGAGAACACACTCATCATCCTCGATGAAATTCAGGAGGCACCGAGAGGAATAACCGCATTGAAGTATTTCGCAGAAAAGGCGCCTCAATATCACGTCGTTGCCGCTGGTTCACTTCTTGGCATTGCAATGCACAGAAAAGACTCTTTCCCGGTCGGGAAAGTCGATTTCATAAACTTGTATCCTCTTTCATTTTTTGAGTTTCTGGATGCAGTCGGTGAGGGCCGTATGGTGGATCTGCTCCGAACCAAGGACTGGGAAATGATTACGGCGTTCCGCACTAAATTTGAGGAACGGCTACGTCAATACTATTTTGTGGGAGGGATGCCTGCCGTGGTTTCTGCATTTGTGGGAGACGGGAACCCGGAGGGAGTCAGAACGATTCAGAAAAATATCATCGATGCGTATGAGCGCGACTTTTCCAAGCACGCCCCGGCGATTGAAGTCCCGCGCATCAGAATGGTCTGGAACTCAATTCCGTCGCAGTTGGCAAAAGAAAATAAGAAATTTATCTATGGTGCCATCAAGGAAGGTGCACGAGCAAAGGACTTTGAACTTGCCATTGAGTGGCTGAAAGATGCAGGACTTGTGCACAAGGTGAACCGCTGCAAGAAAGCGCTATTGCCTCTAAAGGCATACGAGGATTTCTCGGCCTTCAAGATGTTCTTGTCCGACATAGGTCTTATGGCTGCGATGAGCAATGTTCCGGCACAGAGCATTCTGGACGGCAACGCTTTATTCTCGGATTTCAAGGGCGCACTTACCGAG
>OLGV01000846.1_pt1 | contig 11213 bp, 9 predicted proteins | sample 1605761 | NCBI WGS metagenome assembly OLGV01 (sample SAMN03283245) | human gut metagenome | biome: human-associated habitat; material: feces | host: Homo sapiens | place: Peru | collected 2012
TCTATGAGCTTGGCTACCGCAGGATAAGCATGGGCATTCAGACAGTTTCCGAAAAGCTGCTTGCAGAGCTTGGCAGGGACGGTTCTTCGAGCCTGTATGAACGTGCGGCGGAAAATATCCGCAAAACAGGCTTTGAACGCTTCAACATCGACCTTATGTACGGCTTTCTCCATCAGAGTGACACAGATTTCGACAACACCATCAAGTATTCCGTCGGACTTTCTCCCGATTATATCACCCTCTACCGCAACCGTTACAAAGGCACAAAGATCGAGTACGAGGCAGGCGGAGTTTCGCTTTATAAGGCTATGTATCAATACCGCATCGCCTACCGCCGCCTGACTGAAAGCGGTTATGCCGCAAATCCGGGCAAAAACACATTCAGCCGCATCGAAGGCGATTACGGTACAAGCGATTACCTCACAAAGCGTGTAATAAGCGGCGTTCCCTATGTCGGAATGGGACTTGGTGCGCAGTCATTCGGCATGGATTATCTCGCATACAATCTCGGAGCGGCGGAAAAGCGTCTTGAACGCTACAAGGCTGCGATAAATGAGGGCAAGCTGCCTTTTCAGGATATCTACCGTCTGCCGCAGGAAGAAAGCATGGCGAAAATGATCTCCGTTGCTTTCTATTTCGGATTTGTCGATACAGCGGAATTTTTTAAGAGATTCGGCATTAAATTTGAGGAAAAATATCCCGAAGAGGTAAAATTCGTCCTGGAAAACAAGCTTATGGAATACAGCGGCAGCCGACTTTATCTGACGGAAAGAGGTGCGGATTTCATCAACGGCGTTATTCCGCTTTTCTATTCAGAGAAATCAAAAAAGGAGCTTCACACTGCATTTGCAAATAAGCATCTGTCCGATAAATCGGACGAAGAGCTTTTCCTTTCGGCATATAAAATCGAGAATTACGACAGACCGTCTGTCACAGCGGATGTCGCAGCATTTACCGTAATGAATGAGGATGGCGACAACTACCGCCGTGATGATTCAGCAAAGCTTTCCCTGCTGCTTATCAGACGAGGTGAACACCCCTATATGAACAGCTGGGCTCTCCCCGGCGGATTTCTCCGAATGAACGAAACCGTCGAAGAATGTGCAATTCGTGAGATAACAGAGGAAACAGGCGTTACTCCCGCTGCGATAATGCCGTCAGGTGTTTTCAGCAAGCCCGACAGAGATCCCCGAGGACGCATAATCTCCAACGCTTTCATATCAGTCATCAGCGAAAGTGACGTGAAAGCATACGGCGGAGATGATGCTGTTGACGCAAAGTGGTTCAGCGTTTCCTTTGACTCTGACGGCGGCATATGCACACTCACGCTTTCTCACGATGAGATCACGCTGACAGCAAAGCTGCGCAGCCTCGGAACAAAATTCGGACGCAGAATGTTTGAGATCACAGATAAAGGCGGCCTTGCATTCGATCATGCCGAAATAATCGCATCTGCCCTTGCAGACCTGAGAAACGGCATCGGAAACTTTGACTATATATTCGATTTTCTCCCCGATAAATTCACTCTTGCGCAGCTCCGGAAGGTGCAGGAGACCGTCATGGGCATCTCGCTTCTCCCCGCCAACTTCCGCAGAAAAGCTTCCGAATATGTCGAAGAGACAGACGAATCCACATCTGGCGCGGGTCATAGACCTGCAAAGCTTTTCAGAAGGAAAAACAGGTGATTTTTTCTGCCTATTTGCCGCATGAGCATTTGTGTAATTCGACCAAATTATAATATTTTTCTCTGAAATGATTGACAATCTTACCGAAATATTGTATAATATAAATTAAATCAAACGGCATTTATATAATGCAAGTTCGGAGGATTTTTTATGGCTGATATCAAACTTACACAACTTATAGATAGCGTTACCCTTCAGTCCATTCAGGACGGATTTTCCAACAGTACAGGCATGACTGCCCTTATCGTTGACAGCGACGGCATTATCACACACGCAGGCGGAACAGCCGAAATGTGCTACAACGCAAGCCAGAGAAAGGCTTCAGGCGTTAAGTCAACAGGTCTTTTCGATTACAGCGCTCCCGTGCTTCTTGACGGTCAGGAGATCGCATATGTTATCGGCGGAATGGCTCTGACTGAGATCCCCGATGATAATGCTGCTCTCGATATAGCAGGACAGCTCGGACTCGGTATCGACGTTTACAAAAAGATACTCAAGAGCGTTACCGTTATGCCCTCAAAGCGTATTGACGCTTGTGTGGATTTCCTTCACACTATTGCTGATACTATCGCATCTCTTGCGTATGTCAGCTATATGTCCGAATCAAAGAACAAGACCAACACCAATGAAGATAAGGAAAAGGTAATGAGAGGCATTTACTCCGCAGAGGTCCTCGCAAAGGAATCCTCACGCAGCTTCTCTATCCTCAATGACCGTTTTTCACACCTTTCCGATGCAGCTAAGCGCTCTTCAGAAGTAGTAAGAGATACATCGGAAACTATCAAGAATATCCAGAACGTTGCCCTCAACACACGTATCCTCGGCTTCAATGCATCTATCGAAGCATCAAGAGCGAAGGAAAGCGGAAAGGGCTTCGGAGTTATCGCACAGGAAGTCAGAAATCTTGCAGATGTCAGCAATGCATCAGCAAACAAGGTCGAGGAAACTATCTCCTCTATCAGTGAATTTACTGATGAGATCAACAATATCGTAAACGAAATGGACGAAATGATCGGAAAGAATGCTGAAAACATCAAGAAGATCGACGCTTTCCTCAGTGAGCTGAAGGTAGCTGCTTCAAAAGCAGGGAAATAAACAGGAAGTGATCTTATGGTAGAAGAAATTGCTCAGATGTCCATGGCAATGAGTCAGATGCAGCTTTCGCAGAATGTCTCGATCGCTATGACGGACAAGGTACTTGATATGCAGGGTACAGCGGCTATGCAGCTTCTCGACAGCATGGCTGAAACTACCTCGCAGATACAGGCTTTTCCGGGAGATGTCGGATATTTGTTCGACGTAACAGCATAAAAACAATCGCCTCTTTCATTTGGAAAGAGGCGATTTTGTTTTAGCTGAAGCTTACAGAAGAAAGGAACTGCTCGAATGTATCGGCATATCCGTCAAAATCCTGCTCAAGTGAACCGATCGTCAGAATATACGCACAGGTTTCGGTCTCGACATAAACAGAGCGGTACTTTGCGGCATTCGTCTTATCATCGGGATCACGGACTGTGTATGTTGACGAAATGGAGTCATATCCCTGAAGCGTGCCCTTGACAGGATCCTCATATTCAAGCGTGAACGACTGATAAAGAAACTCATTCATAAGGCGGCCTGTTGCTTCAAATTCGTCAACAGGCGGATAGCCGTCTTCGTTATAAGTCGATTTGATGTTAATGTTTGCAATCCCGTCGCCGAAAACCATCTCAGTCGTATTCTCGCCCTTTGATTCAAATCCATCGGGAAGTGTGTATGCGATCTTTCCCTTTGCGGGATTTTCCTGTATCTCGGTGGATTCAGTCTCCTTCGGTACACTTTCAATTCCGATGATCTCACCCTGTACGGTCATCTCGGATCCGTTTTCAGAAGCTGACTCCGAAACACTTTCAGCTGATGTCTCGGAAGCTGCCTGAGTGGTATCCGCACTGCTGCCCGATGAGCAGGCAGACATAGAAAAAACTGTTGCAGCTGCGCATAATGACGCAGCGATCCTTTTCATATTCATTGGTATCCATTCCTTTTTATTAATATCTCGGGAACTTCATATGTCCCGTAAGTTTTGCTTTCAGACGGCTGAACCTTGCAACAGGAAGATTTTCCGCAAACGGATCCGGGGCTTTCACAAAAAACGCACCGCTCCTGTCACGTTCTATCCTAAGCATAACTGTCGGCGATGAACAGCCTTCCGAAAGATCAGTCAGTGCTGTTACGCCATATTTTTCACATAACTCCGAAAGCATCGGAAATTCGTCGCCGTACAGCTTTGCATCTGCTGGCATTTCCTCATATCTTTCGGGACTGCGCATATCTCCGGCTGCCGCACGAAGTGCTAGATTTATCGCTCCCGTGCTGCTCTGCATACACGAAACACGGAATACCGACGTTTTCCGTTCAAGCATCTTCGCCGTAAGATCGGTAAGCACGGCTTCAAGCATCTCTCCGCTGCATCTGCCGTAAAGTCCGTCCGCTATATCCGCTTCGATCTTCATTGACGGAATAAGCATTTTCAGCTCACGGCAAAGCTTTTCCGCAATATCGGACACGCAGCAGGGCGCATCACCGATTTCCGAACAGCCGATAAGCTCCTTGACAGGGAGCAGCGTTCCGTATATCCCGACAATTCCGTCGTCCAGGATATTAAGCTCGTCCCTGCCCCTTCCGTCTGTTTTATCTGCAAGATTATCAAGCGCAAATCCCATATTGTTTATGATCGATGTGATCTGCGATATGACATGATCCATGCGCCTTTTCACTATCGGATCGGACAAAAGCTCGGCTTCTCCGACTGCTCTCCTGACCTCGGCAATATAAAATTCCCCGCATCCGAAGATGTTTATATCATATTTTTTTCCGCCGCTTACCGCAGTAAATTCGGTATTTTCCCCGTCAAGTGAAACACCCTCCGGAACGATCGCGCGGAAATCTTCACCGTCAGCCAAAAAGCTGCTTTCGGGGTGATTTCTCGCAGCAACGGAAAGATCGTCCGACAGGATAAGTATATCAGCCTTCGAGCCTTTATATGCATCAAGCAGCTGTGCAGCCTTCATATTGTCCCTCCTGTCAGAATGATACGAAAATACCGCTTTTCGACATTTTACAGTATATCACATTTTGTTGACTGTGTCAATCCAAAATAAGTGTTCAAAAGTTAAGAATTCTGCGAAAAAAGCTGTCACAAAAGCCGATCGGCATACATTCCCCCTATCGTTTGTATCACCCAATAAAAGCATTTCATATCAGCCGTCTGACCTGCTCAGGCGGCTTTTACCGTCATAATAGCCAATTAAATGTGATAACGGGGTGAAAAATTCTGCTTGACATAAATTTCAGGCAGGAGTAAAATAATAGTTGCTGCTTTTCGCAGGATATGGGATTATATTATGAAAGAAGATTGAAAAATGATTATCAAAGAGTATGCAAACTGCCTGAAAGATGAATTTTCGGGCTATAATGCAAAGAAGTTCGGCAAGGACGTTCTTGCGGGCATAACCTGTGCTGCGGTCGCTCTTCCTCTTGCGCTTGCATTCGGAGTAGGCTCGGGTGCATCGGCTGCTGCGGGACTTGTGACGGCTGTCATCTCAGGCATCGTTATCGGCGGACTTTCCGGCGGATTTTATCAGATAAGCGGCCCGACGGGAGCAATGACGGCTATCCTCGTTTCACTTGTTGCACAGTACGGACTGAAAGGCGTGTTCCTCGCAAGCTTTATGTCGGGCGTGATACTTCTCCTCTGCGGACTTTTGAAGCTTGGCGGACTTGTATCGTTTATCCCCTCACCTGTTATCACGGGATTTACAAGCGGTATCGCAATTATCATCGCACTCGGTCAGGTCAATAATCTTACGGGACTTACCTCCGAAGGACTGACAACAGTTGAAAAGCTCGTAAGCTATTTCCGTCTTGAACAGCACCCAAATTATACGGGACTTATCATCGGTCTGGCGGTAATTGCGTTTATGTTCCTCTATCCGAAAAAGCTGGCTCAGTACTGCCCCGGATCGCTTGCGGCTATCATCATCGCAACAGCTGTCAATATGATAGTTAAGTTTGATGTCCCCGTTGTCGGCGAGATACCGAAAAGCATCTTCCTTGCTGACCGTCTTACTCTCGGCGATTTTGATATCGGAGATATGACAAGCCTTTTTGTCAGCGCACTTTCCATCGCAGCTCTGGGACTTATCGAGAGCCTTCTCTGCGGCGCATCTGCGGGACATATGACAGGCAAAAAGCTCAATTCCGATGTTGAGCTTTTCGCACAGGGCGTGGGCAACATGATAATACCGTTCTTCGGCGGAGTTCCCGCAACTGCTGCTATCGCAAGAACAAGCGTTGCCATCAAATCGGGCTGCGTTACAAGACTTACTTCCGTTATCCATGCGGTAGTTCTGCTGCTTTCCATGTTCGTCCTCGGCGGCGTTATGTCAATGATACCTCTTTCCGCACTTGCAGGCGTGCTTATCGTAACTGCATGGAGAATGAATGAATGGTCCGCCATCAAGTCAATTTTCAGCAAGAAGATAAAGACTGCAATGTCGCAGTTCCTTATCACAATGGCAGCTACTGTTGTGTTTGATCTGACTGTCGCTATCGTTATCGGTGTTGTATTCTCGATAATCATGTTTGTTGTAAAGGTATCGGATATGCAGGTAAATGTTGCGGAGGTCGATACCGACAGGCTTTCGGAAGCAGTTGACGATCCCGACGCGCTGAATGATACAAAGGTAGTTTATATAACAGGACCTCTCTACTTCGGAACAGCAAACAAGCTTGAGGAAAAGCTTGAAGAAGCAAAGGGAAGCGGAAAAATAATCTTCTCCATGAGAGGTGTTCCTCTGGCGGATATTTCAGGCGTTTCTGCCCTGCTCGATATATGCAGACGTGCGACCGAAAAGGGTGCGAAAATATACTTCTCCTGCGTACAGCCGCCGGTAAAGGAAATGTTTACCCGCTGCGGATTATCCGAATTCTACGGCGATGAGCTTTTCTACTGGAGCACAGACAAGGCACTTGCCGATCTTGCGAAGGTTCCCGAAAGCGCATGATGTAAAATATGTTCAAAGCCGTTTCCGATGGTTTTCGGGAACGGCTTTTATTTGAAAGGAGTCGCCTGAAAAGCACTGTCCCCGTGAGGACACACTGATCTTCCTGAAACCATCTATGGTCACACAGAACAAAAGCTGCGTATCTTTCGCACCTGCGGCTGAGTGCAAAACCCCTATGCGCACAAAAGTGAAATAATCCAAAAAACAATAACGTTTACATCAGACACGCTTATTGACAATAAAGAGCGTGTGTGGTAAAATATATTATATAATGCCATCTGAAAGGGGTATCACGGAAATGTCAATTATTAAACTTGAACCTGCATTCAAGGATTATCTCTGGGGCGGAACCCGTCTCCGCACGGATTTCGGAAAAAAATGCGATTTTGATAAGGTCGCTGAAAGCTGGGAGCTTTCCTGCCACAAGGACGGCAGCAGCGTTGTTGCAAGCGGCGAATTCAAGGGTCTGACCCTCGCTGAATACATCGAGAAAAAGGGAAAGGCTGTACTCGGAACAGACTGCAAAAAGTTTGAGAACTTCCCTATTCTTATCAAGCTGATCGACGCAAAGGACAACCTCTCCGTTCAGGTCCACCCGAACAATGAATACGCACAGCGCGTTGAAGGCGAATACGGCAAGACCGAGATGTGGTATATCGTTGACTGCGATGAGGGTGCTGAGCTTCTCTACGGCTTCAAGAAGGAGATCTCCAAGGAAGAATTTGCCGAGAGAATAGCAAACAACACTCTTCTCGAAGTAACAAACTCCGTTCCCGTCAAGAAGGGCGATGTTTTCTTCATAGAGGCAGGCACTCTCCATGCAATAGGCAAGGGCATACTTATCGCTGAGATACAGCAGAATTCCAACACAACATACAGAATTTACGATTACGGCAGAGTCGGCAAGGACGGAAAGCCCCGTGAGCTGCACGTTGAAAAGGCAAAGGACGTTACACGTCTTGCACCCGCAAAGGCTTATCCCGATCACCCTATTGAAAAGCATGACGGATACACATCAAAGCTGCTTTCTTCCTGCGATTATTTTACTGCATATGCTGTTGATGTTGACGGCACAGCAGTTCTGAATGCCGATGACAAGTCATTTCTTTCTCTGCTTTTCCTCGATGGAAATGCTGATGTTTCGGGAGTTCCCGCAGTCAAGGGCGACAGCATCTTTGCTGATGCAGGCACAGGCGAGATAAAGATCACAGGCAAGTGCCGCCTTATACTTACAAAAGTTTGATTCAAAAGTTTGATTTTAAGGAGAGTTTATCGTGAAATATTATATTGGTATCGACCTCGGCGGAACAAATATCAAGGCAGGCGTTGTAACGGAAAATTTTGAGATCATCGCAAAGGCTACCACAAAGACACTCTGCCCCCGTCCCGCTGAAGAGATCTGCGCAGACATGGCTAAGGTATCCATTGAAGCTGCCGAAAAAGCAGGCATCTCCATTGACGATGTTGAATGGATCGGTATAGGCACACCGGGTATTGCCGATAATATCAACGGCACTATCCCCTATTCCAACAATCTTGATTTCCATGATGTTCCCGTAAGAAAGTATATCCAGCAGAAGATAAATAAGCCTGTTTATGTTGCAAATGACGCAAATGCCGCTGCATACGGCGAATTTGTTGCAGGAGCTGCAAAGGGTGCAAAGGACGCAGTATGCATCACGCTCGGAACAGGCGTCGGCGCAGGCGTTATCGTTGACGGAAAGATCCTCACAGGCGCAAACCTCGCAGGCGCTGAGATCGGACATATGGTCATTGAGGTAGACGGTCCTCAGTGCACATGCGGAAGAAAGGGATGCTTTGAGGTATTCTCCTCCGCAACAGGTCTTATCCGCATGACAAAGGAAGCTATGGCAGAAACTCCCGATTCCATCATGCACAAGATGGCTGAGGAGGACGGCAAGGTCTCCGCACGTCTGGCATTCAACGCTATGCGTGCAGGCGACAGCGCAGCAAAGGCTGTCGTTGACAAGTACATAAAGTATCTCGCAGCAGGAATCACAAACACTATCAACATCTTCCAGCCCGATGTTCTCTGCATCGGCGGCGGCGTGTGCAACGAGGGCGATCCTCTTATGGTGCCAATGCGCGAGCTTGTCAAGAAGGAAGTTTACACAAGAATGCTCGATAAGAACACAAGGATCGAGATCGCATCTCTCGGAAATGATGCAGGCATCATAGGCGCTGCATTCCTCGGAAATTCGTGATAAAGTCATAGGAAGGAACGGTAAAAAGCAATGGCGGACGAAAAGATCAGATCAGGCAGAGCGGGAAAGACCGCAGGACGTTTATTACTGCTGCTATCAACAGTCATACTAATCGCCGCCATTGTTTTTTCCTCTTACATGGGCGGTCAGAGCAAGCTTATGTCAAAGCTGACTGCATATTACAAAAGCGGAACTATCGACAAGATCGGGACACTTATTTCCGATAATGCCGATAAAGACGGGCTTCTCCGTGATATACAAAATTCATGGGACATGGAATCTGCGATATACGGCGATGATCTGTCGGTAAGATATAAATTTGAATCCCGAAGCGCAATGAGCAGCGATGAATTCATCTACAACTGCGAAGTGACCTTCTACGGAGGCGATAATCCCGCCGATAAACGCTTTTACAGCGTTCTCATGGTAAGGGAAAACGGCACATGGCGCATTGCGGGATATAACAGAACATCACGCTGAATAAACATCTGAAAAGGACGGTAATATATATGAAATCAAAGGAATTCGATATCCCCGGAATTTATTATTTTGAAGCTAAGAATATATTCAGCGGAAGCGGCGCAGGCGGAAAATTTAATTTCAGGCTCAATCCCGTGAAAAATGACGGAATGATTAATCTTGTGATCTGGTACGGCGAAAAGGCATATGATCTCAGTGAGATCGTATTTGAGGAAGATTTCGAGCTTTCCGAAAGCGGATATCAGGCAGCACTCAGCCGTCTTGACGAAAAGTTTGAAAGCTTTCTTAAAGAAAAACAATGATCCCATTTTATATACAGGAGGATAAACCCCATTGAATAAATATGAAAAGGAAATAAACAAGCGTCGGACATTTGCGATCATCTCCCACCCTGACGCAGGTAAAACAACACTGACCGAAAAGTTCCTGCTTTACGGAGGAGCTATCGCACTTGCAGGATCCGTAAAGGGCAAAAAGTCCGACAGACACGCGGTTTCCGACTGGATGGAGATCGAAAAGCAGAGAGGTATCTCAGTAACATCGTCCGTTCTCCAGTTCAATTATAAGGACTGCTGCATCAATATCCTCGACACACCCGGACATCAGGATTTCTCCGAGGATACCTACCGTACACTGATGGCTGCGGACTCCGCTGTAATGGTCATCGACGCTGCAAAAGGCGTTGAGAACCAGACAAGAAAGCTGTTCAAGGTCTGCGTAATGCGTCATATCCCGATATTTACGTTTATCAACAAGATGGATCGTGAAGCGAAAAATCCTTTTGACCTGCTCGATCAGATCGAAAACGAACTCGGTATCAAGACCTTCCCCGTAAACTGGCCTATCGGCTGCGGAAAGGAATTCAAGGGCGTTTACGACAGAATGAAGCGCCACATCATCTCGTTTACTGCAAACGGCGGACAGCGCATGGCTGATGCAGTTGAGGCCGATCTTTCAGATGAAAGCCTGAATGATCTTATCGGCGAAGAAAACCGTCAGACCCTTTTCGATGATATTGAGCTTCTCGACGGCGCAAGCTATGAATTTGACCTTGATGCGGTTCACAGAGGAGAGCTTTCTCCCGTATTCTTCGGATCTGCGCTGACGAATTTCGGCGTTGAACCGTTCCTTGAGGACTTTATCAAAATGTCCGCACCTCCCCTGCCCAGAATGTCTGCGGAGGGCGAGATCAGCCCTTATGATGACGATTTCTCGGCATTCGTGTTCAAGATACAGGCTAATATGAACAAGGCTCACCGTGACCGTCTGACCTTCATGAGAATATGCTCGGGACGCTTTGACCGTGACATGGAGGTTTATCATGTTCAGGGCGACAAAAAGCTGCGTCTTTCACAGCCTCAGCAGATGATGGCGCAGGAACGTGAGATCATCAACGAAGCATATGCCGGCGATATCATCGGCGTGTTCGACCCCGGCATCTTCTCCATCGGCGACACCATCACCGTGCCGGGCAAGAAGTTCCGCTTCGGCGGCATCCCGACCTTCGAGCCGGAGCACTTCATGTCCGTCAGTCCCAAGGACACGATGAAGCGCAAGCAGTTCGTCAAGGGCATCGAGCAGATCGCGCAGGAGGGCGCCATCCAGATCTTCAAAATGCCGGACTCCGGCTTCGAGGACGTCGTGGTCGGCGTGGTCGGTACGCTGCAATTCGACGTGTTTGAGTACCGCATGAAAAGCGAGTACGGCGTGGAGCTGCGCATGAGTGCGCTGCCCTACGAGCACCTGCGGCTCATCGCGGAATGTCCCTGCGACCCCAA
>OLGV01000848.1_pt1 | contig 11195 bp, 8 predicted proteins | sample 1605761 | NCBI WGS metagenome assembly OLGV01 (sample SAMN03283245) | human gut metagenome | biome: human-associated habitat; material: feces | host: Homo sapiens | place: Peru | collected 2012
TTGCCACAGACATAATAACCTGCGGTGTGCTGATACCAGAGCTGATAGTCTGACCAACCGGTGTAGGCTTACCGATAATGTAACCGGAAATCGGTGTGGTAATAACAGTATCATTAACATCAGAAGCAGCCTTTTCATAGTTGCTCTTGGCTACAAGATAATCTGCTTCCACGCTGTCAAATGTTGATTGGCTGATTGCACCGCGGTTCAGCAGGTTCAGATTACGCTCATAGTTGGCCTGGGCATTATGCAGCTTAGCCTGCATCTGAGCCAGCGTTGCGTTCAAGGATGTGGCATCAAGGCGCACAAGTACATCGCCGGCGTTGACATGCTGGTTTTCCTTAACAAGTACCTCAACAATTCGTCCGGTAATCTTGGAGCTGATATCAACATTATCCTGTGCGCTTAATGCGCCGGTAGCCGAAACAGTTTCTACAATATTACCTTTTTTTACTTCGCCCATCTTAACAGCAGCAGTAGAAACCTGCGTGCTTTGATAATATTTATAGCCACCATAGCTGCCTGCGAGCAAAATCGCAGCCGCTACGAGGATATATTTATTCTTTTTCACGAAACTCATCATTTTGCATCCCTCATTATTAAATATATTCCTTTACTATTATAACCTCTACTCTTTTTGAGGTCAAAGCAAGTATAGCAAAAAGATGTGTTTTTTTTATGGCACCATTAACAAAATTCAACACATATAACAAAAACCCCCGTCACTTTCGTGACAGGGGTTGATTTGCATTTTAGCTTACTAACCTAACAAATTATTTGCCAGGGAAGAACGGCCAAACCATCGGAATAACGATCAAGGATACGATGAAGCATACGATTACGAGACCGCAACCAGCCTTCAGGTAGTCCATGAATCTGTATCCGCCAGGGCCAAGTACCAGAGTGTTCGGAGGAGTACCTACCGGAGTTGCGAATGCGCAGGATGCTGCAACAGCGATAGCCATCAGAACTGCTTTCGGGTCAGCGCCCAGGTTCTGGGAAATTGCAATACCGATCGGGCACAGCAGAGCTGCGGATGCGGTGTTGGACATGAACTGAGTCAGACCGCAGGACAGGATGAACAGTACACCGGTTACAACCAGCGGAGAAGGAGCGCCGCCCATCAGGCCAACAGTCCATTCAGCGATGAGTTTACCAGCGCCGGTTTTATCCATAGCGGAGGATACAGGCATCATGCCAGCGAACAGGAAGATGGTTACCCAGTCGATGGAAGCATAAGCTTGTCTTTCAGTCAGGCAGCCGGTCAGTACGCACAGCAGAGCGCCGATGATAGCAGCCATTTCCAGGGATACGCCCGGGATACCAACAGCCATTACCAGGATTACGCCCAGCAGGATAACGCCGGAAACCATTTGTTTAGATCTGGAAATTTCGTTAGCTTCTACTTCTTGCTCGATTTCTTGGTCAGCATCGAGTTGTTTGTTCGGGAGCAGATATTTGCCCAGGAACATCATGTAGAGCATACCAGCGATAGAGATAGGAACACCGATCCAAGCGAATTCGAAGAAACCGAACGGCTCGATACCAGCAGCATTCATTGCACCTACTGCAATGATGTTCGGCGGGGTACCTACCATGGTGATGATACCGCCCCAACCGCAAGCGAATGCCAACGGCATTAACTGACGGGAAGCAGGAATTTTAGCTGCAGAGCAGATGCCCAATGCAACCGGCAACATGCAAGCTGCGGTACCGGTGTTGGACAGAACTGCGGACATTACAGTACCAACGATCATCAGACCGAACATCAGGCTGTTTTCGCTGGTGCCGCACATTTTAACTACGGTGTTACCAATTTCTTGAGCCAGGCCGGTGTAGAACATGGAAGCGCCTACAACGAACATACCTGCAAAAAGTACTACAGTAGAGTTGGACAGACCGCTGAATACTTGCTTAGCAGGAATCAGGCCTAACAGGCCGCATGCCACAGAGGCACCAATAGCAGTAACTGCGAGAGGAATAAGTTCAGTTACGAAGAATAATGCAACTACTGCCAAAAGAATGAGACATTTGATAGCTGGGGACATTGTTTTCCTCCTTAAAATAATAAAAATGTTTTGTTGTCTGTGTGTCACTATACACACTGAAGGTCATCAATAAAATAATTCAACAAGTTATCAGTAAGTTCTATCATTAAAAATTTATAGTACTTACATTTCCGACAACTCCTATGCTATTGAAGACTTAAAATAGCCTTCACTTACATAACTTACTTTATCGGATTTTTCACTTACTTTAATTACTTAATTGTCAACAGTGTTAAGTTTAACACACTTCTGACAAATTTGCAAGCTTTTTTCATTTATTTTATTCCTGTGCTTTACATGTTTTTCTACTCAGCTTATTGCATATTTATACATCATTTTGTTTGTTTATTATTCCATTCTCTTGTACACTTTTTTATAAAAAATATGTCTGTATGCTCACCCTTAACATTACATATTTCTGCCGGTATGTTCCCTACTTTGAACAACAAAAATCCCCGCCACCTAAGTGACGGGGATTGATTTGCTTGTAAGCGTCTAACCTAACAAATTATTTGCCAGGGAAGAACGGCCATACCATCGGGATAACAACCAGGGATACTACGAAAGCTACCAGAACCAGGCCGGTACCAGCTTTTACATAGTCCATGAATTTGTATCCGCCAGGGCCAAGTACCAGAGTGTTCGGAGGAGTACCTACCGGAGTTGCGAATGCGCAGGATGCTGCAACAGCGATAGCCATCAGAACTGCTTTCGGGTCAGCGCCCAGGTTTTTGGAGATTGCAATACCGATCGGGCACAGCAGAGCTGCGGATGCGGTGTTGGACATGAACTGAGTCAGGCCGCAGGACAGGATGAACAGTACACCAGTTACAACCAACGGAGAAGGAGAGCCGCCCATCAGGCTAACAGTCCATTCAGCGATGAGTTTACCAGCGCCGGTTTTATCCATAGCAGAGGATACAGGCATCATGCCAGCGAACAGGAAGATGGTTACCCAGTCGATGGATGCATAAGCTTGTTTTTCAGTCAGGCAACCGGTCAGTACGCAAACCAGAGCACCGATGATTGCTGCCATTTCCAAAGTGATACCTTTAATGCCAAGAGCCATTACCAGAACAACTGCCAGCAGGATAACGCCGGAAACGATTTGTTTGGATTTGGAGGTTTCATTTGCTTCGATTTCTTGCTCGATTTCTTGGTCAGCATCGAGTTGTTTGTTCGGGAGCAAATATTTACCTACAAACATCATGTACAGCATACCAGCTACGGAAACCGGAACACCAATCCAAGCGAATTCGAAGAAACCGAAAGGCTCAAGACCAGCAGCGGTCATAGCACCGGTAGCGATGATGTTAGGAGGAGTACCTACCATGGTGATGATACCGCCCCAACCGCAAGCGAATGCCAACGGCATTAACTGACGGGAAGCAGGAATCTTAGCTGCGGAGCAGATACCGAGTGCTACAGGAAGTAAGCAAGCTGCGGTACCGGTGTTGGACAATACTGCGGACAGTACGGTGCCAACGAGCATCAGGCCGAACATCAGGCTGTTTTCGCCTGTGCCGCACATTTTAACTACGGTATTACCGATTGCTTGTGCAAGGCCGGTGTAGAACATGGAAGCGCCAACTACGAACATGCCTGCGAACAGAACAACGGTGGAGTTAGACAGACCGCTGAATACTTGTTTTGCAGGAATCAAGCCTAAGAGGCCGCATGCGATAGCTGCGCCAGTAGCAGTAACTGCGAGAGGTATAAGTTCGGTTACAAAGAATAATGCAACTACTGCCAACAAAATAAGACATTTGATTGCTGGGGACATTTTATGTTCCTCCTTTTAAAATTAATTTATATACAATGCCGAGGGAGGCATTCTATATCAGCTATTAATATGTAGTTTTCAAAGAGCTTATGGAATTTGCTTATGTATTTTCTTGCATTTCCATGTACCTATTATAACACTATAAGCGTAAAATAAAAAGTTATTTTATTGAAAAATTTACATTATTAACGTAAATGGTGTTTTTCTGTTGCATACTTCTATATTGTGTTTTGTGTACGTCGTCATCATGGTGTTTTATTTTTATACTTTTATATGCTTTTCCGGAATTAAGTTAAACTTTAAGTAAATGATTTTTGAAATGCATATGCCAGTTTTATCTGAAAATTATTTTAATTCTCTTTATAAAATCAGCTCTGATAATTTGTAGTTTTCTGCTCTAAAGCCCATTATATCAAGGGTTTGCGATTCGTAGAGCTTTTTTAGTACCTCCTAGAAGTTATTTTTAACAGCTGGTGCTAATTTTACTTTTCGAATTAAATGTAATCCAACAGTACATGTCCACTGATTAAGGACACAAAATCGCCATCTTTTTTGTTCATAATATGACAGTTTAGTATTCCAGGCAGCTTTCTAGGCAAAAATTAAGAGGACGCGCCTTGCAGCGCGTCCTCAGGGGAGTTTCAGTATAAATTATTTACCAACAGGACCGATCATAGCCAGCATGGTACCTGCAGCAACTGCAGTACCGATAACGCCTGCTACGTTAGGACCCATAGCGTGCATCAGCAGGAAGTTAGCCGGGTTAGCTTTCTGACCAACTTTTTGAGATACACGAGCAGCCATAGGAACTGCGGAAACGCCAGCGGAACCAATCAACGGGTTGGTCTTGCCACCGTCTACAATGCACATGATCTTACCGAAGATAACGCCGGCAGCAGTACCAGCTACGAATGCAACCAGACCCAGAACGATGATCAGCAGAGTCTTAGCGTTCAGGAAAGACTCAGCGCTCATGGTCAGACCAGTACCGGTAGCCAGCATAATGGTTACGGTGTTCATCAGAGCATTTTGTGCGGTGTCGGACAGACGATCCAGGCAGCCAGCTTCTTTGAACAGGTTACCAAGCATCAGCATACCAATCAGAGCAGTTACGGAAGGTAACAGCAGGGAAATAACGATGGTGCACATGATTGGGAATGCAACTTTTTCGAAGTGAGAAACCGGACGCAGCTGCTCCATAACGATTTTACGGTCAGCTTCAGTGGTGAACAGTTTCATGATAGGAGGCTGAATCAGCGGAACCAGAGACATGTAGGAGTAAGCAGCAACTGCGATTGCACCTAACAGCTGAGGAGCCATTTTAGCAGCCAGGTAAATGGAAGTCGGGCCGTCAGCACCACCGATGATGCCGATAGCAGCAGCTTCTTGTACGGAGAAGCCAAGCATCATAGCGCCCAGCAGAGCTACGAATACGCCAGCCTGTGCAGCAGCGCCCAGGAGCAGGGTTTTCGGGTTAGCCAGCAGAGGACCAAAGTCGGTCATAGCGCCTACGCCCAAGAAGATCAACGGAGGGAATACTTCGTGGTGAATACCATACATGATAACGGACATAACACCAGGTTCTTCGAAACCGTTTTTAGGAATGTTAGCAAGAATACAACCGAATGCGATCGGGGACAGCAGCAAAGGCTCAAAACCTTTACCAATAGCCATATAAAGCAGAACCAGACCTACAACGATCATGATTACGTGACCGCCTGTCAGTGCAGAGAAACCGGAATCTGCCCATACGGAAGACAAAGCAACGAGAAATGCTTCCATTTAATATCCTCCCAATTTTCAATTTGTGGAAGGGGCTCTGCGAAAAGCCCCCTCCAAAGATCAAGGGTATTTAAGACTTACTGATATTGCGAACTATCGAGTAAGAATTAGAGAACGATCATAACGTCGCCGGTAGCAACGGTTTGACCTGCGGAAACGCGAACGTCGGAAACAGTGCCATCAGCCGGAGCCATGATTTCGTTTTGCATTTTCATAGCTTCCAGAATCAGCAGAACGTCGCCGGATTTAACAGCGTCGCCAGCTTTTACGTTAACGGACAGAACTTTGCCCGGCATAGGAGCGGAAACGGTGGTTGCACCAGCAGCAACCGGAGCAGCAGCTTTCGGAGCCGGAGCCGGAGCAGCTTTCGGAGCGGGAGCAGCAGCCGGAGCCGGAGCAGCTTTCGGAGCAGCTTTCGGAGCGGAAGCAACAACGCCTGCTTCTTCAACTTCAACTTCGTATGCGGTACCATTTACGGTGATAGTATACTTTTTCATGGATATAATCCTCCTTAAAATCTCGTTTTTTAATTAAAATTGCAAACTATATGCATTAGAAGCATTCTTTACGAACGCTAATAGCTTCAACACGACTGCTTACAGTCCATGCAGATTTAGCATCAATACGACGTACGCAAGCGATTTGGTCTGCGCTAACGCCGCAAGCTGCTACTGCTGCAGCGATAACAGCGATAATTTCGCTATCATCTTGAGCTGCTGCAACCGGAGCTGCAGCGGGAGCTGCTGCCGGTGTAGGAGCTACTGCCGGTTTAGCAACTTTTTTTTTAGTCGGATCGATAACTTGGAGTAAGTTCATCAATATGCCCAGAGCGATCAGTACGCCGAATACGATGGTCATATTGATTAAAGCAATCAACCAAGGATTAGTAGTAACAGGACCCATTTATTTCACCTCATCTTATCTTAAAATAGGTTGTTTAAGCACTAAGCAACTGCTTGTGAATTACAAAGGAATGTTGCCGTGGCGTTTTGCCGGACGGGTTTCGCGTTTGCTTTCCAGCATTTGCAGAGCGTTGATGATGGTGGGACGAGTATTTTTCGGTTCGATAACCATGTCAACCATGCCGCGCATTGCTGCTTGGTACGGAGTAGCGAAGTTGTCGATGTACTCTTTAGTCTTAGCTTCAACATCAGGATCTTTACGGAAGATGATGTTAGCAGCACCAGCAGGACCCATAACTGCGATTTCAGCGGTCGGCCATGCGATAACTTGGTCAGCGCCCAGGTCTTGAGAGCACATTGCCAGGTAGGAACCGCCGTAAGCTTTACGGGTAACCAGAGTGATTTTAGGAACAGTTGCTTCAGAGTAAGCATACAGCATCTTAGCGCCGTGACGGATAATGCCGCCGTATTCTTGGTTGCAGCCAGGCAGGAAGCCAGGAACGTCAACCAGGTTCAGCAGAGGAATGCCGAAAGCGTCGCAGAAGCGGATGAAACGAGCGGATTTATCGGAAGCGTTGATATCCAGGCAGCCAGCCATAACTTTCGGTTGGTTAGCAATGATACCTACGGTTTGACCATCCATACGAGCGAAGCAAGTGATGATGTTGGTTGCCCAGTATTTTTGGTTTTCATAGAATTCGCCGTTATCTACGATAGATCTGATTACATCATACATATCGTAAGCTTGGTTGGAGTTGTCCGGCAGCAGAGTGTTCAGGCTGTCGTCGGTACGCATCGGGTCATCACCAGTCTCTACGATCGGAGCACCTTCAACGTTGTTGGAAGGCAGGAAGGAGAGCAGGTAACGGATTTGTTGCAGGCAGTCTTCATCGTTTTCAGCAGCGAAGTGAGCAACACCGGAAGTGCTGTTGTGGGTCATAGCGCCACCCAGTTGTTCTTGGGTTACATCTTCACCGGTAACGGATTTAACTACTGCAGGGCCGGTAATGAACATTTTGGAAGTGTTCTTTACCATGTAGATGAAGTCGGTCAGTGCCGGGCTGTATACAGCGCCGCCAGCGGAAGGACCCATAATTGCAGAAATCTGAGGAACTACGCCGGAAGCAATGGTGTTCTCGAAGAAGATTTTACCATAGCCAGCCAGAGCGTCGATAGCTTCTTGGATACGAGCACCGCCGGAATCGTTCAGGCCAACCAGCGGAGCACCCATTTTCAGTGCCAGGCGTTGTACTTTAACGATTTTAGCAGCATGCATTTCGCCGAGGGAGCCACCTTCAACGGTGAAGTCCTGTGCGAATACATAAACCAGACGGCCATCGATGGTGCCGTAACCGGTGGTTACGCCTTCACCAGGCAGTTCTTTCTTTTCTTGACCGAAGTTGTAGCAACGATGACGTACAAAACGGTCGAGTTCTACGAAGGAACCTTCGTCGAGGAGAGCAGCGATTCTTTCACGAGCAGTCATTTTGCCGGATTCATGTTGTTTTGCAACACGTTTTTCGCCACCAGCAGCCAGAATTACTTCGGCTTTTTTGAGCATTTTCTCAATTTTTTCTTGAGTAGACAAATCTTACACCTCCATCATTATTGGGAGAACAAATTTATACACAGATGCTGAAGATATATCACTTGTATATCTTCAGCATTATGTAGCTTAAATTATGGGACCTTAAATCGCCCTGAATCTACGAAGCTAATAAATTAGTCTTTGTAGGTTGCAGCCGGTTGGCACAGCTCAAGCAGCAGGCCAGCGGATTTCGGATGAACGAAAGCAATTTTCATTTGGCCAGCACCGTTACGAGGAGCTTTGTCGATCATGCGAACGCCAGCTTCGGTCAGGTCAGCGATAGCTGCTTTGATGTCGTCAACGCGCAGAGCCATATGTTGGATGCCAGGGCCGTTTTTAGCAATGTATTTGCCGATAGGACCATCGTTGTTTTCAGTGATATCAACAAGGAGCTCAATCAGGGTTTCGCCGCAGGGAACAAATACGGTAGCAACACCTTGTTCTTTAACTTCTTCAGTGCCGGTAGCTTTCAGGCCCAGTACCTCAGTGTAAATTTTTGCAGCTTCTTCCAAGGTACCAGCGCAAGCGATACCTACATGGTCAACACAAATAGTTTTGAATGCCATAATAAATTCCTCCTAAAATTGTTTTTTTTGGCGGTTTATTTTAAAACCTTGCCAACAATATCATCAACGACAGAGTACGGCTCAATCTCGCGGGACTGCATTTTTACAACTAAGTTGTCAAATTCATCCGTTTGAATGACGTTCTTGTCGATGTAGCGATTTACATGGTCATTAAGCATAGCGGTAACCTCGTTTTTAATACGAGCTTTACGGATATCGTTTAATTTACCACTCTCAATCAAATATGCCTTGTGAGCCTCAATAGAGTCCACAACAGCCTCTATACCTTCACCCTTGCTGGCAATGGTCCTGTTAATCGGAGGACGCCAGCCAACATGTTCGGGATTTAATTCGAGCATCATCTCAATCTCAATGTTGAGCTTGTCTGTACCTTCACGATCAGCTTTGTTAATCGTGAACAGGTCACCGATTTCAAGTATACCTGCTTTAATAGCTTGGATATCGTCGCCCATGCCAGGAATTACTACTACCATAGTAGTATCTGCGGTCTTAACAATGTCAACCTCAGATTGTCCTACGCCTACGGTTTCAACGATAATAACATCCATGCCGAAAGCATCCATTAATTTAACAGCGTCACCTGCTTTTTGGGACAGGCCGCCAAGACTGCCGCGTGTTGCCATAGAGCGTACGAAGATACCTTCGTCTGCGGTCAGATCCATCATTCTGATACGGTCGCCTAAAATAGCGCCGCCAGAATACGGGCTAGTGGGGTCAATTGCTACGATACCTACGGTCTTGCCGCGTTTACGGTATTCTTTAGCCAATTTATCAGTCAGAGTACTTTTACCAGCACCCGGAGGGCCGGTGATACCAATTACATAAGCATTACCAGTATGAGGATAAATCTCTGTCATAATTTTGACAGCATCATCGTATTCATTTTCAACAGCAGTGATTGCTTTAGATAATGCAAGACGAGAATGATTTAATAATTTATCTACTATTTCCATAATTCACACCGCCTTGTTTTTGGATAGTGAATATTTTATAAGGCAAGCCGGGACAAACCCGGCTTGCTTTAAGGGATAAAATTATTTTACGTTAGCGTTGATGAAATCAACAATTTTGCTGGTCGGGGTGCCCGGAGTGAATACTTCAGCAATGCCAGCAGCTTTCAGGCCAGGGATGTCAGCGTCAGGAATAACGCCGCCGCTAACCAGAACGTCGGTCAGGCCTTTTTCTTTCAGCAGTTCAACTACTTTCGGGAAAAGGGTGTTGTGAGCGCCGGACAGCAGGGACAGTGCAACAACGTTTACGTCGTCTTGCAGAGCAGCTTCAGCGATTTGTTCCGGAGTCAGACGGATACCGGTGTAGATAACTTCAAAACCAGCGTCGCGCAGAGCACGAGCTACAACTTTAGCACCGCGGTCATGGCCATCCAGACCCGGTTTAGCAACTAAAACTTTAACGTTTGCCATTATAGTTTACCTCCGTATATTGGTTGAGTTTACAAATTAGAGTGCAGTATGAGGTTGGTATTCACCGAATACTTGTCTCATAACGCCGCAGATTTCACCTTCGGTTGCATATGCACGAACTGCATCCAGGATGTAAGGCATCAGGTTTACATTTTCGTCTGCGCATGCAGCTTTCAGAGCAGCCAGAGTTTCTTCTACTTTAGCGTTGTCACGGCGAGCTTTCAGAGCAGCAATCTTTTCAGCTTGCAGCTTGCCTACAGAACCGTCTACGCGCAGCAGGTTTTTCGGAGCTTCTTCTTCTTGGGTGAATTTGTTAACGCCAACGATGATACGGTCGCCTTTTTCGATTTCCATCTGCCATTTGTAAGCAGAGTCTTGGATTTCTTTTTGGATGTAGCCTTTAGCGATAGCTTCAGGAGCGCCACCGATTTCGTCAATTTTCTTAATGTAGTCCCAAGCTTCAGCTTCGATCTTATCGGTCAGAGCTTCTACATAGTAGGAGCCGCCCAACGGATCGATGGTGTCAGCCAGGCCGGATTCGTAAGCAACGATTTGTTGGGTACGCAGAGCGATGGTTACAGACTCAGTGGTCGGCAGTGCCAGAGCTTCGTCTTTGGAGTTGGTGTGCAGGGATTGAGTACCACCCATTACAGCAGCAGCAGTTTGCAGAGCAACACGAACGATGTTGTTGTTCGGTTGTTGAGCGGTCAGCATGGAGCCAGCGGTTTGGGTATGTACACGCAGCATCATGGATTTAGCTTTCTTAGCGCCAAAACGCTCTTTCATAACTTTGGACCATACACGACGGGAAGCACGGAATTTAGCAACTTCTTCGAGTACGTTGTTATGAGCATTCCAGAAGAAGGACAGACGGCCTGCAAATGCGTCAACGTCCAAACCAGCTTTGATAGCAGCTTCTACATAAGCGATACCATCAGCAATGGTGAATGCGATTTCCTGAGAAGCGGTGGAACCAGCTTCACGGATATGGTAACCGGAAATGGAAATGGTGTTCCACAGCGGTACGTTCTTGGAGCAATATTCAAAAATGTTGGTGATCAAACGCATGGACGGTTTCGGCGGG
>OLGV01000853.1_pt1 | contig 11156 bp, 10 predicted proteins | sample 1605761 | NCBI WGS metagenome assembly OLGV01 (sample SAMN03283245) | human gut metagenome | biome: human-associated habitat; material: feces | host: Homo sapiens | place: Peru | collected 2012
GGGCGGCCCGATCATTATCACGTTATGTCCTCCCGCGGCGGCTATCTCCACGCCTCTCTTGGCACCCTCTTGTCCGACAATCTGAGCCATGTCCACAATCTCCCCGGCACGCACGCCGGAAGCCTTCTTTCCAAGATTATCGCCCCCGCGGATCAGAAGGTCGGACACGTCTTCCTCTCCGGAAATGATGCGCAGCACTTCCGTCAGGTTTCTGACACCATAGACGTGTCCGGAATAATAGTCGGCAGCATCTTCTGCGGAGTCGAGCGGAAGTATGCAGCCTTTCCTGCAGTCCGACACACTTAGTTCCGCAACCGGTAGGGCTCCCGGCACCGGACGCACAGTGCCGTCAAGTCCGAGCTCGCCCATAATCAGATAGTCCCCAAGCGCATTCCACCGGCACTGTCCGGAAGCGGCGAGTATGCCGAGGGCAATCGGCACGTCGTAGCCGCTACCGCTCTTGTGGATGTCCGCCGGAGCGAGGTTTATGACTATTCGCTTGCCCGGAATCCGGAATCCGAGCGACTGGAGTGCCGTGACGGTGCGCAGCAGGCTCTCCTTTACAGCGGCATCGGCAAGCCCGACAAGATGAATCCCGATTCCGGACGAGATGTCCACCTCCACGGTGACATTGACTGCCTGCACGCCTATACACTTGGCGCTGTGAATGTTTATCAGCATAAGCATTATGATTGGGAGAAATCGCCGTCTCTCAAATTCTTGGGAAACACGGCGGTTTCAGTGAAACAGGAGTCAAATATTGCCCTCGAAAAAAGAAAAAATCTCAAGAAAAAGAAAAAAGTGGTAATTTTGTGATATGATTTGTGAAATCGGACGTTGCGATTTTACGAAAAAAGCGAAAAATGATAAGAAAAACCCTTGAAAACGTCGGACGCTACTGCCTGTTTCTCGGACAGGTTTTCCGAAAGCCCGAAAAGTGGAGGCTTTTCTGGAAACAGTTCGTGTTCGAGTCTGACAAACTCATATTGTCATCTATAGTAATAGTAGGTGTGATTTCCGTATTCATCGGCGGAGTTCTCGTCATCCAAACGGCGTCAAACCTCGAAAATCCGTTCATCGACAAGATGTATGTCGGATACATGGTCCGCGAGAGCCTCATCCTTGAGTTCTGCTCCACGATGGTGGCACTCATCCTCGCCGGGAAGATGGGTTCGAACATATCCTCGGAACTCGGAAGCATGCGCATCACGGAACAGATTGACGCCATGGACATGATGGGCGTGAATTCGGCCGGTTTTCTCGTGCTCCCGAAACTTGTCAGCGCCACGGTGCTGAGCCCGCTTCTGATGCTTATGAGTCTCGGACTCGGACTGGTCGGCGGATGGGTCGTTGTCGTGGCAACCGGAATCATATCCACAGCATCGTATGTCACCGGACTCCACTACTGCTATAACGGCTACTATGTCTTTTACAGCTGCTTCAAGATGGCCATATTCTGCTTCATCATCGCGTCAGTCGCCGCATTCAACGGCTATTACGCGAAAGGCGGCTCTCTCGGAGTCGGAAAGTCGAGCACGCGGAGCATCGTAGTCTCCAGCATACTCATACTTATGTTCGACCTCATACTCACCCAACTCATGCTCTATTAATATGATAAAGGTAGAACATCTCTGCAAAAGTTTCGACGGGACTCATGTTCTCAAGGACATAAACGTTGAGTATGCCGCCGGACAATGCAATATGATTATAGGCGCGAGCGGCTCGGGAAAGACCGTGCTGCTGAAGAATCTCATCGGCCTCATCTCTCCGGACAGCGGAGACATAAAGTACGGAGACGAGTCCCTCTCGGCAATGAACTACCGCGAGAGGAAGGCGCTGCATCAGAAAATCGGCATCCTGTTTCAGAACAGCGCACTTTTCGACTTCGCGACAGTGCTCGAAAACGTGATGTTCCCGATGGACTTCTTCACCGACTGGAGCTACGCGCAAAAGGTCGAGAGAGCACATTATTGTCTTGAAAGAGTGAATGTCATCGGCTCTGACGAGAAATACCCGAACGAACTTAGCGGAGGAATGCAGAAGAGAGTCGGAATAGCCCGTGCGATAGCCCTGAATCCGTCCTACCTATTCTGCGACGAACCGAATTCGGGTCTTGACCCCTATACCTCAATACTCATTGACCGTCTCATCAGCGATCTGACCAAGGAGTTCAACATGACTACGGTGGTCAACACCCACGACATGAACTCCATTCTGGAAATAGGCGACAAGATTGCCTTTCTCCACAAGGGAAGCATCCTTTGGCAGGGCGACCGTCACACCATCCTCGGCACTGACTGTCAGGAGCTAAAGGACTTCGTCTGCGCCAACACCCTCGCCCGCAACATCATCGAAGGCAACGGTAAATAAAGCAGACCGCCTTTTAGGCGCCCCGTCAAAGTTTGAAGCGGAGGCCCGCTTCCACCCCAAAAGCCAACGGCTGCGCAGTGCGTATGCTCCGCGGCTGGTTATTGTTGAAATAATACCGCACGCTCGGATCAATGTAGATTCCAAGAAAGTCCACAGGAGAGAATTCCAAGCCGAAGCCGGCCTTTAAAGAGGTTTGAACGCCGCCAACTTTCGGTTTGTGGGAGACATTCTCGCCCTCGAGCATTCCAGAGTAACTGTTCAAGACACATTTCTCGACACTGCCCCCAAGGCTGGCGTAAACATCCCAGCGGTGCGTGCGGAACATGCTGAAATAAACATCAAGCGGAATACCGATGTAGTGCTGGGAGTTTTTCATGTCAACCGAATGCGGACCGGAGTTCTCGTCATAGTATACTCCGCTGACCTTTTTGCCGAGAAGTGTGTAGTTCACGCCGATGCCTATGCCGAGCCAGTCTGTGATTCTATATCTCAGTCCCACTCCAAAAGACAACGGAAGGCTGTAGGAATCAGAGTTTGTACCCTCTACAAAATTACGTCCGGTAAAACTGTCCCTATTTCCCCTCACAAACATCTTTCTCGGACCGGAGCTTTTCTGCGGGCCACCGAAACTGTTTCCTCCGACCGACAACTCAAGCGGAAGTCTGTCGAGTCTTTTTCTCACGTCATCTTCCTTGCCATAGGCCTCATCTATATCAGAATTGTCCACCTTGATCTCACATTCCGGAGCAGGGGCAGAGTCAACATCAACGAATTTCTCAACTTCCGTCTCTACCAAATCATCTTCTGCCACCGCAACAGGCTCAGGCAAATTTTCCGTCACTTCAACAGACACCGGCATCGTCTTCACGCTCTCGTCCGCATCGGCGAGTGCCGGAAGAGCAGAATCGTACGTCTTTCGCTTGGGAGTCTCCGGAGTCTCAGCCAGCGCAAGTTGCACCGCAGAGTTTCCCTCAGACGGTGCGACAACGTCAAACGCGGCATTTTCAGCAAGCTTCTCCGCTTCCGGTGCAGGTTTCAGAAGGAAATGATACCCACAGACAAACATGAGCACCACCGCCGCGGCTGCGGAAGCCACACCGGCGACAACACGGCGCCACGGCGCGACAGCAGCCTTCCGCCGACCTGTACCGACAGCGTCAAGCCTCGCTTCAATGCCGTCCCAAAGCCCGGCAGGAAGGTGTTCCTGCGGCTCAGCGAGCATTTCGCGAATCTTGTCATCAAATTGTCTGTCTGTCATATATTTATCCGGCATTGTCATATCCCGGTCTTTCCGGTCATTTTTCCAATTTTGTTCTGTAACCAGATGCGTCCACGGCTCAACTGAGTCCGAGACGTGCTCTCCGTAATCCCGAGAGCCTCGGCAATCTCCTTATGCGAGAATCCCTCCATCACATAAAGATTGAACACTGTCCTGAATCCCGGAGGCATTTCCATCACCGCTTCCACTATCTCCTTGTACGACAGTTTCTCGATAGCAGTCTCCTCTTCCGCTCTCAGTCCACGCGCAAGCGAAATGTCATCGCTCATCTTCAGAGCATCGTTCTTTCTCAGGTACATCAGCGACGCATTGATGAAAATCCTCCGCGCCCATCCGTCGAAAGAGCCGCTGCCGCTGTAGCAATGAAGCTTCGTGAAAAGCGCCACGAACCCCTCCTGCAGTATATCTTCCGCAACCGTCCTGTCCCCCACATAGCGTATGCACACGGGAAAATACCGGGGTGCCAGAAGTTCATACATCTTCCTCTGGGCAGCCCGGTCGCCGTCAAGGCACTTGCTTATGAGTTGAACGGCTTTGTCTTCACTCACGGTTACAGCACTAGACCGGAAAAACTGCCGACATTCAAGATGCAACTCCGGTCTGTTACGTTGCATCGGTCGATATTTTCCCCAAAAATAAGCAATTTTCCCGAATTGCTTGTTATCTTTGTATCTAATGTGCGGAGGATGGCGTGATTATAGATAGATAGACATGGCGCCATTAGAACATTGAGGGTAAAAATTATGAAGGTTTCAAAATATGTGATGATTTTTCTGGCAGCGGCGTGCCTCTCACAGAACGTCTTTGCCCAGAAGGACTTGAAAGAGTCGATAAAAGACAGCGCTCTGCTCATGGCTGTCGAGAAATATGACAACGGGGCGTATGCCGATGCGGAAAGAATGCTCAGGTCGATAGTGAACAATGACCCGGGATATGATGCCGCGCATTACTACCTCGCGCTCGTGTACCTCACGAAAAACGAGAACGACCTCGCGGAGGCCGAGTTGCTGCGTGCCGTTGACGCGGATCCGGGGAATTTCTGGTATCGCCAGAGACTTGCCGTGGTCTACCGCTACACAAATCAGGTCGACAAGGCGATAAAGATTTATGAGAAACTGCTCACCGACTTCCCGAAAAAGAGCGAACTCTACTTCGACCTCGTGGAGATGTACACCCAGAACGCTCAGGTTGACAAGGCGTTGACAACACTGGACGATGTCGAGAGAATCTTCGGAAACACGGAATCCATCGCGATCTACCGCTTCCGACTTCTGATGGCTTCGGGAAAGACGGAGGAGGCCTACAAATCACTGGAGGAATATAATTCGAAATATTCTTCTCCTTACATATTGTCGACTCTCGGCGACTACAGGATGTCGATGTACGAAGACTCGTTGGCTGTAACATATTATGACGAAGCCCTTTCGCTTGACAAGGATTTTGCTCCGGCGATGCTCGGAAAGGCGGAGGCACGGCGGATGACACGGAAATATTCCGAATTTTTCCCGCTCCTCGACAGATATATGGCAAACGAGACGGTTCCGGCGCGGGGGAAGTCCGAGTATCTCAAGGCGCTCGTAGAGCAGTCGGACCCGAAATTCGTGACCTCGTTCCTTCCACAGCTCGACTCTGCGGCCAACATCTGCTTCAGGAAGCATCCGTCCGACAGCTCCGTAATCGCCACGGTGGCAGCCTACTACTACCGCACTCAGCGGCAGGATGTGGCCGAGGACCTGTTCCGCCTGAACGCTTCCCTGCATCCGGACAAGCCCGAACTGACCGCCACCTATCTCTACTCGCTGATGTATGCTCATAATTGGAAGAAACTTGCCGAAGCCGGCTCGGAAGCTGCCATGCAACACCCTGATATCCCGGATTTTATGGCACTTGCAGGCACAGGTTATAGTTTTCTGAAAGAGTACGACAAAGTCATCGAACTCTCGCAGAAGATGCTCCGGACAGCGCCGAAGGACAGCGCCGTCATCGTCTCGGCCTACTCGGCGATGGGTGACGCCTACTATCAGAAGAATGACACGAAAAATGCGTTCAAGGCATACGACAAGGTGTTGAAGGTCAGCCCGAACAACATCTACGTCCTGAACAACTACGCCTACTACCTCTCCGTCACGGGAAAGAATCTCAAGAAAGCATACGCGATGAGCAAGAAGACAATAGAGGCCGAACCTGACAACGCGACCTACCTCGACACTTTCGGATGGATTCTCTACCTACAGGGAAAGGCATTGGAGGCCAAACCGTTCTTTAAGCACGCGATGCTTTACGGGGGAAAAGACAGTGCAGTGATTATGGACCACTATGCCGAAGTACTCTATGCCCTTAAGGAGTATGACCTTGCGTTTGTCTATTGGTACAGGGCACAAGCGAAAAACGATGGGGAGATACCTGACCTTGACGAGCGCATTGCAGCAAGGAAAAAGGCAATCGGGAAGTAAGGGATGCGGGCTCGTTCTCTCATATCTTCAGTACTTTCTGCCGTAAAGGTCACGCTGACGACGGTCGCACTGCTTATTTGTCAGTCCGTCACGGTTCTGCATGCCCAGGACACAAGTGCACAGGAGCAGAAAAAGGAACGGCTTGAGAGGGAAATCGAGCTCATCAACCGCCAGCTTTCATCGACTAATTCAAAAAGCCGCAGTGCACTGGCCACCTACGACCTCGTGTCGAAGAAAGTCAGCAACCGTCAGGCACTTCTTCGGGAAAGCCGCCGGAAGGAAAGGGAATGCGCCGACAAAATTTATCTTAAACAGAGAGAAATCAACAAGTTACAGGAAAGTTACGACACGCTTGCGGCACATTACGATCGGCTTGTTCTCGGGGCCTACAAGAACCGCGATGCAAGAATATGGTATATGTACATACTCGCGAGCGATGACCTTTCGCAGGCCTACCGCCGCTACGGCTATTTCAAAAGTCTCGCCTCGCAGATTGGGGAGGAGGCAAGGCGGATGGAAGATGCCCGGGCAAAGTTGGAGGCAGAAAGGGACGAACTTCAGAAACTGCGTGTCGAACAGAAGGTTGTGACGCAGAATACGCAGAAAGAACTTGGAAAACTCCAGAGTGAGCAAGCGGAGTCGAAAGCGCTGGTAGGAAAGCTGAAGAAAGAGAAATCGAAGTACCAGAAGGAACTTGCGGCAAAAAGGAAGCAAGTGGAAGCCCTTGACAGGGAGATTGCTCGGCTGGTGCGCGAAGCGATGAAGGGAGGAACGGCCTCCGGCGCAGGAAAAAAATCGAACAAAATGGTGATTGACGAGAAGCTTGCAGCCGAATTCTCGAAAAACCGGGGCAAGCTGCCGTGGCCTGCCGACGGTCCGGTTGTGGATGCTTTTGGGGAGAGGTATCATCCCGTCTATAAGAATGTCAAACTGCCGAAGAACAACGGGGTCGGCATAGCGCTTAGGCCAGGAACGAGTGTAAAGTGCGTGTTTGACGGGGTCGTGAAGCAGGTGCTCGTGATGCCAGGCTACAATCAGTGCGTGCTTGTCCAGCACGGAAACTATTTCACGTTCTACTGCAAACTCAAGAATGTGGTGGTGAAGTCCGGACAAAAGGTGAAGACTGGTCAGGACATCGGAACGGTGGAGACCATCAACCGCGAGACGCAACTGCATTTTCAGATTTGGAAGGATACTACTCCACAAAACCCGGAGTCATGGTTGAAGTGATGAAAGAAAAAGCGGTCTGCTGCGTTGGACGGTTTGATGAAATGATAAAATGATATGGAAAGGAAAATTGTGTTTTTGACCGGGGCGACCGGAAATATGGGATGGGCAGGGTTTCAGGAACTGCACGCGAGAGCTGACAGATTCGTTGTCAGGGTGCTCGCGCGTCCGAGCAAAAAAAACCGGAAGAAACTTGAGCCATATATGAATGACCCGTCAGTGGAGATTGTCTGGGGCGATCTCACAAACTACGAGGACGTTCTGCGCGGAGTGACGGGTGCGGACTATGTCCTGCATGTCGGCGGAATGGTGTCCCCGGCTGCGGACTATTTCCCGGATAAGACACTGAAAGTAAATGTCACTTCTTCCGAACATGTGGCACGGGCTGTACTTGCCCAGCCGCAGCCGGAGAAGATTAAGGTTGTCTACATCGGATCGGTCGCGCAGCTCGGCGACAGGCTGTTCCCGCACCATTGGGGACGTTCCGGAGACCCCGTAATGGCAAGTGCATACGATATGTATTCGGTGTCTAAGTGCCGTGCCGAGAAGGTGATTGTAGATTCCGGGATTCCACATTGGGTGTCTCTGCGTCAGTCTGGGATTCTCTACCCGGGAATACTCGGCGTCGTGAACCCGACAGCTTTCCATGTCCCTGTGGCCGGGGTGCTGGAATGGGCGACAATCGAAGATTCGGGAAGGCTGCTCGCGAATGTCTGCGAGGACTGGGTCCCGGCCGGGTTCTGGAACAATTTCTACAACATCGGCAGCGGAGAGCAGTACAGGATGACGAACTATGAGTTCGAGACCCGTCTTCTCCGCGCGCTCGGACTGCCAGGACCAGAGAAAGTCTTTGAGCCACAGTGGTTTGCGCTGAAGAATTTCCACGGAATGTGGTATGAAGATTCCGACAGGCTCGAGGATATCCTTCATTTCCGGGCGAATGTCCCGATTGAAGAATATTTCCGGCAGATGAAATCCAAACTTCCGTGGTTCTACAACCTCGCGTTCCTCGCACCGGCATCTGTAGTGAAAATGTTCATGAAGCCGTATGCATACGAGAAAGGGATGGGTACGCAGTCATGGGTGGACGGAGACCCGGAAAAGATGGCGGCATATTACGGTTCGCGTGAGGCCTGGGCGGCGATAAAGTCCTGGAAGGACGTGATTCCTCCGCATTGGGAGAAGAACCTTGAGAAGGCGCGTGCAGCCGGAGAATGCCTCCGTCTCGACCATGGTTGGGACGAGTCAAAGTCCATCTATGAACTGACAGACGAGGAAATTCAGACTGCCGCAGAGTTTCGTGGCGGCAAATTCCTCGGATTGGCAAAAAAGGAAGATCCATGCGCCCAATACGAATGGGAGTGCGAACACGGCCACCGTTTCACCGCCTCGCTCGAATACGTCCTCCTCGGCGGCGGCTGGTGCGACCAATGCCCACTCGACAATCTCACCGAAACCACCACACCGAAGAACAAATTCATCTCGCAACTGCTATAAAACACCCTTGAACCGCAGCAACTGTCATTTCCAGCAAATACCCTTACTCTAGCTTCAAGCCGACATTATGCAAAAAGTTGTATATTTGTACGATAACACGAAAACAAACTGGCACTATGGCTAAAGAACCTGGCTACGTTTACATCCTCACAAATCCCAGTTTTCGCGAAGACTGGGTAAAAATTGGCAAGAGCTCCCGTCCCGTTGATATCCGTTCCAAGGAACTGGACAACACCGCCGTTCCGCTGCCTTTTGAGATATTCGCTACCCTCAAGACAGAAAAGTACGACATTGTCGAAAAGAAAATTCACAAGGCCATAGACCGGCTGACAGACCTTCGTATCCGTCAGAACCGGGAATTTTTCAACATCAAACCCGAACTCGCCCTGGAAATTTTCAAGGACGAGGCGATGATTTTGGACGATGCCGTGATTACGATGTACGAGAACAACCAGCCGGTTGTAGCCAAGCCGGAGACCCCGGCCCAGCCGGACAAGCCTCTCAACCCGTATAGGCCAAGGTTCAAATTCAGTATGGTCGGAATTTCCATCGGCTCAGAACTGACTTTCGTCCCCACCGGCGTCAAAGTAAAGGTAGCCAGCGACGACCAGATTGAATACAAAGGGCGCATCTACAAGCTCTCTCCCTTCGTGGGCACATTTATGCCCGTAGAGAAACGCAACACCTCCGGCGCATACCAAGGAGCAAAATATTTTACCTACAACGGCGAAGTGCTGGATGATATCCGTTCCCGGGTAGAAGCATCATCTATAGCCAAATAAATCAATAATCTATGAGCAAAGAACTTACATTTTTTAGGGATCCTGACAGGCGTGTTGCTGACGTTGGGATTTTTCGCTGTAAAGGGGCTATCAGAGGGGAAGTCAAGGCCTTGGGTTCTGGGCCGGTAAGAATAAGCGGTCGCAAGATTGTGCCCGGCACAGCTGGCCACAGACTTGCGCTGGTCAATGCCCCTCCGGCTCGTCTCCGTCGAATTCTGCAATCCAGTCCTGCAGCTTTTGCTGAAGTTCTTTCTTGTCCGGCAGATAAAGGGCGTATTCGGCTGCATAGATATTGGCATCTTTAGGGAGTGTTAGCTCAACCATCGCATCTTTCTTCTCCTTGCAGAGCAGAATTCCGACCGTCGGTTTCTCGAAGGGTTGTTTGACGTAGCGGTCGTAGTAGTTCACATACATCTGCATCTGGCCCAGGTCCTGATGCGTGAGTTTGTCAATTTTCAGGTCAATCAGCACAAAGCACTGCAACAGACGATTGTAGAACACCAGATCCACAAAGTAATTGTCTTCGTCAAACGTGAACCGCTTCTGCCGCTGGTCGAAAAGGAAGCCTTTTCCCAGTTCGTGCAGGAAATCCTGCATCTTGTCGATAATGGCCGACTCAAGTTTGGTCTCCGTGTAGGCGGCTTCCGGTTTCAGCCCCAGGAATTCCAGGGTAATTGGATTCTTGATCAGGTCGGATGGCTTCTCAATCACATTGCCCTCGTTGGCAAGGCGCATCACTTCCTTCTTGTCCCGGCTCAACGCGACACGTTCATAGAGGCTGCTGTTAACCTGGCGTTGAAGCTGGCGTACGTTCCAGTTGCTCTTGAGACTTTCTATCTCATAGAATTTGCGGGCATTCTGGTCTTTGACCCTCATAAGTATCAGGTAATGAGACCAATCCAGCACAAATTCTGGAGTCCTGGCCGCCTCGTGTGAAATTATGTCAACATTGTTGACGGAATTGAGGCCAGCAGTCTGAGTGGGAGATTCCGTCAACGGTGTTGACGAAATCGTGTCAGAAGAATAAACGACATAGAACTTACGGCATCTTGTAAGTGTTTCCTCCGACCAACCATTTCCGTATTTCCGCGTCAATTTGTCAGATAATTCAGACAGAACCTTCTTCCCATATTCAGCCCGATAATTCCCTTGCTGCTCGTCTTCAACAATATATTGACCAATCCCATAGTAGGTATAAACCATGGAAAGGTTTACGGCCGTCTTGATCTGTTTGCGTGATTGGTCAATGAGTATCGAAACCTTTTCGAACAGGGTATCGACCTGAGGGACAATGATATCTTTTTCTTCCATAGACTATCAATTTGCGCAAATTTAACAATTTGCTATGGGAAATGTGAAAAAAGTTCCCACATTTTTGGAGTTATGCGGAAAGAGTACGAAATCAAATCCTTGTTAGAATGGCGTCAATCAGCGTTCTCCGTTTCTGCACATACCCCCTCAAACCATAAAAGAGGTCTGCGGAGCACCACTTCCCCTTCGAGGGGACGGGAGGGGTCAATAAGAGGGTGAGGATTTCATCAAGCCGCC
>OLGV01000854.1_pt1 | contig 11150 bp, 8 predicted proteins | sample 1605761 | NCBI WGS metagenome assembly OLGV01 (sample SAMN03283245) | human gut metagenome | biome: human-associated habitat; material: feces | host: Homo sapiens | place: Peru | collected 2012
ATCGAGAACGTCGGGTCTTCTTCTCCCTGAAGCAGGTCAATCAGGTCATCCTCCACTTCATTGAAAGGCACAGGCTGGCTCATAAACAGCCCGACAGTCTCAGTTTCTTCAGACTATCAGGTAAACGCGGAAGACCCGACCAAAATCGACAGCTTCACCGTAACCCTGAACTTTAAGTTTGACGACTTTGGACAGCAGTACAACTACGTAATAACGGAAACATGCCAGAAAATGCGCAAAGCCACCGCCAAAGAAATAGAAGCCGGACAAGAAGACAAGCCGGAAGGTGAGCCGGTGATAAACTTGAATATAACTTCTTCGTATTCTTCCATTGCTCAGAAAGAATTTCCATACACTCCGCTAAAAGATGAACTTTATTATCAAAAATATTCATATAAAGTATCAATTTGTGATTCTTCATCAGAAGACACTTCATCTGCCTATTATACTGTTGAAGCCTCAAATTCTGTTATAGTAATCAATGACATGTCAAGAATTCCTAAAATAGAAAATTTTTCTATAAATGATGGTTATAAAGACAAATTTATAATTTCTTGGAAATATAACAAGGACTATAAATATACATTAAAATGGAAAAACATCGACAAAAACAACAATGAATCTGACACTCAAGAAGAAGTTTTAGACAATTCAGTCCTTGAAACAATGCTTTCAGAAGACAATATTGTTACTTTTTATCATACAGCAAACAGCGGAGACAGAAGAAAAGGATATTCTTTAACCGCAAACAATGGCCTTGAAAAGACAGAATATTATCCAGATGAAGTCCAGACACTAGGAACTCCGGAGCCATCTTTTGAACCTTCGTACAACTCTATAAAAATCTCATGGAAACCTGTGCAAAAAGCAGCAAAATATAAAATAACAGCAGATTATTCTGGAACACCAATTTCTGCAGGAAATATAACTGAAATAGAAACTGATAAAGATAACAATTTGTATTGTGAAATCATAGAACCTTACGGAAAGGCAGATGACAAAACATTCAACACAACAAATGCAGAAATCTCAGGTCAAAAAATTAATTTTAAGCTAGAGTCAATTTCTGAAAACAAAGACAAAAAAGAAGTTGACAGAGCAAGTTCTCCAGATAACTTTAAAATCTTTACTCTAGGACCTGCAGCAATTGAACACACTGAATCGGTTGAAGGAAATCCTGCATTTGCAAGAGGCATTGCAATAAACGGCAGTGATGATTCTATATCATTAAGATGGAATAAAGTTGAAGGAGCAAAAGGTTATTTGATTTTCCGCAAAAAATACAGTGAAAATTATTATTCCGATATAAAGAACCAAGCAGATGTTTATTACTATTCCACAGAAACAAAATCTACAACTCTTATTCCTGATGATGGCTCAAAACTTCCTGTTTCATGCAATGAAACTGCTGGAGTTATTACTTTTAATGACAACTATAAGCAAATAGAAGATTACGATAACATCTATGAAATGAATCAAGACCAAATAGCATGGGGATTTCCTTACGGCTACACAATTATTCCTGTTAAAAACAGTTCTGATTTTACAATAAATGATGACCTTTCAATCCACGGAAAATCAAATTCAATTGAATATACTCAGGTTTCTTTGAATAAAATAGAAAAAACAGGCTCTACCTACGGCTACGGCTTTGCATTGACTGCTTCAAAAGGTGTTTCATTAAAACAAGTAGATCTTGCTTGGAAAGACCCTCATAATGAAACTCAGAAACCAACAATCTACTACCGTGAATACAATGCAGAACCTGGTTCTGTATGGAAAAGAGGTTTGGCTGCCAGAAATTTTGATTCTACTCAGATTGTACCGGAAATATCATACAAGGCTTATGATTATATTGCATATTACACACCAGACCCGTCAGAAACTATAAAAATAAGACCTTATTTTGAAGAATATATTTCCAAACAAAAAGATTCTTATGAAGAAAGGCTCAACAAGGGCTATATACTGGCACTAAAAGAACCAAAGGCAGAATATGCCGGAAATCTAAATGAAAATGACAAAACGGATAAATACTACTATTCAGAACGTTTTTCTCTTAGTCCATACAGCAAGGAAGAGAAAAAGCAAGGATTTGACAAAGCTGAAATATTTATGCTGAACACAAACAAAAAAGACGGCTGGAAAAAAATTGCAGAACTAAATCCTAGCGATTTTTCTATAAAAGAAACTTTATCTAATGCTGAATATGATTTAAATATAGAAAAGCCTACAAAGTTTGATTTAATACTTACCCCTGAAACAATTAAAAATGGCGAACCAAACACAAAAGGATTATTACAAGTGCTTCGAGATGCAAAACATTATTATATGATAAAAGCATCTAGAACATTCACTGATTCAGAAGGCAAAACAAAAACTCTTGAAACTTCAGTTGGCAGCGATGGTTCTATTTGCGCATATAGACAGATTACAGATGAGGAACTTGTAAAATCTACCATGCTTGTAATTGCAGAAATAATAAAAGATTCTGAAATGGATACTTATGGAGCAGGAACAATAGACGAAGTTCCAGTTGTGGGCAAAGAATGTAAACCTGTATACGGATATACAGGAATTTATGAATCTGGAAAATTTACATGGAGTCAAAGCAGTTCAAGTAAATTCAGCTGGCATCTTTTGCATTTTACACAAGGTTGGAAAGAATTGCCTTATAAAAATTTTAGTAATAATTTGAAGCACTTTATAATGATTGCTGATGAAAATAGTTCAAATATTAGAAGAGGACGAAAAGTTTCAACAGATCTAAAATTCTTATGTTATGACGAAACTAAAAACTTCTCTAAAGACAAACTCATTCCGCTCACAGTAACTTCAACCGAAATTCCGCTGGCTTCTTACTCTGGAACAGTCAATTTTGCAACATCTGATTCAGAATTCCATGTAAAAGTTGAACATGATGGAACAGAAACATTTAAAAAAGATGTTTCAAGCAATAATGAAGTAAAAAAATGGTTCCCGGCTAAAATCGGAGACAATGATTATTCTGGAAAATCTTCAGCCTACGGCTGGTGGGAGGACTAAAAATGCAGAAAACAACAAAATTCAATTCAACTAAAAAAACGCGTTTCACCCCCCCCCTCCTTAAAGTTATAGGAATTTGGCTGGCGGCTTTTGCCGCGATTTCCTGCTCCAGCTTTTTTGAAACTGATGTTTCTATGAACTCAAACAGCAACAATTCAAGCCTTTACGACCTTCTTACTCCGCCGGAAAAAATTGAAAAACTTGACGCGCCTTCTGAAATTTTTATTTCCCAAGGCGAATATTCCGGCAAGATTGAAATAAGCTGGAACGCCGTTCCAAACGCAACTTCCTACAAAATCGAGCGGGCTGTTGTAACAGAGAAAAAAGCCGACGGAACTTGGGATATGCCAGATGACTCAAAATTTGAGCTTCTAAGTTCCTCAAATATTTACAACACAAAGTACATTGACACAATAATCCAGACGCCAAAATACACAAGCGTTGAGCTGAACTATGTATACTACTACCGCATTTTTGCCCAGAACCTTCCAAAAGGCTACACCGAAAGCGAATACTTTCCGGACTATAGAGAACACAAAGTTCCTGTTGTTGACAAAGATGGTACCCCTGTTCTTGACGAAAAAGGAAACGAAACTACCACAAAAAAAGTTTACGCCGACCCTTCAAAATACGGAACGCTCCTGAAGCCGGTTACTGAAATTGAAGCCTCAAAAGGCACTGTTTCAAAACAAATAGAAATAAAATGGAACAGCGTTCCCGGCGCATTTAAATATGAAATTCAGCGTTGTGAACGAGAACAGGGAAACTACTACACTATAAACCAGAAAACTATTTATGAAAATCAAACTGATTTTATTGATGAAGTTAATGATGCAGATGAAGGAACTGAATTTTATTATAAAGTCTATGTAATAAACAGAATCGGACAAAAATCATGTTCAAGCGCAGCTGCACTGGGCTATTCCCTTCAGCCTGGTGCGCCTACTATTCCAGAAAATATTCATGGAGAAAATGGATTTGGAACAAGCAACTCTCAACTTGTTATAAAATGGGCTGCTATTTCAACCCCTGCAGATACTGCAGAATATGACTACACATACAACTTGTACCGAACAAGTTCCAACGATTCCGTTTATAAGCTTATAATGTCAAAAATTCCTTATGACACAGACTATTTTATAGATACAAGCGTACAACCAGGAGTTTACTATTACTATTTTATCCAGACAATTAAAACTAACAAAAAAACTGACGAAAAACTAAAAAGCTCATTCAGTGAAACTGGAAAAGATTCTGCAAATCCAACCTATGGATTTATCTTAAGTCCACCTTCTTATATAGAAGTTACAGACGGTTCTGATGATGCGCATAAAAAAATAATCTGGTCGCCAGCAGTAAATACGATGAATCCAGATGATGCGATTTCTTTTACTTACAATATATATGCAGACACTTCAAAAAACGGACGTTTTGAAACTATGGTTGTAAGTGAAACTGAAGGTACTCCTGATTACAATGGAAACCTTTATACAGAAGTTCCTCTTGATAAAGGAAACTTTTTCATCATAAAAACTGTAAACCCGAACGGAGTTGACAAAGAAAGTCCATCAAGCGAAATCGTCGCGCCTGTTCCAGATGCGCCTAAAAATGTATACGCTACAAAAACTGCCAGTGCTGATACAATGAGCAAAAGCATAAGCGCGAAAGGTGGCACTTTCAATACTGCAGTGTTTACTCCAAACAAAAATGAAGTTTTCCCGGTTCTTATCACGTGGGATAATGTTGACGCAGCGGACGGCGGCTATGACGTTTACCGTTCAACAAAGGCGGATACAGGATTCAAGAAAATTGACACAACAACAAATTCACAGACGTACTATATTGATGTAAATGACAGCGCAAAATCCGGAATCATGTATTTCTACAAAGTTGTTTCCCTAAACAGCCTTGGGCAGGGAAGAAAATCAAACGATCCGGCAAATGACCTTAAGCACGATGCGCGCGGATTTGGAGCAATAACGCGAGAACAGTGGTTCAGGGAATACAACAAGAACATTGCAAGCTCGCAGAAAAAACTTACGCTCATGCACAAGCCAAGCGATCTGGATAAAGTCGGCTCAGAAACCGTAAAGGGCAACATCAGCGGCACATTGGGCTACAACGCAAAAGTCGCCGGTCTTGGCGCAGAAATCACAATGCCGTACACAAACTACGCAGACCACTTTATAAGCGACGACAGCGCCCTGGGAATAAGATTTATCCTTAACGGAAACACGGACACAACCTCAAATATGAGCGCGAACGGCAACATGCACGGAACCGTCCACTGTTTCTCTAAGGAAATTGACGTTACAAACGCCGCGCAGGTCGCCGAAACTTTTGAAAACCTTTCAGAACCGGCAAAAAATGCAATTATAAAAACAGGCGACACGCATTACCTGTGCGGAATGTATCCGGGCTACGCAATTTACAACAACCTTGAAATAAAAGGCGGCGCGGCAGGCGGCGGATACTACCTTGTAAAAACTTTCGAGCTTGACAGAACAAACAAAGACAACGGCACTGCTGTTCTGGAAGAAGCAAAAGTAAACTGGCTTGTAGGAGAAGAAAAATGATGCCAAATAAAAAAATCCTGCTTCTTGGAACAATCTATATCCTATGCTCGGCATTCTTTATATGCGCGGAACAGGAAGAACGAGAAATAAAACCTGAGCCAGAAGAGATAAACTCCGAATATCTTCAGAATATTGAATATCTGAAAGCGTTCAACGAATCTTCTTTAAGCAGCCACAGAAAGCTTACGCTCATGCACAAAAAAAGCAACCTTGCAAAACTTGGAAAAGAAAAAGTCTGCGGAAATATAAGCGGAACTTGCGAATACTGGGCGCGCATACGCGGATTCAAGGGTGTTGTTACAATTGTATACAAAGATTATTGCGATTTTGACGGCTGGATTCTGAACGGAGAATGCAACACAAAGGCAAACATCCACGCAAACGGAAAAATGTTCGGAACAATGAAAATAACCGGCGAAAATCCCGGAAATATTTTCTATGAAAACCTTATTATAAAAAAAGGAACAAGCGCCGGCGGAACTTACGGAGTGCAGCTGCAGGGACTTGAACGTTCTGAAATTGAATACAATGTTCTTCCTCAGGAAGTTGAAGAATCTATTGACGATATAAAAGAGCAACCTGCCTGACCGCGCGGATTCCCTACAAAAACTGGAGTAATATATGAAATCTGTTAAAAAAATCTTTTTATCTCTGTCTGTAATCTTTGCTTTTATTTCAGCATTTGCATTTGTTTCATGCTACGAGCCTTCTCCATTGTATGGAAAATGGGCAGACGACTACGGAAACTACGTGACTTTTACTTCCGACGGAACTTTTGTTGCAAAAATCTACACAGAACCCCAGGATGAAAAAAGCGAAATAAACTATCAGGGCGAATATTCAGTAATAGACAACGTTCTTGTTTTCAATGTTTCAGAAAAAGACGGCGAACCGGTTTCTGAAACCATAAACACCGAATGGGACATACGCGGCTCGATGCTTTACCTTACCTGGACAAACGCATCCAACAGCAAGACTCTGAACCTTACCCTGTACCATGTTTCAAAATAAGGCGGAAAATATGAAAAAAATATTTTTGATTTTTGCGTTCGCTTTTCTGCTTTATCCTGTTGTATGCCAGGAGACAAATCTTTTTGAAACTTCAACGTCCGACGACCACAACGACACGAATGTTGAAATAAACGAAAAAACCGGATTCCCTAAAATCAAGGCAAAACCGTTCATTATGTTCAATGAAGGGGTCGCCGCCGCTCAAGTCACAAGAATTCAGACTCTTAGCGGAAGAAGCAATTTTGTATGGAAAAACGATTTTATAGGCGCGTTCTTTCAGATCCAGACAAGAAATATGAAGCCTCTTAACTCAATTATCCGGACATCAGTCTTTTACCCTTACTTCAACACTTTTAACGAAGTAAAGCAGTTTCCAAAGCAGACAATTCTGTATGCCTTTGACCTTTTCGCAGGTCCAATCCTGGAAACAGATATGTGGAAATATGTGCGGCTTAAGTTCGGTCTTGGACTGCATTACATGTATCAGCTTACAGATGAATATCACCTTAACTATCTTGGAGGCGGCGCGCTTGCCGGACTGGAGCTTCCTGTAGAACCGCGGTGGTCTGTGCTTCTGGACGGAACTTTTTCTTTTGATTACCCGAACTTTGGAACAAACAGCCTTGTCCAGCCCTATGACTACGCATGGCAATACCAGCTTAACCTTGGCGTGCGCTACAGCGTAAAAGGCAAAAACAAATATTCATACATCCGCCAGTCGGAAAAATCATTGCAGAGGGAAACTGCGAAAGCAGAAAAAAAAGCCCGGAAAAAGGAGCTCAAGGCAGAAAAACGGGCCGAGCGGAAAGCGGCAAGAGCCGAAGCAAAAGCCCTTAAGGACAAAGAAAAAATCCTGAAAGACGAAACAAAATCCGCGGAACAGGCAGAACAGGCGGAAAATTCGTACCTGGCGCGATAGCCGGAAATAGAGCGCGGCCTGTTTTAGTCCACGAACTTATGAGAAATCAGAAAACTTGCGGCTTCTATAACGGTAATCATAAGGGCGTAGACTTTAAGGCAGAGCTTTGAATTTGAATCAGCCGGAACAAGGTTTTTCCAGTAGAACGCTTCTTCCTTGCGCAGGCAGAAAAAGATTATCGCATTGTAAAGGATTACCGCCAGCAGGGCTATTTCGCATACAAGAAGAATTTCCTGCTCTTCTTCCGTAACGCCGGTCAAAAGCAGTATTGTTGTAAACAGACCTACACAGAAAAGCGAGTAAATTCCGCAGTTCCAGACCGACTGGGTATATCCCTGCCCGCCTGCGAAAATCGCCGCGGTTCCGGTGGAAAACAGCGCAAACAGAAAAAACGAACAAAGCAAAAATCCCGTAAAAACGTAGAACAGCCCCCAGCCCAAATCTGGAGAAGCAACGAAGAAAGCAAAAGAATCTATATTTCTTGCCAGCACAGGAATTGCCGCCGCAAGCGTGAACATAAAAAAAACTATACCAGAAATCCGCAAAAATACTTTAGACATAATTTTATTCTATCACATTGAGAAAGTTTCTGTAACGTGGTAATCTTGTAAAGTTATGATAAATGATATAAAAAAATCCATTCTTTCCGGCCTGATGATTTGCATCGGCGGAACTGTTTACCTTTCATGCCTAGCCTTGAACTTAAGACCGCTCGGCGCGTTCCTGTTTGCGGCAGGACTTTACACAATCTGTATGTACGGATTCAATCTTTATACGGGAAAAGTTGGTTATATCGCATATAATTTTAAAGACGCAAAATACATTCGTCTTGTAATTCTTACGCTTTCGTTCAACCTTCTTTCTACTTATATTCTGGGAATTATGGCAGGCTATGCGTTTCCGCTGGTCGTTGAGCCGGCAAAAGAAATTTTCTATGCAAAGACACAGACTCCGCTTCTCCGGCTTTTTATTTCCGGCCTCTTCTGCGGAATCCTTATGTTCCTTTCCGTTGACACATGGAAAAAAGGAAGCAAGGCAGGCGTCTTTATTTATATACCGGTTTTTATTCTGTGCGGATTCGACCACTCAATCGCAAATTCTTTCTATAACGGAATTGCAAACGGCTTGAACGCATTCACGCCGCAAAACGTCTTGATTTTTATTTCTGTAATACTTGGAAACGCGGCCGGCGGAATGCTGATTCCCCTGCTTACAAGGAACTTCAGCAAAACCGCCTGCCCGGAATGATTAAAATTTAAACTTTTTAAGAGCATCTACAGCCGCGCCTTTTGCGGCATTAGACAGCTGCCTGTTGATTTTTGTTTTCTGGCCTTCAAGCCGCTTCTGCAGGCTGTTCAGCGAGTTCATCTGGTTGTTCAGAAGTCCTGAAATATCTGTGAACGCGGCAATCTGCTCTGATGCGATTCCTGTCTTTTCGCCAAGGACTTTTGCTACATTCGCCTGCGCTTCTGAAGCGATTGAATTCAACTCACTTGAAAGGGCCTGCGTTACCGGAGCTACAAGCTGCCTTGTAAGTTTTTCAATGTCTGTAAGCTCAACGTTCAGCGCGCCGTTTTTGCTGTACAGAACCCGGAAGCCAACCGAAAGATTTTTTATGCCGGAAACAGCCTTTTTGTAAAGCTCAGAAACTTTCGCCGGCTCAAAATCCATTCCCTGTATCTCGGTTATATTCATATTCAAAGTTCCGCCCACCGAAAAACTTCCGTCTTTTTTGCAGGTAAGAACCGCATCAATGTCGCTTGCCGAGCTAAGGCTGAAAACCTGAGCATTTGCGCTCACCGGATAACCTTTTCCTGAATAGTCCGCAAGAACCAAAGGCGCGGCGGAATTGTCGCGGGCATCAATTGTAACAGAAGCCTTGTTAGGTTTTCCCATAACCTTAAAATCCGCGTTGATTTTCGCAGGTTTTCCGCGCATATTCTGGTCGCTGGAAATTTCAGTAGCCGTTCCCTTGAACAGAAGCTCGTTTGACTTGTATTCGTAGCCGGAAGCCACAACATTTTCTATCAAGAGCTTTGGAACTGTATCTTTTTTGTAATAAACTGTTCTTCCTGCGGAGCGGGCGTGTCCAGTTGATTCTTCCGCTTTTTTAGCCTTTTTTTCAGTCTTTTCCGCGGATTTTTTTGAATCCGCCGCCTCGTTCGAATTTCCCTTTGAATTCATTGCGGCCGTCAGCGCCTGGTCAATGTACGGATAAAATTTTCCGGCTTTTTCAAGGATGATTCCACGGACGCCTTCTGTAAGAATATTTTTAAGTCCGTCAGCGGAAAAAAGTTTCTTCATCTCGGAAATTTTTGAATCCACCAGACTAGAATCCGCTTTTATCGCATTCTGAAGCTGCCTTGAATAACCGTTTACCGCATTTGTATCAGTCTTTATGTCCCTTGAAGTGGCCGACATCTTTTTTTTCAGAGAATTCGACTCGTTCATGGCGGTTTCAATGTCGCTTATCGCTTTTTTCAGCGTGGCGGCGTTTGTAATATTTTCCCAGTTTGTTTTTACAAGGGAATCAACGCTCGCGGAAAGTTTTGCGATAGAAGCCTGATATTCGTTCGGAACATTCTTCCATTTTTCAACCTTAGCATTTACATCAGAGGCGATAGAATTTGCCACAGCCGGAGATTTCAGCTCATTCTGAATGTTGGAAAGCATCGTCTCAGGATTGTAGCTTTCAAACATTTTTTTAAGCTGATCAGCAGCCGCATTCATTATTGAGTCAGAATCTTTTTTTGTGTCGGCGACAACTTTCTTCTGCTTCTTGGCTTTTGGCTTACGCGCAAGCTCGCCGGAAGTCTTTCGCTCAGTGTCAATCGAAACGCCGGAAACTTCTATATTTTTTGCATGGAATTTTCCGCGGAGCAAATCTGTAAGATTAAAGGCAACATCAATTTTATCAATCTCAAAAATATTTTTCATCGGGGATTCTGAACTAGCCTGGGCAAGTCCGCTTATTTCAAGCGACGCCCCGAAAATCTGAAGGTCAACTTTCTGAATGTCTGTCTTAGCCCCGAAAATTCCCTGCATTGTGGCGGTCAAGCCTTTTTTTACCACAATATTCTTAAAGAGCGTCACGCTGATTCCGATTGCGGCAAACAGGCAGACAACGGCAAGAAGAGGAACAAGTTTTATACCGGCTTTTTGATTTTTCAGGTCGACCGCGATTTTTTTGCAGCGGATAAATTCGTTTTTCGGGATTTTCGCAGACCTGTCAAAGGCCAGGAACTCCCTGCCGTTTTTATCCTTTTCCTTTTTAAACTGCGAGCCTACAAGTTTTTTGTCTGCTTCTATGTATATCTTTTTAAGGACTTTCTTTTCAAAATCTTTTTCAGTGAACTTTTTTCTGTAGAACCCAGGAAGTTTTTTCGCCGGAAGAAGCTTTACCTTTTTTTCTTTTTTTACGGCGTTTTTTGAAGATTTTTTTACATTCTCAGGAGCGCATTTTTTTTCAGTATTTTTTTCTATATTTTCAGTTTCTGTTTTCTTAGCCATGATATTTCTCCAGAAAAATTCAGTTAATTCAGCTCCGCCGCTTTTGAGGCAATCTTTCCGATAACCGGAATGCTGTAAATAGTCTTAAG
>OLGV01000856.1_pt1 | contig 11147 bp, 12 predicted proteins | sample 1605761 | NCBI WGS metagenome assembly OLGV01 (sample SAMN03283245) | human gut metagenome | biome: human-associated habitat; material: feces | host: Homo sapiens | place: Peru | collected 2012
CATGAAAGATCAAGACAGAGATGCTCTTTTCCCGCCGCCGCTTTTATCTTTCGGAGATTTTCATAATTGATCTTTCCATCTTTAAACACATAGGACGTGACGATAACATGAGATGCACCCGCTTTCAGAAATCTTTCGGCATTTTCGGCATTTATCCCGCCGCCTATCTGCAGGCCGTTCGGAAATGCTGATAAAGCGGAAAATGCCTGTTCGCAGTCCGCATCGTAATATTCGCTGCCTGCGGCATTTAGCAGGATAATGTGTCCGCCCTTCAGACCATGGCTGCGGTACAGCTCCGCATAATAATCCGCACCTTTTTCGGAAACAAAATTTTCTGTTGCGGCATTATTTTTGTCAGTCAGGCTGCCGCCTACGATCTGCTTTACTTTTCCGTTGTGGATATCAATACATGGGCGAAACTGCATATAAAAAGTCCTTTCTTATAATAAAACCCATAATTCAATGAGTTTTTGGTATTAATACATTATCATGGAAGCGATCTTCCATTCGCCGTCAAGCTTTATCAGCATCAGCGTGTACTCGACATCATAATCATTGACCTTATATCCGATATTTACATGATAACCGAAGGATATATTCAGCTTGATATGTTCCTCATCATACATAACGATGTCCGAGAATACGAATTCATCATGCGAAACGGTGTGCGACCTGTACCAGTCATGCCAGAAATTTTTAACCTTGCGCATGAATTCCGAATCCTTGACTATGTAGATCTCAGCATCGCTGAACGGCGCATCCTGCGTTATGTACATCGCATAAGCAAGCGACGCTTTCTGAGAAAATTCCTCGACCTCGGCAAGCAGTGCATCGGAGGGGACGGGCAGCGCTGTCAGCATACCGTTTTTCTCTGTCAGCTGCATATCAGTTCCGTCCGCCGATTTTACGGTTATAACAGGCTCATTCAGAAAGATATTCTCAGCTTCAAAGATCTCAAACTGCGGTATGAGCGACTTGTCATCGAGATCGTCATAGTCATGTATCACATATGTTTCATCGGAAAGCATATCTCTGCCGATGCTTATGCCGTCAGCAAAAACGGCAGCACCCTTGGGAATGCAGACCTTGAATCCATAAGTTTTGACAAAAAGCTGATCGTTCAGATCGTCGGCTGACATTACCCAGTCCTCTCTCGCAAGCATCGACCTGATGTTGTCGGGAAGAAGGTCGATAGGTCCGCCGTTCCAGAATTTATCGTGGTTTCCGTCGGGCGAAAGCGTGTAGGACGCAAACTTTACATTTCCGAGATAAACATCGTAATGCACGGAGCCGTCCTTGTCCGTGCGGCCCTTTACACGCTCAGCCGCCGTATAATCCGAGCCGAAAGTGTCCTCCATGTATCGGAGATAGTCGTCACGGTCATTGAACCTGTCGTACTCGGGGGATTTTTCGTTAAGTATCGCATCAACATCGTTTGCTTTGTATTTTTCCATCAGAGCATCTGCCGCATGGCTTATGTGATGCTCCTCGTATTTCTCCAGAAACTTCCATTCCATTTTCCACACGTAAACGCCGAAAGCTATTATCAGCAGGAATATCAGTATAAGAAAAACGCCGAAAGCGTGGGATCTTTTCTTGGGCTTCGGTTCATCCGGCCTGAAATGCTCAGGGACATACTTCAAATTTTATCACTCCGTTTTTCGGATAATTTTACTTTTGCGGGGATAAAAGCTTCCACGAAGCTCCGCAGCCTTTCTTCGCTCTGCCGCCCTGGTGCAAAACGCACTCACGGGGATATAATGCTGCGGCAGTTTGTGTCCTGCGCTATTCCTTTGTGACAACAAAAGCAGTAGGCAGCTTTCTCGGACCATATACCGATGCGCAGTCGTTTATGACCTCGCCGTCATAGTAAAGCACAGTCGATGAACCGCCGTCCAGGTTTGCCGCATTGACCGCACCGTATTCCTCGAGAATATTTATGCAGTCCTCATAGGTAGCGCCGATGCTGGTCGCCTGCCTGCCGTCGATCGTAAGGAGCAGAACAGTTCCGCCAGCCGCCTGACCTATGCATGTTCTCGGGTTAAGACCTCCGCCGTATCCCGCAACATCAGTGCGTTTCCCGTTTACGATAAATACAGGGCCGAACGAACACGCATCACGCATATTCTTGTCCATAGCCTCCTGTGCGGACATATATCCGACAATAAGCTTGTCGTCCTTGTCAAAGCCAATAACAACCGATGAACCGCCGTTGTAAAGCAGTTCGCCGTTTTTGATAACGATGCCGAGCGGCTGACCGCCGTTTCCGACACCGCCCTCGTCGATAAATCCACCTGCGTTGATGCCCGCAATTCCGTTTTCACGTTCAACGAGGTCCCCGATAGGATATCCGACACCGCCCGAACCAAGCACAGGCGGAACGCCGATAACGACTCTGGACGGATCATGCACAAGCATAAGCTTGCCCTTGTAGGTAGATGATGCAATGTCGATTATCTCAAGGTCGGGGCGGTTTTCGTCCTCAGCTTTTTTTTCGCTTTTTTCGGGAATAACTATAAGCGACTGATCGGTGACTTCGTGCGTTTCGACAGTCGAGTTTCTTGCCCGTATAGCAGCTATATCATCAGCCGAGAAAAACATCTTCGGAATGAATTTGAGCGCACTTGTTTCCATCATTGTGTTTACAAAAAGGTCGGATGCCGAGCCGGACGGACCTTTGCAGAATATGTAGCACATTCCGATGAGAACTATAAGCACAGCCAGCAGAAATACTCCCAGAAATGCAAAAAATCTGCCGATAAGCTTTCCTATGAACCGCAGGGGAGAGAAACTTTTCTTCTCGGGTGCAGCGGCGGAAACCACATTTTCTGTAACAATATTTTCCAAATCAAATATCCTCCGAATCGTTATTCTTGTGGTGAGCAAATACCCAAAGCTGCTGGATTTTGAAGCTTATAATGAAAAGAATGCTGTCCGTGATAAGCTTCAGCCAGAGATTTCCGTCTGTTTTGAACAGCAGCGAAAGTCCGTAAACACCGCCGAACGATGCCGCCGCCTGGATTATGCAGAGCAGGTAATATTTTACGATCGTTACCTTTGGATTTGCATTTGAACGGAAAACGACCTTGCAGTTTACAGTGTAATTAAACAGCGATGAAAGGATCCTCGCAAGTATTGTTGAGAATAGGATCCTGTATTTTGATACCGCAGCTGCCAGTATAAGGAAAAATATCTGATAAGCACCCAGGTCGATAACAGCGGAAAGCAGCGAGGACGAAACATACCCCAGAAGTACCTTGTATATGGCAATAGAGTCCCTGATAGGATTGAAGTGGGAGTGCTCATTTTTGCCCTCGTAGATAGTCCTGATAGGCACTTCAACTATCGGTATCTCAAGATGCTTGGTTTCAAGAAGCATATTTGTTTCATATTCAAAACGTTCGCCTGAAATGCCGACAAGCCTAGGGATTATGGCATTTGACATGGCACGAAGACCCGTCTGAGTGTCGCTTATTTTAAGTCCGCAGAAAAGAGAAAAGAAGCGTGATGTGATGCGGTTTCCGAATTTACTTCTTGCAGGAACGCCCTCTGATGTGAAATCCCTGACCCCAAGGATCAGACTGCCGGGGTGTTCCTCCATTGAGTCGCAGCAGGAACAGACATCATTTATATCATGCTGTCCGTCGCCGTCTATGAAAACAATTCCGTCACATTCGGACGAATATTCGTTCATGTAATAGTTCATTGCGGTTTTCATGCCCCTGCCTTTTCCAAAGTTGATGCAGTGGGTGAGAACATCGCAGCCGAACTCGTCTTTCAGGCGGATAAAACGTTCATCGGAATTGCTTCCGTCATTTACAACGATTATGTGAGCAAAGTCCCGCTCACGCAGCTTCTGCACTATGCCGAATATTCTGTCGTCAGGGTTCAGCGAGGGTATGACAGCGCAGCAGTTATACATTTTTTGTTACCCCTTTCTGTCTGCTTTTTCTATATACATTCAACATTCATTATACACTATACAATATAAAAAAGCAAGCGAAATTGTTTACAATACAGTAACAAAACGCAGCGTATTTTAAAGCTTGCAAAATGTCCGCTTTTGTGATATATTAACTAAGAATAATGACGATGATCGGAGGATAAAATGGGCTTCGGAGTTTATGTTCATGTGCCGTTCTGCCAGCGGAAATGTCCATATTGTGACTTTTATTCCGCTTGCGGCAGCAAAGCTGATATTGATGCATATACGGCACGGGTCATTGAAGATATAGATATGTACTGTCCTCCCAATGCGGACAGTATGTACTTCGGCGGAGGCACTCCGTCACTGCTTTCCGCAGATAATGTCAGGGATATGATATCAGCCGCAAAACTGTCGGAAAATGCAGAAATAACGATGGAATGCAATCCGAATTCTGTTACGGAAAATTCTCTTTCGGGATACAGAAATGCGGGAGTAAACAGAATATCCTTCGGCGTTCAGTCATTGAATGACCGTGAACTGAGGACACTTGGCAGACTTCATTCCGCAGATGAAGCCATAAACGCAATATATGCCGCAAAGTCTGCCGGATTTGATAATATTTCAGCGGATCTTATGCTTGCAGTTCCTTATCAGACGGAAAAAACGCTGTCCGAAACGCTTGAAGCACTTACATCGCTGCCGATAACCCACATTTCGGCATATATGCTGAAGATCGAGGAGGGCACACCGTTTGACGCAAACGGTATGCGTGATATTGCTCCAGATGATGACACCTCGGCGGATATGTATCTTCAGACGGTAAAATTCCTTGAAAGCAGGGGATTTGCACAGTATGAGATATCAAATTTCAGCAAAAAGAACATGGAAAGCAGGCATAATCTGCATTACTGGAGATGCGATGAATATTACGGCTTCGGTCCGTCCGCACACTCATTTGTAAACGGGAAAAGATATGCGATCCCGAGAGATATAAAAAAATATATGTCCAATAAAACGGACATATTGTATGAGATCACAGAAAGTGAACCGCCCGACAGCTTTGAAAAAGGAATGTTGAAGCTGCGACTTTCCGAGGGGATAAGGCTGGACGAAATACCGGAAGAAAAGCGGGATATGTTTCTGAAAAACTATGCGCTTTATGAGAAAAACGGTCTTATGCGCCGAAACGGCGATGCATATGCCATGACAGCCGAGGGATTTCTTGTGTCGAATTCAATAATTGTTTCGCTGCTTTGATTTGGTGGCGGTAAGGAGAAATATATGGATAGCAAAACCTTATTTGAAAGTATGAATCACTATGTCAGGCTGATAGAGCGGGGCGGAAGAGAAAGAAAATCGAAAATAATTCTTTTTGAATCCGAATATGACAGCGGCGACGGAGAAGCGTGCATTTGGCTCGATGATGATTTAGATCCGGGAATTTTACGTCAGAGTGAAATTTTGTCGCTTGAGATATTGGATTAAAAACTATATTTACACTTAAAAGTAAATTATCATTTGCAGAATTGCAAATGACAAGAAAGTTATGGGTGTTTAATCTGATCGTAAGGTTTAAATGCGAATATTGTAATAATTTTTAAACTGGTGGATTAATGCCCGGCACGTGGAAATGCAGAGCTTTCCCCGATGGTATTCCCGAGATGAAACTTGCGTTTATTACCGGGGATCCATGCATCGACTGCAAGAACGTGATTGGTTTTGAACTGGAGAAAAAAGAAAAATCCCCATCCGACGCAAATAACGCAGAATAGGGATTTTTCTTGGTGAGCCATTGGGGATTTGAACCCCAGACCCTTTGATTAAAAGTCAAATGCTCTGCCGACTGAGCTAATGGCTCGTGCTGTGTATATTATCCACACAACGCTTAATTATTATACCATTGCAGCAGCCTAAAGTCAAGCAAATTCACAAAAATTGTGATTTACTCCAATTAATATGCAAAAACAGTATTGTATATATGTTATATTTCACCAAACATTCAGCAGAAGAAAAGTCTTACAGCAAATGCGCTGACTATAAATGCTGTAAGATCACCCGTGAGCGCAGAGGGGAGAGTATGACGTGTATCATTCGATCTTACGGCGGCAAAATACACTGCTATGGTGTAAAATGTTGTTTCCGTTGAGCCGATAAGCGTCGATGCGACACGTCCCGCAAAGCTGTCGGGGTGATATTCGGAAAGGATCCCCTCAAATACGGCAGTTGCACCGCTTCCCGATATAGGACGGATAAGCGCCAGCGGGACACATTCGCTCGGAAATCCAAGTGCCGAGGTCAGCGGTTCAAGCAGATGTGCTAGGATATCCGCCGTTCCTGAGGCTTTAAACAATCCGACGGCAGTCACAAGTGCGATCAATGATGGCAGGATCTTTATACCGACAATAAGGTTTTCCCGTGCGCCCTTGATGAATTCGTCGAAAACATCGACCTTTTTATACAGCCCGACGGCAACTGTAAGCGCGGCGGCAAACGGAAGAACAAGCGTCATTTTATCCCTTCTTTCTGCGGCTGAATATGCTGAAAAGCTTATCCGCAGCAAGTGCGGCTGAGAGTGCGCAGACTGCTGTGAAGAGGGCGGGGAGCAGTATGTCCATTGGTGCTGCTGCGCCGTGCCTTGCCCTTAATGCGGCGCATGAGGTCGGTATCAGCGTGAGAGATGCGGTGTTCAGGACTGTGAATGTTACCATATGGTCCGATGCCTTTGCGGGATCGCCGCCCGAACGGATATTTTCCGCTTCAAGCTCACGCATGGCTTCGATGCCTATCGGTGTTGCGGCATTGCCGAGCCCGAGCATATTTGCTGCGACATTCATGCAGATAAGTCGGAATGCACGGCCGTTCATGTCAAGCCCGCGGAATATCAGTCTGCCTAAAGGTCGGAAGATCAGAGCGAAATACTCCGTTATGCCCGCTTTTTCGGCTATCCGCATAAGTCCGCCCCATAGGCACATCCCGCCGAGCATGAAAAGCAGAAGCTCGACCGCTTGCGGCGGATCGTTCAGCAGGGAATTTGTCAGCATATCGCCGTTTCCGCAGGCTGTTCCCACGATAACGGAAATGATTATTATCAGTGAAAATACTTTGTTCATCATTTGCATCTGCCGCCTTTTATGCATATTACCTAAATGGAATAATTTGTATTGTAAATAAGTGCCAAAAATCCGTTTTTGCTATCTTCTTGCATATTATTCGACATTTTGCAACATTGGATTATGTGCATATTTCGATAAATTAATTATTGGTTCATAATAAGTTTAAGGATTGTAATTGACAAATATAGACAAAAAGAACTATAATAACATATAAGCTGATGATAGGATAATTCAATCCTATCGGAAAATATTTACAGACAGAAGCGGATAAGCTTCGATACATATGTGTAGGAGGATATTGAAATGAAATCTACAGGCATTACAAGAAAGATCGACGAGCTCGGCAGAATAGTTCTTCCCATCGAACTGAGAAGAAGCCTTGACATCAGCGAGAGAGATGCTCTTGAAATCTTCGTTGACGGCGAGAATATCGTGCTCAGAAAGAACAAGGCATCATGCGTTTTCTGCAACAGTGCTGATAATGTTATCGGATTCAAGGACAAGTTCATCTGCCCTGAGTGCTACGCTCAGCTGAAAAAGAACTGATCTTCTGTTAATAATATTCAAAGTATGCCGCATTTATTCGGCGTTGAGGGGATTATATGCGAAATATGATCCCTTTTTCTTTGGAGGTGATTCACTGTGATTTTTGTAAGCTCTGATAATCTTGTCCCCGGAATGTGCCTGGGCAGAGACCTGAACTTTTATGATTCGGCAATGCTGACGGCGGTCAATCTCAAAGCGGGAACAAAGCTTACAGATGCAAATATAACCCAGATGAAGCGCACCGACCTCGATGGCGCATATATAGACGATGCAAAAAGTGTCATCAGGGTGATCTCGTCGATAAATTCAGAGATAAAAAATGAAGCGATATCAGGCGTAAAAAATCTCGCCAACGATTTTATGGGCAGCGGAGTAACAGGCGAGGACGTTGATGAGATAGGCGATACGACTGAAAAGCTGATAGATACGCTTTCATCTCACAGCGATATCATGGTAAATATTGCCGACATAAAAATGTATGATGACTATACGTTCCATCACAGCCTGAGCGTTTCGATAATGGCGCTTGCTATCGGCATGGAGCTTGGGCTGAATAAAAAGCAGCTGACGGAGCTTGGACTCAGCGGTCTGCTGCATGACATCGGCAAGGTGCTTATCCCGATCGAGATAATTAATAAGCCGGGCAGACTGACTCCAGAGGAATTCAATATCGTGAAGATGCACCCTATCCATGCGGCAAATCATCTGATCGAGCGAAAGCTTGTGCCGCCTGATTCGTATTACGGAATTGTCGGACATCATGAAAAAATGGACGGAACAGGCTATCCGCGCGGGCTTAAAGGGGACGAGATACATAAATATGCGAGGATCCTTGCTGTTGCCGATGTTTTCGATGCGCTGACATCTCAGCGTCCGTACAGAAAGCCCAGCCCGCCGTCAGAGGCTATCGAGTATATAATGGGCGGAATGGGCAGCCATTTTGACGAGGACTGCGTTCGTGCATTCCTACGAAAAGTCGCTCCGTACCCCGTAGGTACGATAGTTCAGCTGTCAAACGGTGAAAAGGCGACTGTTATGGAGAATTTCCGCGATCAGCCGCTTCGTCCGCTTGTTTCGGTAATTGACCGCCCGGGAGTTTGCTATGACCTTTATCATGATGAAAGATGTTTCTCGATAGTTATAACAGGAATTGCAGATCCGAATCTTGATACAAACAAAATGATCGTTAAATAAAATAAGTCCGTTCAAAAGCTATTGAACGGACTTATTTTTAATTGTTTATCGAAACATAATTCAGCGGATCGGTATGCTGACCGTTTACACGGACTTCAAAATGACAGTGATTTCCGTAAGCATATCCCGTGCAGCCGATGTAGCCGATTACCTGTCCCTGCCGGACTTCATCGCCGACATTGACGCAGCAGCTTGACATATGACCGTAAAGCGTTGCAATCTTGTCGCCGTGGTCGATAACTACGTGGATACCGTAGCCATTGCCCGTGTTGCTCGCCGTGATGACTGTTCCCGATGCCGATGCAACGATAGGCTCGCCTGCACAGCCGGGCTTGTTGATGTCGATACCCTTATGGAAGCTGTTCTTTTGCTCTTCGACTATCCATCTGCTGCCATAAGTATCTGTCATATTGCGGACGGAAGGTACAGGCCATATGAAGCCTGTTTCCTTGTAGCCTGCGGAGCTTGTTGTCACCTCAGTGGTTTCTTCGGCAACAGGCTCGGTTTCCGCAGGGACGTATTCTTCGCCTGCGGCAAGAGCCTCCTGACGCTTGCGCTCCTCTTCCTCTTCACGCTTTTTGCGTTCTTCCTCTTCCTTGCGCTTGCGCTCCTCTTCTTCTTTTCGCTTGCGTTCTTCCTCTTCCTTACGCTTGCGTTCAAGCTCTTCCTGCTGTTTTCTTATGTAATCCTGTATCTCCTGTTCGACACGCTGTTCCTCAGCATCTATCTCATCATTTCGCTCGGCATACATTTCAGCCTGCTTTTCATACATTTCCTTTGTTTCATGATGATTCTGATATGTTTCCTGGAGATCGGCAAGCTGTGTTTCCTGCTGCGATTTCTTGGATTCAAGAGCGGCTTTTTCCTCTTCAAGGCTTGCTTTTCTCGTATTCAGCTCGATCACCATGTCATTAAGCTCGTCGATCATATCATTATTTGACGATGAAACACGCTTAACGACCTCGATCCTCGCAAGTATATCATAGAAATCCTCAGATCCTGCAAGAACGGAAGCCATGCTGTCATTTCCCGAAACATAAAGTGCTCTCAGACGCTTTTTGAACATCTCGATGCCGTCGTTTATCTCCTGTTCCTTCTGCGTGATCTCATCATTCAGATTGGCTATATTATCCTCCAGAACGGAGATCTGCTCCCGGATATTGGCAAGCTGCTCCTCCTGGATATCCATCTTCTTGTCATATTCGTCGAGATACTGCTGATATTCTTCGGTTTTTCCCTCGATATCCGCAAGCTGCTTTTCGATCTCGTCACGTTCTGCGGCAAGCTCCTGCTGACGCTGTTCAAGCTGTGACATGGAGTTTGCGGACAGCTCGATATATGATGATCTGTTGGAACAGATGCACACCCCTGCCATCACAATGGCAACAGCAGCGGCGGAGGCTTTTTTCCAAGTTTTTTTTCTGTTCATTTTATATCCTTTCGCTTAAACTATAAAACTTACCTTTGACTCTGTTTCGGCGGTTTCCTGCGGAACTGATGTGACAGTTTCGCTTTCTGCGGGAGATGCAGCACCGGCAGGGGGATTCTGCTCGTAATATTCCTCGAGGCAAAGTCCGCTTTCCTTGATCTTTTCTGCATAATAAAGTCCGACAAAACGGTAATGCCAAGGCTCGTAGGTGATCTTTGTTATATCCTGCTTATCCTTGGGGTATCTCAGGATATAGCCGTATTTCCATGCATTTTCATTGAGCCATTCAAACTCGGGAGTGTTTTCGAATTCTTCGGTGATCTCGCCCTGCCATGTAGTTGTCTTTATATCAGCGGCAAGACCTGTTTCATGCTCGCTCTGACCGGGTATCGCAATATTCTGGGCGGTTTTGTTATACGCCTCGTCCTCTGTATAACCCTGGTCTATATATCTTTGCATATCGGTGTTGAAAATGCCCTGCTGATATTCGCGGGAACGGTAAGCGGACATAACAACAAGCTCGATGCCGTCTTTTTTTGCGTCCTCAAGCATTTTCAGCATATACTGTGCGGCACGGTAATCCATTTCCTTTTCGCCGTAAACGACAGTTGTTTCGACTTTGTAGGTTTCGGGCAGGGGATTGTCGGAATTGACGACAAAGTATGCCCATTCGTTGTCGATATTCACTGGAGCCTCCGTTTCTGCTGCGGTAGTTTCTTCTGCCGTTTCGGAGACAGTCTCGCTTGCTGCGGCTGAATTGTCATCGTTATCAGCGGGTTTTCTGCCGAAGGTCGTGAGCATATAAACTCCGAGAAACAGAATTATTGTCAGTAATAAGAGATATTTCAGAAGCTTCAAAAATATTCACCTTTTCATTTCATTTTTTACATATGAATATTATATCACCCTATCCGACAAATATCAAGATATTGGCGGG
>OLGV01000857.1_pt1 | contig 11134 bp, 8 predicted proteins | sample 1605761 | NCBI WGS metagenome assembly OLGV01 (sample SAMN03283245) | human gut metagenome | biome: human-associated habitat; material: feces | host: Homo sapiens | place: Peru | collected 2012
CATGTCAGTTTATATTAGTGGCGCAAAGTTATATACCTCTTAATCAAACTGACAGTCGTACTTTATCGAATGCTTACGATAAAGGGGTTGCTTCCGGCTATATATTTCTGAACAGATTTGGAGACCAAATTACGACACGCGGCATAGCCCAGCAACTGAAACACTTTGCGGAAAAATACGGAATGAATAAGGAGGTGGTTTATCCTCATTCATTTCGTCATCGGTTTGCCAAGAATTTCCTTGACCGCTTTAACGACCTTGCTCTACTTGCCGACCTTATGGGACATGAAAGCATAGAAACTACTCGTATCTATCTTCGTCGCACTGCCAGCGAACAGCAGAAGATTGTGGATAAAGTGGTTAACTGGTAACGTCGCATCAGCCTTTAGAAGTGTATTTGTTTACACTTCTAAGGCATTTTGAATGTTATCAAGAACAGAAAATAGTGCCTCTATTTTTTGAGCTATGCGTTGTTGTTCGGCAAAAGGAGGTAATGGAAATAACCATTCATCAATGTGTCCCTTACTAATAGATGGCGAATTATCTCCTTTCATAAATTGATTTAGTCCATTCACCACATACTCTGAAATCATAAGATAATAGCAATAGTCTGAATTTAAAAGTTTTGGAGTAGGGCTACATACATAAAATCCTGTAGATGCTATGCAATTATCATTGATTACCTTTGCTATATTGCGCAAATAAGGACGAACCATCGAAAATATAACATCGTTCTTTTGAGTGTAACGGCTGGCTCTACTCGGAGCCTTTGACGTTTTTAATGTTTTTATTCCGTTTATTATTTGCCGTTTATTATCAATAGAATCAATATCTATATATTGAAATTCTTCATCTTTGGGTTTTGTTGATTTCATAGGTAAAAAGATATTTATCCCTTTTGCCCAAGTCCAATTTTTAGGTAACTTCTCACTATGCCCGTTATCACAAGGTGTGAAGTCGGGATTTATACGTTTCAAGAGTTCAATGGCTGGTTCGTCGTTAGGGTCTTGCGGTACTAGCTTGCCATGAATGGCAAGGTCAAGAATCTTGCTCTTGGTTTGCTTGATGATTGTTTGTAAGTCAGATTTTCCTTGCTCTATTTGATCAATCAAATCAAACCAATGTTCTATCTCTTTTGAGATTCTTTCTTGTTCTTTTCGTGGAGGTATCGGAATACAAACATCATTAATAACAGCTACAGAAAGTCCAGGTTGAGCAGTAGCGGTGGCATATTGATTCAAGTTTAACGTTGTCAGTATATAATATGCCCACATTAAATCCACATCACAATAACTTTCCACTACAACGGCATGTTCTGTTGCATAAAACTTTCCTTTAGCAATATTGATGTTTCCGCAAAGTGCTCCTTGCCTTCCGATAATTGGAAAATCTCCTTCTCTATTATACAATGCAACAAATCCTCTAACGCCATTGCCACCATAACATTTGTAAGGATGTGATTCTGTGACAGCATCTTTAATATCTTTTGCTGTTATGTTTTTTCCTGCTTGAAGTGTAAACACCTCACCCAAAGTGGACAAACGCCATCCTTTCGGTAGCACGTTCCCATAATGGGGCGTATCGGAAGTCTTTGCAGACTTCTTACTCCGCTTGATTTTTCCCTCTTTTATCAGTCGTTCTTTTTCAGCCTTGATTCGTTCGAGGAGAACTGATGCAGGTTCATCGTTCGGGTCTTGCGGTACAAGTTTTCCATGTATCGCAAGATCGAGTATCTTTTGACGTAATTTCTTTGTATCCATATAGGCTATTCTTTGTTTAAGAACAGATTGCAAAACTCATTCAGTTGCTGTTGCATACGTTCCTGTGGAATGAGGATACGTTTGTATTCTGCTATCATTGTGGGGCTCATACTTCGGCTCATAGCATATTCCACAACAACCCGGTCTGCTTCTGGGCAGAGAATAATGCCGATAGAAGGGTTTTCGTTAGAGCGTTTCACATCTCTATCGAGTGCTTCCAGATAAAACTCCAACTGACCGAGGTCTCGCGGATGGAATTTTGTCTTTTTCAGCTCCACTGCAACCAATGCCTGCAACCCGCGATGGAAGAACAGCAAGTCAGCCTTAAAAGTGGATGCGCCAATATTGAGGCGGTATTCCTGATCCATAAAGATAAAATCCTTACCAAGTTCAAGAATAAATTGCTTCATGTGTTCTACCAAGTTTTTTTTCAATTTTGATTCGCTATGCTTCTTCGGAAGATTCAGAAAATCAACAAACAACGTATCCTTGAACATTATCGGGGCATTCGGATACGTATTGAGCAATCCTTTCGACATATTATTCTTGCTGCCCAATAAAGCCGTATATGTCTGATTGGAGATGCAACGCTGAAGTTCTCGCTTCACTAAATGTTCTTTATTGGCATAGAGTATATAAAACATCCGCTCTTCATTATTTTTGCATCGGCAAAGAATTTCCGTATGATTGGTCAATGTGGTCAACTCCAAGATTTTAGGCATTTGTACAGATGCAGTCGGAACAAATTGTGCAGTTCTTGGCTGCACAATTACAGCCTCACCTTGTTTAGGCAGACTTGCTTCTATTTGTGCGGTTTTTGGCTGCACAAATTCAGAGTTCAGATACTTTTCTACAGTTGCGCTGAATGATTCCGATGAATATTCATCATAAAACATCACCATATTGTAAATGCTTCTCCGACTATAGCCCTTAATGTCTGGACGCCGGGAACGGATATATTCGGATAACTGCGTTACAACCTTGCTTCCCCATTCCTCGCTTTTCAGTTTGGCAGATACATAGCTGCCCACATGCCAAGCTGTGAACAACAGTTCATTATTTACGGCTCTTAAAGCACGGCTTTTATGTTGGAGAATGATGTCTATAACTTCTCCAAACTGTTGTTCCATTGATATGATTATCTTATTGTTTTCCATGCATTCAATCTTCATTTATGTTAGCGAGCAATTTTTCAAGTTCAGCTACAGCCGTACTTATCGTTTGGCTTTTATCTTTTATGTCTGCCATCAGTTCAGCCAATGAACGTTCGTCCGCCTCACCACCTTGTTTTATCCATGTGATGTCGAGACTTGTCTTGTCTCTGGCAATGATCTCATTTACAGAGTATTTGCGCCAACGCCCTTGCGGATTATTCTCTGCATCGTAGGTTTCTACCCGATTGTTGTAGCAGGAAACAAAATCATCCAAGTGATGGCGTTCCAATTTATTTGTTGCCAAGGTGTGCTTTACATCGGTACGATAATCATAAAACCATATTTCTTTGGTAGGCTGTCCTTTGCTGAAAAACAGCACATTTGCTTTTACGCCTTGAGCATAGAAGATACCTGTAGGCAAACGCAAGATAGTATGCAGATTGAAATCTTGCAACAGGCGTTTACGGATTGTTTCGCCTGCTCCGGCCTCAAAGAGGACATTGTCAGGAAGTACCACAGCTGCACGACCACCTGTTTTGAGCATAAGCATCATGTGCTGAAGGAAATTCAACTGGTTGTTCTTGGTCTCCACATAGAAATCCGGACGGTTGATGTCCACAGAACCGGCCGGGCGAGTTCCAAAAGGAGGATTAGCGAGTATCACATCAACAAGGGTTGACGGTTCTTTTTCCAAAGAGTCCTCACACACAATAGGACTACGGTCTGTACCGATGCCATGCAAATAGAGATTCATGGAAGCGAGTGTTACCACCAAAGGAGTATTATCTACACCATGCAAGGCTTTGTCACGCAAGAAATCACGCTTTTCTTTACTTGCAGACTGACCTTTCATGTAGTCGTAAGCTGTAAGCAAAAATCCACCAGTACCACAAGCAGGGTCGCAAACGGTTTCTCCAATTTGCGGATTAATACAATCTACCATTGCCTGAATAAGTGGACGAGGTGTAAAATACTGTCCGGCACCGCTTTTCTTGTCTTGTCCGTTCTTTTCAAGAATACTCTCGTAGATAGCACCTTTCACATCACCATCCATGATGAGCCATTGCTCTTCATTTATCATAGTGATGACCTTTTTTAGATAAACTGGCTTGTCTATCTTGTTTTGTGCTTTGGTATAAATAGTTCCTATTAAATTGTCCTGTTCGCTAAGCTGTTTAAGTGTTTCTTCGTATTGCTTAACCAGATCTAATCCATCAAGGGAAATCAAATCCGCCCACTGGTAACCAACCGGAATTGCAGATTCTTCTCCAAATATTTCTACATTCTCGGCATCCATCTTCAAAAAGAGAAGATAAGTTAGTTGGGTGATATAATCGGTGAACCCTATACCTTGTCCGGCAAGAGTGGTTGCCAGATTCCAAACCTTCTTAGTGAGTGATTGCTCTGTTGTGTTATTTGCTGCCATAATTTATGCTGCTTTTCTTAATACTACAAATGTGTAAAGTGAATAAAGTGCTTCATCTGCTTTCTGCATATTTCCAAATGCCCGTATCATTTGGGCTGCATGGGTCGCATCATCTTCACGAATATCCCTGACCGTACAAGCTCCATTAGAAGCGATGTAATCTACAATACGACTGATTACTTCACGCTGCTTGTCGGTTATTTCACGCTGATTTTGTCCTAACCATAGATTGAAATATTGCTTGGATGTAGTAACTACACTGTCCAATCTCTCAATTTGGCGGAAAGCAAAACGTACCAGTTGTATGATGTTTGTCAAGGCATCACTTTCTTCTTTTGTTGTAGAACGCTTTACCTTGCCTGGAGAAAGAACTGCATACGAATTCCAAATTTGTTTTGGAGCAAAATGGTTGTTTGCCATTTTGAGTTTATGCTCCAAATCTTTCAGCATTGAATAGGTTATCGGCTCGCCTTCATTGTTATAGATAATGCGAAGAGCCTCTATTTCATCTGCATTCTCTCTACAAAATTTCTCAAATGCCTCCGTCGTGTTTTTAGCCTCCTCAATGGAGAAACCTTTTGAGATAAGCGTATCTTCTCCGGGCATTAGCGTATTGACAAAACCTGCCGCAAGAATAAGCAAATATCTCCGTGCATCAGCATGATTGGCAAGGGGAGACACTAAGCCTTTGCGTTCTAAATTTGGCTTTTCTGTGCTGACAAACGGTGGCAGAGTGCCTTTTTCAAGCGCATCGTATATCCTGGCAGAAAGTTCCTTCATGTCATCACGAGATAAACGGGTAAACTCTTTCCGCTGCGAATCATCCGCTTTATTATAGATTCTAGCAAGCGTGGCAGCAAGTCGTTTGAGATATTCATCAGGAATATAGCCGTGACTGATACGCTCTAACAATTCTTTCAGAGTGATAGTTTTTGTGGTCGGTTCATCGCTTGCTGTCGGAATTGTCATTTCATGTTCCGTTACGCCTACAGCATCAACCAAATAAAAACAATCCTTACTGAATGCATTCGGAGTGACATTGCGTAATTGTTCATCGCCTATTGTACGCACTCCGCGTCCCTTCATCTGAATATACAACGGCAATGATTCCACATCACGCATGAACATTACCACTTCCAACGGCTTTACATCCGTTCCTGTAGCAACCAATGTACAAGTCACAGCTATACGGAAATCCTTGTCATTGCGAAATTGGCGTATCAACTCGTTGCTGTCACCTGCCGAATATGTGATTTTCTGAACAAATCTGTCATCAGTCCGCCCAAACACTTCTTTATCTATTTGTACGATATTGGTGGCATGTGCTTCATTGAGAGCAAAAATCAAGGTTTTAGGAAGATAATCCATATTCGGCTCACGCTGTGGGTCATTGAAGAGTTCTGTGTAAACCACATCCCGATAAGTCGAAAGAATAAGTTTTATCTGTGCCGGATTGATAATACTCCGATTAAGTTCCTTATTTGTATAGGTTTTGGTTTCCTTACTGCTTACAGTCTTGACCTCACCCGTATATCTTGTTTCTTCTTTAAATTTCTCGCCCTCCAATATAGCTCCGCCTGTTTCCGTGACCTGTGTTTTTATTCTATACACCCGGCAATCCACATTCACACCGTCAACGATACTCTTCTCCAATGTATAGTTGACAATGCGGTTGTTGTTGAAAAATGCCATTGTTTCTGGAATAGGCGTTGCTGTCAAACCAACCAATCTTGCAGTGTCGAAATATTCCAGTACCTTACGCCAATTTTTATAAATAGAGCGGTGGCACTCATCTATGATAATCATATCAAAGTAATCGTGCGGTAAATCGAGATTTGGTGGCAAGATCACTTCCTCTGCAGGTTCGTTTTCATCATCGTCATCATTATCCTCAATAGTTTCTCCTTTCAAGAATGAGAATAGGCGTTGTATTGTAGAAATAACGACATTGCTATCAGAAGGAATAGAAGATGACCGAAGACGATTGACCGTAAAGATAGTATTGAAAGCCTCTCCGTTTTCAGTCAAACGGAAAGTACCAAACTCTCCTTCTGCTTGTTTGCCTAGATTATTTCTGTCAACAAGGAATAAGACCCTACGCATAGGAGTGTATGACAGCATTCGGTAGGCTGCAAGACAAGCTGTATAAGTCTTTCCTGCACCGGTGGCAAGTACCATCAATGCTCGTTTTTGTCCCGAACGGAAACTCTTTTCCAACTCTGTTATAGCTTCGTATTGGCAATCACGCAAGCCTTTCTTACGCAAAGTAGGAAGTCCGGCAAAATAATCATTTATCCCTAACTTTTTAACCAATTCGTGAGGTGTCGGGATAGTCATTATTTGTTTGAAATAATGGTCTTGTTCGCGAAAATCACAAAAGTATAATTCCTTTCCGTTGGATGTGAATATAAATGGCAGCGGCTTTTGATATGTCTGATATATATTAGGTACGCTTCTAGCATATAAGGCTGCCTGTTCGCATACTATAGAAGAAAAAGCATCTGTTTCTTCACGTTTGGCTTCAAGTACACCAACAGCCTTTCCGTTTATGAAAAGAAAATAATCTGCTTCGAGATTACTTTTTAGTAGCCCTTCCCTTATAGCGACAGCTGTACTAGTCGGTTCATACTCATCCCTATTGATAACTTCCCAACCAGCATCGGTAAACCACTGATCTATTTTTTGTCTCGCTTTTTCTTCAGGAGTCATGTTCTTGATATTGTATATTATCGGAAGTTTGGTCGCATATCAACAATAGATTCTAAACGAATCTAAAGCAACTCACTATTGTAACCTTTCTTTTTTATCGGTTATCAAATCTTTTAAATCAACTTGTAATATCTCCGCAATCTGTTGCAAGGTCTCCAAATTAGGCTGAATCCGATTACAGGCATAGGCATTGACCATACTGAAACTCTTATCTAGCTGTTTAGCTAACCACGTTTGAGAAATACCTTTTTCGGATAAAACAGTCTTTATTCTATTCAGTTTCATTCTTAAATGCAATTTTATTGTGCAAATATAGTGAATTATATTCGATATGCAGATTGGCTTCACTATCTTTGCTCACAAAATAACAATCAATGATTGTACTTAGATTAACAACAAGGGCAGAGAAATTTATATAAACAATGGCAAAAGAAACGCACGAATGGAATGAGAATAGCGATCATATAGTCCTTTTTATGGATATTATGGGCTTTAAAGACAGAGTAATGCGAATGGGGCATAAAGAACTCCTTGAAAAAATGATTGAGTTCAAAGAGAAAAATGATCGTCTAAAGCCATTGCTTCAAGATAAAAATGGAGAACTATTGCGAATGGTTCAATTTTCAGATTCAATCATCATTGCTTCTCTTGATGACTCAAAATCAGCACTAAATAAAATTGTAAAAGCGGGTGTTGTGCTCATGCAAAATGCCCTAGAAACAGGTTTTGCTCTTAAAGGTGCGATTGCAAAAGGTCCACTAACATTTGATAGTGGCTCAGGGATATATTTTGGCCGTTCCATTATAGATGCATATCTTCTTGAAGAAGAACTCAAATTCTATGGGGTAGTCTTTCATCATTCAGTTGAAGAACTTATTCAACAGTACAAAGACATTCCACCAATTAGAGGAAAGCGTGAACAAAAGATTCCAGTATCAGAATATCAAATTCATCTTAAATCAGGAAGAAGTACTCACTACGTGTATATTATATCACAAGCTGACCAAGGTCTTATCAGAGGGGGACTATTCTTCAACATTGGAAAAGCATCTTAAACTTTTTAGCAGGACAGTCTCTGGTAGTCCTAAAATATATATTGATAACACTTTGGATTTTATAAAAAATGCTAATGGTTAATCGAATGATATAGAGAAACGGATCAATAACCACGGTCGCTTCGACAGGCTCAGCGACCGTACCTTTGCGGTCATCGAGCTTGTCGAAATGACCTTCTGACCACAATGAACGTCCAATAAGCCAACGCCATCAGCACTATTAGCCCGCCTACGATTCCGATGAACGAAATAGACAGATGCGAGCAGACCAAACCTCCGATCAAGGCTCCCGTCCCGATGCCGAAATTGAATATTCCCGAAAAAATTGACATCGCAACCGAGGTCTGGGCAGCGGGCGTGTCCGTGATGATCTCCGACTGCATCGCCACATTGAATGCCGTCGCCGACATTCCTATTATTGTGCAGACAGCGATTGTGACAGGAACGCTGAATGCGGAAGGCAGCAGGAGCGCAACTCCACCGATCAATCCTATCAGCGTGACATTGATGAATTTGAACCTATATTTAGGGAAATACTTTGAAAACAGCATGCTACCTATGATTCCGGCTCCACCGAAGAGCATCAGCGTCAGCGTGATCTGGTTCTCTGTCATATTCCCTACCTGTTGGAGGAATGGCTCAATGTAGCTGTAAGCCGTGTAATAACCGGTTGCGAAGGCAGCAGTGGTGATGAATATTCCGATGAGAACCTTGTTCTTCAGCATTGCCGGCAGGTCATGTGCGGTCATTCCGCCTCCGCTTGGCACCTTCGGGAGCAATGTGAACAGATAGAGGAACACAACCAGCGCGACAGCACCGATGCTCAGGAATGTCATCCTCCAACCCACGCTGAGTCCGATGACGCGTCCGAGTGGCAGACCGAGAATCATAGCGATTGACGAACCGGTGACAATCATGCTCAAGGCTATGGATTTATGGCTCTCCGGGACAATCCGTACCGCTATGATTGACACAATTGACCAAAAGATTGAATGGGCGCAGGCAACGCCGATTCTGGAAAACATCAGCATACCAAACGACACTGAAAGAAAAGACATCACCTGAAATGAGGTGAAGACCGCCATGACCCCGAGCAGCAGTTTGCGCATCTCCATTCTGGAGGTCATCAACATCAAAGGAAGCGACAAAGCCATCACTACCCAAGCATAGACTGAAATCAGCATTCCGGCTTTCGCTTCTGTCAACCCGAAATCATTGCCGATGTCCGTCAGCAGCGCTATCGGAATGAATTCCGAAGTGTTGAATATGAACGTCGACAGCGTCAGCCCCACCAAGGCCATCCACGTTTTCAAGGACATCTCAGGTTCCTTGATCTGATCTGTCATCACCATATTAATATTCCTTCTAACTAACCGGGCGCAAATTTAGAAAAGAATCCGGATTGTTGTACCTTACTGCGTGATATAAAACAATTTACATGTTAGTTGGAATGTTTTGTGAGATGAAGATACCTCTTCCATCTGCGGTTATATTCACTGACATATTCATAAAACAAAGTTTGCTTGGATGGCAGAATATTCCTATCTTTATGCAGATTAAACTGTTCGCCTTATGACAAAGGATGTTGCATTGGTGCTTTCAAGCGGCGGGCCGAGGGGTTTCGCCTATATTGGTGCTATAGATGAACTTGAAAGAAGGGGCTACAATATCACCTCTGTGACTGGTTGTTCCATCGGCTCGCTCGTCGGGGGAGTCTATGCCGCCGGAGGCTTGGAAGAGTTCAAGAAATGGCTGTTCGGCCTTGACAACTCCAAACTCCTCTCGCTGCTTGACGTTTCGATCAGCAAAAGTTATCTTGTCAAAGGAGACAAGGTCATTTCAGCCATCAAGGAGGTTGTCCCGGATGTGAACATTGAGGATCTTCGCATCCCTTACCGTGCCGTGGCGACCGACCTCTACACCGGTGAGGAAGTCGTATTCAAAGAAGGAAAACTCTTTGATGCGATAAGGGCCTCGATCTCGATCCCTTCATTGTTCCGTCCTGTGAAGTACGGACGACATACCCTGATTGACGGCGGAATCGTCAACACAATGCCGTTGAGCCAGGCAGTCCGCAACGGCCACGACATCCTGGTCGCCTTTGACGTGAACCAGGTTGACTCAAAAAAGATCGCCGACTATCTCAAGAAACTGGAAGAGGCCCATGAAGAGGACACCGAACTGATGTCTGATGCTATAGACACAATTGGCGACCTTGCCTCAAAGAAAGGCGTGCCAATCATCGACCGGGTGAAAATGCTCGGCGACGAGGCTCATAAGGCTTACAAAGAAATGCGTGTGATCGGCCGGAAGACCAAAAGGATAGAGCGTGAGGCGCAGGAGCAGAAAGTCCCTCTTGGGGACAACTATTACTCGATCCTCACCCGAACCTTCTCCCTGATGAACCGCACCATTTCGATGCTCTCCGTCCAACTCTACAAGCCGGATGTGCTTGTGAGCATGAACTTTGATGCCTACGGTCCTATCCCTGACTACGCAAAAGGCGAGGAAATAGCCGCCAAAGGCCGTGAACTCATGTCCGCCGCCCTTGATGAATATGAAAGCCGCGCGGAAGGTCATACACCGGAAAAGTAAGCCTCCGCATGGCCGAATCTTATGCCCGGGGAAACGTTCTATTGCCGGAGATTACGGTAGAGAGTAATATTTTCTCCGGTGAAAAGCCTTCTCGCCGGACAAACTGACTGAAAACATTGTTTTCTCCGGTGAAAGCCTCTTTTACCGGATGAAATTCCGGAAATATCACTACATTCGTACAAAATTGATTCTATGAATATGGACAAGGCGATGTTGGTGACTTTGCTGATACCATTCGCGGGAACGGTGGTCGGGTCGGCTTTCGTTTTCTTTATGAAAAGAGAGATGCCGGCGCTTTTGCAGAAGGCTTTGCTTGGGTTCGCTTCGGGAGTGATGGTGGCGGCCTCGGTCTGGTCGCTGCTGATCCCTTCGATGGAGATGACTGTCTCTGAGGGCTGGACATCCGTCCTCCCGGCTTCAGTCGGTTTTCTGGCC
>OLGV01000859.1_pt1 | contig 11108 bp, 6 predicted proteins | sample 1605761 | NCBI WGS metagenome assembly OLGV01 (sample SAMN03283245) | human gut metagenome | biome: human-associated habitat; material: feces | host: Homo sapiens | place: Peru | collected 2012
AAGGCGGTTGGCTGCCACAAGACCGGAAGGTCCGGCACCAACGACCGCAACGCTCTTGCCGTTACGCGGGAAGATCATCGGCTTTATATAGTCCTCGTGCCATGCTGTCTCTGTAATGGCAGCCTCGTTCTCGCGGTTGGTGACCGGAGCATGATCGGTAAGATTGAGCACGCAAGCCTTTTCGCAGAGCGCAGGACAGATGCGGCCGGTAAATTCGGGGAAGTCGTTTGTAGCATTGAGCAGACGGTAAGCAAGTTCCCAGTCGCCCTTGCAGAGAGCGTCGTTCCATTCCGGATCCTTATTGCCCAACGGACAAGCCCAATGGCAGAACGGCACGCCGCAGTCCATGCAGCGGCTGGCTTGAGCCATGCGGTCACGCGAGTTGAGAGTCTGCTCTACCTCGCCAAAGTCGTGTATTCTTTCGTGCAAAGGACGATACCCGGCTTCCAGCCTGGGCACTTCCATGAAAGCTTTTAGTTTTCCCATCTTTTTCTTAGTTGTTTATTAGTTGCATATTGGCGATCTTCTCTTCAAGCTGGCGCATCTTCTCCTCCTGAAGCACTCGCTTGTATTCGATTGGAGTGACAAGAATGAAGTCCTCTACGTAGCGGTTCCAGTCGTCAAGCATGCGACGTGCCAAGGCTGAGCCTGTGTAGAGATAGTGCTGTCGAATGAGTTCGTGGAGTTCCTTGCGTGCCGAGCTTTCCTCGACGAGCGATATCTCCACCTGATCCATATTGCAGAAATAATCAAAAGTATGTTCGCGGTCCCAGACGTAAGCCAGACCTCCACTCATACCGGCTGCGAAGTTGCGTCCTATCTGTCCGAGCACAACAACACGACCACCGGTCATATACTCGCAGCAATGGTCGCCTGCACCTTCTATCACGGCTGTGGCTCCCGAGTTGCGTACACCGAAGCGCTCGCCCACACGACCGTTCACATACAGTTCGCCACCGGTTGCGCCGTACAGTCCTGTGTTGCCGGCAATGATATTGTCCTCAGCCACGAAGTCTGCACTCGAACGCGACGGAGGCAGAATGCTGATGCGTCCGCCGGAGAGTCCCTTTGCGAAATAGTCGTTGGTCTCACCTTCCAGACGCACATTGAGACCGCGTACGGCGAAAGCTCCGAAACTCTGTCCTGCCGAACCCTTGAACTTTATGTTGATTGTAGAATCGGGCAGTCCTTCTTCGCCATATCGCTTGGCTATTACGCCCGAGAGCATGGTCGTGACAGCACGGTCGGTGTTCTTGATGGCGTAGTCGAGATTCACCTCTTCCTTGTTCTCGATAGCCTTCTCGCAGGCGCTTATGATGTCTTCGTCCTTTACGCCGCTCACTTTTGTGAACTCGCTACGATCCCAATACAGAGCCTTCTCCGTATCAGGACGGTGGAGCAGTCGGCTGAAGTCGATGGTTCCCAACTTTGACGCCTTGTCCTGCGGTATAACCTCTATCAAGTCGGTGCGACCGATGATGTCCTTAAGATGTCTTACGCCAATCTCAGACAGGTATTCGCGCGTCTGCTGAGCAAGGAACGTGAAGAAGTTGACCACGTATTCGGCACGTCCGCGGAACTTGGCGCGAAGGGTTTCGTCCTGCGTTGCCACACCTACCGGACATGTATTTGTATTGCACTTGCGCATCATCAGACAGCCGAGCACGATGAGCGGCAACGTACCGAATGAGAACTCGTCTGCACCAAGCATAGCCATAACGATTACGTCGCGTGCCGTCTTGAGTTGTCCGTCAGTCTGCAGGCGAACCTGGTCGCGCAGACCGTTGAGCACGAGTGTCTGCTGAGCCTCAGCAAGACCTATCTCCGGCGAGATGCCGGCAAAACGCATTGACGAAACCGGACTTGCTCCCGTTCCGCCCTCAGCGCCTGAGATGACGATGAGGTCGGCCTTCGCCTTTGCCACACCGGCTGCAATGGTGCCCACACCGCTCTCTGCCACAAGCTTAACGCTGACTGCGGCTGTCGGATTGATATTCTTAAGGTCGAAAATCAGCTGGGCAAGATCTTCGATAGAATAGATATCGTGATGCGGTGGGGGCGATATAAGCGTAATGCCTGGTATGGCGTTACGTGTCTTGGCGATAATCTTGTTCACCTTGAAGCCGGGCAACTGTCCGCCTTCACCAGGCTTTGCACCCTGCGCCACCTTTATCTGCAACTCTTCGGCGTTGACAAGATATTCGGCTGTAACGCCGAAACGACCCGAAGCAATCTGCTTTGTCTTGCTGCTAAGCGACACGCCGTCCACCGTTGTGTGGTAGCGGGCGTTGTCCTCGCCACCCTCACCCGTATTGCTGCGTGCTCCGAGACGGTTCATCGCCAAGGCAAGAGCCTCATGAGCCTCGATGCTGAGCGCTCCGAACGACATGGCACCCGTAACGAAGTGGCGTACGATGCTCTCCACCGGCTCCACTTCGTCGAGCGGTGTAGGCGTTGCAGCCTTCTTGAAGGTGAGCAGATTGCGAAGGAAGATGGGGCGCTGGCCCTTTGCGGTGTCTCCCGTAGCGGAATGGGTGTCAACGATTGCTGCCCACTCCTTAAACTGCTTATAGCTGCCCAAGCGTGTGGCAAGTTGCAACTTCGTGATGGTTTCTGGGTTCCACGCATGTTCTATGCCGTCCTTTCTATAACTGAAAAGACCGTTGTTCGGCAGGAAATACTTCTCCTCTGCCTTCACAACCGGAGACGGGAAGAAAGCTCTCTGATTAAGCTCCGTATATTCGCGCGCGATATCCTTCAGTCCGATACCGCCGATGGTGCTAAGCTCCGTGCCGAAGTGTTTTCTGAGCAGAGCCTCTGATATGCCGATACTCTCGAATATCTTTGCGCCACGATAAGAGCGGATAGTAGAGATGCCCATCTTCGACATGATCTTCTTCAGCCCCTTATCCACAGCCTTTATATAGTTTTGCTCGGCGGTATGGTATTCTTCCTGAATCTTATGCGTTGCGACCAGATGGTCTATAATGGCGAAGGTCATATACGGACAGATGGCGCTGGCTCCGTAGCCGAGCAGCAAGGCAGCGTGCATCACTTCCCTTATCTCGCCGCTCTCAACGATGATGGCGGTCTGTACGCGCTTGCCCACAGAGATAAGATAATGGTGAACGGCGCTGACAGCGAGGAGCGACGGTATAGCAGCATGCTTGCCGTCAATGTCGCGGTCGGTGAGGATGATGTAGTTGACACCCTCGTCCACGCTCTCCTCTGCCTTCTTGCACAGATTGTCGAGAGCGCTGCGCAGACTGCTTTCGCCTTTCTCCACCTCGAAGAGCATGGGCAGCTTCACGGTGTTGAATCCCTTGTAGCGGATATTGCAAAGCAGGTCGAGTTCGGTATTGGTGAGCACGGGTTGCGGCAGACGCACCATCTTGCAGTTGCTCTCGTCGGGAGTAAGTATTCCGCTGCCCACACGTCCTATATATTCGGTAAGCGACATCACCAGTTCCTCACGTATAGGGTCGATGGCAGGATTGGTGACCTGCGCAAACTGCTGGCGGAAGTAGTTGAACAACAGCTGCGGGCGCTCGCTCAGTACGGCGAGCGGCGTGTCGTTGCCCATGGCAGCCACCGGCTCCTGTCCCTTTGTACACATAGGTATGATGGTGCGTTCGATGTCTTCTTCTCCGAAGCCGAAGGCGCGCAGCTTCGTATCGTAGTCGGCTACGGAGTTGGCTACCTTGCGACCGCTCTTGAGGTTCTCCAGCTGAATGCGTCCGGTAGAAAGCCACTGGCGGTAAGGATGCTCGTGAGCCAGCTTGTCCTTTATCTCGCCGTCGTAATATATCCTGCCTTCCTCGGTGTCGATAAGCAGAATCTTGCCTGGCTCGAGACGTCCCTTGCTGACCACATCCGACGGTTCGAAGTCCATCACGCCGACCTCGCTTGCCACCACCATCATGCCGCTCTTGGTTATCGTGTAGCGCGACGGGCGCAGACCGTTGCGGTCGAGCATACCGCCTGCGTACCTGCCGTCAGAGAACATAAGCGCTGCCGGTCCGTCCCATGGTTCCATCAGGATGGAGTAATACTCGTAGAAAGCCTTGAGGTCTTCCGATATAGGATTCTTGTCGTTGAACGATTCGGGCACAAGGATAGCCATGGCTTGAGGCAGACTCATACCGCTCATTATAAGGAACTCGAACACGTTGTCGAGCGAGGCGGAGTCGCTCATGTCTTCCTCGACGATGGGCAGGATGTCCTTGATGTCGCCCAAAGCGCCCGAACTGAGCACGCTCTCTCGTGCCTTCATCCACGCACGGTTGCCGCGTACGGTGTTTATCTCGCCGTTGTGGCAGAGCAAGCGGAAGGGCTGAGCCAGTTTCCATTTCGGGAAGGTATTGGTTGAGAAGCGGCTATGCACAAGAGCCAGTCCTGAGGTGAAGTAAGGATTGGTCAGGTCCTGGTAGAAGCGGCGCAATTGCCCGCTGGTGAGCATACCCTTATAAACGATGTTCTTTGAAGATAAAGAGCAGATATAGAAAGAATCGATACCAAGCGGCAGGATTCTGCGCTCGATGCGCTTTCTTACTTTATAGAGTTTGGTTTCGAGCGAAACGGCATCGGCGCCTTCTGAAGAAGTGGAGAGCGAGGGCGTAGGCGCCACGAACATCTGGCGTATCGCGGGCATCACTTCGCGTGCTGCCACACCCGGCACGTCTTCGTTGACGGGCACGTTTCGCAGGTGTGTCAGTTCGAGGCCTTCGCGTTCTATCTCCTCGATCATGATGTTCAGGATCCGGTTCTGCAGCTTCTCGTCTCGCGGAAGAAACACCAAGCCTGTTCCGTAACGTCCCTTTTCGGGTACGGGAATGCCTTGCAGCAGAATAAACTCGTGTGGAATCTGAACCATTATGCCAGCACCATCACCTGTCTTGTCACGAGTCTCGGCTCCACGGTGCTGCATGTTCTCCAGCACGCGCAGAGCGTTATCCACCAGCTCATGACTCTTGCCTCCATGTATGTTCACCACCATGCCTACGCCGCACGCATCGTGCTCGTAGGCTGAGGTATACAATCCTTGTTTTGCGTCCATAATATTATTTTGGTTGATACCTTAAAACATCTTCTTACTCGAAGGAACTTATAAAATGTGTTTTCGGCTACAAAAGTAAGACTATCAATCAAAACACGCAAATATCAAGACAGATTTCTACATCAAAAGCTGATATTTTGTTATAAATTCAACAAAATACGTAACATTTTTATGCTATATGCAATAAATACGAGCAAAATACGAAGAAGGTATAAGCTCTTTCTATTTGCCTATAGTGTATCTAACGCCCAGATTAAGGTTGAAGTTGAGAGGCTTCTCCTTGTATATCGTACTGAGCGGGGAGCGGTCGTCGAAGTAGTAGCTCACGCCCGGCTCGACGTAGACGCCCACATTGCGGAGCACGTCGAACTGCGCTCCGAGGGCTGCATTGACGGACAGCTGCCAAGGCTTCGCAGCCACGTCCTCCGCCTCGTGCTTCTTCTTCTCGCCGCTTATCACGTACTCGTGTGTCGTCTTGCCCGACACACACTTCTCCGTTAGCAGTCCGGCTGAGGCGTAGACGCTCAGTCGGCGATAGCCGAAGGCGCGATACTTCACGTTGAGCGGAACGCCGATGTAGTCGAGCTTCTGACTGCTCGACGAGTAGTTATTCTTCGTGCCGTCCTTCATGTCAGAGGAGAGTCGCGTGTAGCTCACGCCGCTTTCCACGCTGAGTCGGTCTGTAAGGCGATAAGCCACGTTGAGTCCTACGCGCACCGGCAGCCGGTGCTTGTACTCGGTCTTTACGCTCTTGCCTTGGTTGAAGATGCCGATGCCGAGCTGCGGATTGTCTGCCCATATCACGTCATCCGGACCTACCGCTTCGACATACGTAGCGGTAGAATTGGTGACTGACGATGCGCCCATGCCGGTCGTGGCGCTGGTGGATAGCGTCCAGCGAGCCGCCGCGCCTTCATGCCTGCCCCGACTGTTGTCGGCTGGCGTGTATGCAAGCAGAGGGGTTGAGGGGTTGTGGGGTTGTGATGTTGAGGTGTTGTGGGGTTGTGATGTTGAGGGGTTGAGATGTTGAGATGTTGAGGTGTTGGGATGTTGTGATGTTGAGGGGTTGAGATGTTGAGATGTTGAGGGGTTGAGGTGTTGTGATGTTGAGGTGTTGAGATGTTGAGGTGTTGAGATTTGTGCAGATTCGCTGTTCTGCGTCGGCTGCGCGATAGCGTCGGCTGTCTGCTCTACCCTACCGTTCGGTTGCAGAACGGCAGGGCTGTTCTGCGTCTGCGCCACATATCGGTTTGTCGGAATATCGGCTACTCCGCCCTGAGCCACCTTTACTCCGTTGGCAGTCTCCTTTCCGCCGTCGGCGAAATACTGGTATCCCGCAATAAGGGCAAGACACGCTGCGGCTGCACACGCCGTGCGGCGCAGAGCGGGCTGCAGGACAAAAGGCGTCTGGCGCTTCTCCGCCTGAGCAGGCTCCGTCTGAGCCATACGCTGGTGTATGGCTTCCCAGAGTCCGTCGGGAGCATCGGTCTCGAAGTTGCCGAGGCGGTCGTGTATGTCTTCTTTCCAATTTCGCTTCATAGTAGAAAGGAATTACTGGTTCTGTATTGTTTTATCTTTCTTGCGAGCATCGCCTTCGCCTTGTGCAACTGCGATGCCGACGTGCTCTCCTTTATGCCGAGCAGCGAGGCTATCTCCTTATGACTCTTGTCGTCGACGACGTAGAGGTTGAACACCGTGCGGTAGCCGTCGGGCAGCTCGCGCACGAAGCGGTGGAGCACGTCGGTGGGTATGCCTTCGGTCTGCAGGTCGGTGTCGGGCACGTCGTGCGGCAGGTCGGCTATGTCTACGAAGTCGAGCCGGCTACGGGCGCGCAGAAACTTCAGCATCTCGTTGAGCGTAATCTTCGCCATCCATCCCCTCAGCGATCCCTTGCCGCGATACTCGAAGGAGTCTATCGAGGAGAATATCCTTAGGAACGACTCCTGCAGAACGTCTTTTATGTCCTCATCATCGGTGAGATAGCGCGAGCACAAGGCAGACAGATAGCGCACGTGGAGCCGGTAGAGCGGCTCCGCGGCAGACGTGTCGCCCTGCTGCATGCGTTGCAGCAGGCGCTCCTCGCTATCAGACTTGTGAAATGAGAATCGGAACATTCTGAGGGTTTATGTGGTGAAAGGTTAATCGACGAAACGCGACTTAGCTATGTCGCCTGTTACAATCACGCTCTTGTCGCTGTGCATCTTCAGCGGGAACTCCATCGACTTCTTGCCGCTGAACGACTTCCAGTTGAGCTTTATCTTCACTTCCTCGGGATGGTCGGGCCACATGCTGTTGAGGTCGAAGGCGATGAGCGCGTCACCCAGCACGCCGCTGATGTCGCCCTGAGCGTTGTGGCGCAGGTCGAACTCGTACACATTATCCTTGTTGACGCCGCCCACGAGGTTGATGATGTGCTTGCCGCCGCCCCAGATGGTGCGCAGGCGCAATGTGAGGTAGCCGTCTTCAGCCACCGTCACCCAGTCGCGCACAATCTCTACGCCGTCGTTGCCATACAGCTTCTCGTCTTCGCTGCCCTTCGACACGACGGGCTGCTTGGTGCGTATGCTGTCAATCCAGTTGACGCGCACGGTGCGCAGGTTGCCTGTGGCGTTGTCCTCGTACTCGTAGCTCACGAGCGCACGCACCTTCTTCTCGCCGAAGGGCGAAGCCTTCATGTTGGTAGGAAAGAGCACGGTCTGGTCGTCGAGCTGCATGCGGAACGACTCGGAGGTGACGGGATATACGGTGACGAGCGCCGTAGGACGCTGCACATTATAGTTGTCCGAATCCATATCGCAGGAAGTCAGACCGAACACCGAGGCTAAGAAGCCAAAGACTAAAACAGAGAGTTTTCTTGTTTTCATATCACTTTTCTTTTTTTGGTTTTCTATCTTTATGCTTATTGTTTCAGCCGATTTAAGAATCGGTTTCAACCCATTAAATCGCAATAGATAGAAAACCTTGCCTGAGAAACTGAAAAAAACACATTTACCGCAAACCGGTAACATCGTTACCGCATAGCAAAAACACGGTTACCAGTGCGTGGTAACAAGCGTTCGGTGCGTAGTAACAAGCGTTGATCGTAGCAAAACACACACAAAATATAGGGTATTTAAAAACTTTGCGACTGCTGTTTATCCGTAGCGGAGGTCTCCGGCCTCCGCCACAATCAACAAACGAACACGAATAACACTAATTTCACGAATACAAGGTTCATACATTCGTGGGATTTGTGTAATTCGTGTTCGTTATAATATTAAGCGATATAATGTGTTTTGAACATTTACACCAGCTGCAGCGAGATGCCGTTGCTCTTCGCCATGCGTCGCATGTTGAGCAGGGCGTAGCGCATGCGTCCGAGTGCGGTGTTGATGCTCACACTCGTGGTGTCGGCAATCTCCTTGAACGAGAGCTGCTGGTAGAAGCGCATGTACACCACCTCGCGCTGTATAGGCGGCAGCATGTCGAGAAGACGGCGCACATCGCTCATCACCTGACGATTGACGTAGGTGTTCTCGATGTTGCCCTCCACAAGGTCATCGCCTCCGATATTGGAGAGGTCGTTGTCCTTTCCGGCTTTCACGATGCAACGCGACGTCTGGTCGCGGTACCAGTCCATGATGGCGTTGTGGGCGATACGCATCACCCACGCGCCGAACTTGCCGCTGACGACGTAGCGGCCCTCCTGGAGACGGGTGATAACCTTTATGAAGGTCTCCTGGAAGATGTCATCGGCGGTCTCGCGGTCGTGAACCACGAAAAGGATGTATGAGAAAAGGTTCTGCTGATTGCGCGAAAGCAACAGATCGAAAGCCTTGTTATTCCCATCGACGTATGATAAGGCCAACTCCTCGTCGGTCATATCCTTTAAATTCTTCATTTTCTTAATCGTTTTTTGTTAAGTAAATGTGCTTCGATAGGCAATAAACTGGGGTTTTTAAAATGAATAATAATGTTGCTTTGCATTAACGCATAGGCAAAGTTAAACTATTTTAATGAAACGTCCAAAGAATTAGCAGAGTTTTTTGAATTGTACGGGATTTTTCACCTTATTGTAATTGCTTTTCTCGCTTAGAATGTATAACTTTGCAATGTAATTCTAAACATTTATAAACTCAAAATTTTTACATTATGATCAAAACTTTACGCTACGCATTAATGGCCATGCTTATGCTCGTTTGCAGTACGGCATTCGCAGGCGTTATCACTCTCAATGCTACAGACTTCGCTGGTGGCGAAACCGCTACAGTAACTAAGGATGGCATCACTCTCTCCATCGACAAGGGCACTTCTACTTCCGGTGCCGGCAACCTGTATAATGGTAAGCAGTTCCGTATCTACAAGGGCAACATTCTGACTGTATCTTCTACTGTTGGCAACATCACACAGATCGTGTTCACATGTACAGCCAACGGTACTACAAAGGAGGGTCCTGGCTGCTTCGCTGCTCAGGACGGCTACTCTTACGAGGGCAAGATTGGCACATGGGTAGGCAATGCTGCTGCCGTTAACTTCACAGCTGAGTCGAACCAGGTTCGCGCTACTACCATCGAGGTAACTGTCAGCGGTGAGGCTGGCTCTACAAAGAAGTCTGCTGGCTTGAAGTTCTCTGAGACAACTGTCAACTACGAGCTCGGCACAACATTCACTGCTCCTACATTCACAAAGGAGACAACAGCTGCCGTTAAGTTCGTTTCTGACAACGAGGAGGTAGCTACAGTAAACGCTGAGGGCGTCATCGCTGCTACAGGCAAGGAGGGCAAGGCTGTCATCACTGCTTCTGCTGAGGAGAACGACGACTTCAACGCTGGCACTGCTACCTGCACAGTTTATGTTTACCACATGAACGTATACAAGAAGGCTACTGCTGTAGAGGCTGGCAAGGACTACCTCATCGTTGCTCAGCGCGACGAGAAGACTTACTACGCTGCTCCGGTTAAGTACAACGCAGAGAAGCCGTACGGCTACCTCAACTCTTTCAAGGTTGACGGCATCGTTGACGAGCTCAAGATCAAGTCTTCGTACAACGACGCATTCACATTCGAGGGCGTTGAGGGCGGCTACGCTATCAAGGACGCTAACGGCTACTACCTCTACATGGATGGCAAACACGCTTCATTCCAGCTCGGCAACGAGGCTAAGGCTTGGACTGTAGAGCCTGCAGAGAACGGCACATTCACTATCACTAACAACGGTCAGTTCATACAGTACGGCAACGGTACATTCACCACATTCGGTGCATGGAAAGAGGCTCAGGAGAACGCTGTCAAGCCGATGCTCTTCGTGCTCGACGACGCTGCTTCTTCTATCAACGGCGTTCAGACAACCGTTAAGCCGCAGAGCAACGTACGCTACAACATCGCCGGTCAGCGTGTAGCTGCCGACTATAAGGGCATCGTTATCCTCAACGGCAAGAAGTATCTGCAGAAGTAAAACAGCTAAAAAAAACGCCTATGCCGCTAAACATAACGGCATAGGCTGGTAGATATACAAAAAGGCTGGTAGATAGGCTGGAAGATTTATGCTTCCGGCGAATTATCTACCAGCCTTTATTGTGCTTATAATGTGCGAGTTATGTAAGATGCTTGTAGATATGGCAGATTTTTTCAACTACACACTTATTACATACAGCAATAGAAACCAAAAACTTAATTGGGAAGTGATTGCCTATTAAAAACACTCAACAAATCTCAGAGGTGTACGGCAAGCGTATCGGTGACCGATTGAAAGAGACAACCGAGATTGTCCCTCTCTTGAATGGCTCATACAGAGGCTAAAAAACAATAATTGTTCATAAATGTCAAGCCAATGCTCAATGCGCACCTCACATAATTACCGGTTTTTGAAAACCGCATCAGGCTGCCACTCCAAAAGGAGTTCTTGTACAAGTCAAGCATCCTCGGAGTTCCTCGGCTGAGCACCTTCGGGGAGCAAGCTCTGGCAGATTTTTCACATTGATTTGACACACTCATCATACACCGCTAACCCTTTCACGGTCAGAAGATATTTCTGGCGAGGATGATGTGGCGAGTTCGGAAATTTCATTTTTACC
>OLGV01000860.1_pt1 | contig 11078 bp, 8 predicted proteins | sample 1605761 | NCBI WGS metagenome assembly OLGV01 (sample SAMN03283245) | human gut metagenome | biome: human-associated habitat; material: feces | host: Homo sapiens | place: Peru | collected 2012
AGGGTGTCGGAGATCTTGTCCTGCGGGATGTCTATCATCTCGGAGAGTTCCTCATTGGAAGGGCTTCTCTCGTTCTTTTGCTCGAACTGTGAAAGAGCCTTGTTGATCTTGTTCAGGGAACCGACCTGGTTGAGCGGAAGCCTGACAATCCTGGACTGCTCGGCAAGAGCCTGAAGGATTGACTGGCGGATCCACCACACGGCGTATGAAATGAACTTGAAACCTCTGGTCTCGTCGAACTTCTCGGCAGCCTTGATCAGGCCGAGATTGCCCTCATTGATCAAATCCGGAAGGCTAAGACCTTGGTTCTGGTACTGTTTCGCTACAGAAACAACGAATCTGAGATTGGCTCTCGTGAGCTTTTCAAGAGCTTTCTGGTCGCCCTTGCGGATCCTTTGGGAAAGCTCGACCTCCTCCTCCGGTGACACCAACTCCTCGCGGCCTATCTCCTGAAGGTACTTGTCCAGCGAGGCGCTCTCGCGGTTGGTGATTGACTTCGTAATCTTTAATTGCCTCATATCTACTTGTAATACACAATATTCCCTGACGGAAGGCTGCGATTCCTTTCCGCCAGGGAAAATCAGAATCTCAGCTTTCTATTCCTTGCTGAATCCGAAGAAGGCCTTTCTACCGTTGGCTGTCACGCCCTCGACGTAGACCGCCCTCTTGGCGGATTTGGCGATGTTCAAAACATCCTGAGGTGTGCCTACAGGCTGATCGTTGACATAGGTGATGATCATTCCCTCGGAAGCGCCGGCCTCAAGCATCTTGCCGGTCCCCACGGAAGTCACCTCAACACCTTTCTTCAGGCCGAACCTCTCAAGAGCCTCCTTGGAAGCCTCCTTAAGGGTCGTTCCGTAGAACGCGATCTCGCCGTCACCGACCTCAGTACCGTTCTCGGTGCTGCTGCCCATCAGCGTGACTTCGAAATCCTTCTCATTCCCGTCACGGACAACCGTCACCTTGGCCTTGTCGCCAGGATGGAAGGAATTGACCTTCACCTGCACGGCGGAACCGTTCCTGACTGGCTTCCCGTCGATGGCGATGATCACATCACCTTCCTTAAGGCCGGCCTTGTGGGCGGAGCTGCCTTTCGCAACCTCTCTGATATATACGCCTTCCGGAGAAGAAAGTTTCATTTTTTTCAACATATCGTCAACAGAGTCGTATTTCAGCACCTTGGCGAGACCCTCGTTGAGATCCGACATCGCGATTCCGAGGACAGCCCTCTTGACGGAGCCGAAATCAATAAGGTCATCGACGATCTTCTTCACGATGTTCACCGGAACCGCGAAGGAATAGCCCGAATAAGCTCCTGTCTGTGAGACGATCGCGGTGTTGATGCCGACCAGCTCGCCTGTCTTGTTGACAAGGGCGCCACCGGAGTTGCCCGGATTCACAGCCGCGTCGGTCTGGATGAAGGACTCGATCTGGATGCCGTTGTTGTTCTCCCTCGGATCATGCGCCATGGAGCGTCCCTTGGCACTGACGATGCCGGCGGTGATGGTAGATCTGAGCTGGTAGCCCAGAGGACTGCCCACGGCCAGCACCCACTCTCCGAGCCTCAGCTGGTCGGAATCACCGAACGGAAGGGTCGGAAGTCCCTGGGCGTCAATCTTTATCAATGCGACATCGGTAGCCGGGTCTGTACCGATCACCTTAGCTTCGTAGGTCTTGTTGTTGTTCAGTGTCACCTGCACCTTGGTGGCGTTCGCGACAACGTGGTTGTTGGTCACGATGTAGCCGTCCGGACGGATGATCACACCAGAGCCGCTTCCCTGCTGCTCCCTTGTCTGAGGCTCGCCGTCCCCGAAGAAGAAGCGGAAGAACGGATCGGCCATCTGATACTTCTGCGTCACGGTCACCTCTACATAGACGACAGCGTCCACGGCGGCCTCCGCCGCATAGGTCAGGTCAGGATAGTCCGACTGTGCCAGATTGACAGTCCTTGTGACCGTCCCGTTCTCTGTCCTTGCCACTTTGTCTCCCTCATCCACGGTGGCCGCCTTAACGACACCGTAAGCCGCCAGCACGCTGAACAACACTGACAGCACCACTGTAATTAAACCTTTTTTCATTTCAGACATATTATTAAAACTTATTATTGTCAAATACCGCCGCAAGGATCCAACCCCTTGCCTTTAACCCCGTTAAAGGTGGCCTGCCACCTTTTTCAGGACTTCCGGAACGGCGTTTCCGGAACCCAAGGCAAAAAATCAAATATGATGCCATAATATTAAGGAATATTAAGGGAATATTCGTATATTTGCCTTTTACAGAGGCCTCCCTTACGGAGTCCGCCACAACAAAGAATTTAAAAACTCTACGAATATGAAATTCAACGTATCAAGCACTGAGCTGCTGAAAGGATTGATGGACATCTCCAAGGCAATCCCCGCCAAGTCCGCGCTGCCGATTCTGGAAAATTTCCTCTTTGACCTCAAAGGCAACATCCTTGAGGTGACCGCATCGGACTCGGAACTCACGCTCAGAACAGAGATTGAAGTCGATACAACACAGGAGGAAGGCAAGATCGCCGTTCCCGCAAGGCACATGATCGACCTGCTCAAGGAACTCCCTGACCAGCCGGTCGCCATCAGCACGGCCAGCGACAGCTCCATCGAGTGCAAGTGGACGAGCGGTAACTCCGTGCTTCCTTTCTTCCCTGCCGAGGACTACCCTGAGATCAAGGGGACGGGCGACGACGCCGAGAAGATCGAGTTCCCGGCCGAGAGCCTCATAGAAGGCATCAACAGCACGATCTACGCCACGGCAGACGATGAGATCAGGCCTGCGATGAACGGTATATTCTTTGACTTCGGCCCCGAGTCCACCACCCTGGTGGCCTCTGACTCGCACAAGCTGATCTGCTACACCGCGAAGGAGGTCAAGACTCCTGAGAAGTGTTCCTTCATCCTTCACAAGAAGCCGGCAGCCGTGCTGAAATCCATTCTCGGCAAGGATGACGGGACTGTTGAGATCGCATTCGACTCCAGCACGGTGCTGTTCACATTCGGCAGGACCACTATGGTGTGCAGGCTGATCGTGGGCAAGTACCCTAAGTACCGTGACGTGATCCCTCAGAACAACTCCAGCGTGCTGAAGATCGACAGAGCCCTGTTCCTGAACACAGTAAGGCGTGTGGCCGTCTGCGCCAACAAGGCCTCGAACCACATCAAGCTCGACCTCAAGCCGGGACAGATGGAGATCACGGCGCAGGATCTCGGTTTCGCCATCGCCGCCTACGAGAAGATCAGCTGCGACTACAACGGTGACGAGCTTTCCATCGGGTTCAAGTCCACATTCCTCACCGAGATCCTCGCGAACATGAGCTGCGAGACTGTGGTGATGAAGTTCGCCGACGCGCGCAGGGCCGCCCTCATCATTCCTTCCGAGGACGAGGAGGAAAGCGGCAAGATCTGCGGAATCCTGATGCCTATCATGGTCTAATCCACGTAATTGACAGGCTATGGAACTTTCTCTTGAGAGGCCTCTGCTTTTCTTCGACATCGAGAGCACGGGGCTAAGCATCGTGAATGACTGCATCGTGGAACTCAGCTTCGTCAAGGTGTTCCCTGACCACCACCACGAGGTCAAGACGTGGCGTGTGTGCCCGTGGGACTACACCCTCCGCAGGCAGCACCCCATCGATCCGGGCGCCAGCCAGGTGAACGGCATCAAGGACGAGGATGTGGCCGGTGAGAAGAAGTTCATCGAGATCGCTTCCGAGGTTGTGGAATGGCTGAAGGACAGCGACCTGGCCGGCTACAACTCCACGAAGTTCGACCTGCCGATGCTGGCCGAGGAGATCGAGAGGGTGAGGGCGTACTGCAAACGCAGGATCGAGGATCCGAAGAACACTCCGGAGAACAAGGCGAAGGCCCAGGCTACACTGGAGGCGACGGACATCGACCTTCACTCCAAGCAGATGATCGACGTGCAGACAATCTACCACTACATGGAGCCACGCAACCTCAAGGCCGCCTACCGGTTCTACTGCGGCGGCGAGGACTTCGAGAACGCACACTCTGCGGAGGCTGACACGATGGCGACCTACGAGGTGCTGAAAGGCCAGCTGGACATGTACCAGTCGCCGACGAAGTACCATGATGTGACGCTGAAGAACGATGTGGAATTCCTCTCGGGAGTGGCCGGAAGGCCCCGCACCGTGGACTACGCGGGAAGGCTGGTCCTCGGCAAGAACGACGAGCCTACGATCAGTTTCGGGAAGCACAAGGGCAGGACGGCCAGGGAGGTGTACGAGACCGAGCCGGCCTACTTCGCCTGGATCGACAACGGAGAGTTCACGATGGACACGAAACGGCAGTTCGCCCGCCTGAAGGAGCGGTTCGAAAAGGAGAAGAGAGAGGCGGCCAAGGCTCGTGAAGCCGAGATGAGCAAACCTCTTGAGGGTGAGGCGTTTGACAGCGCAATCGCCGGCCTTAAGGACAAATTCGGAGGCGGCAGGCTTTTCTAGGGTGTCCGGGCGCTTGTCGCAAGCACCGACAATGACCCGCCCCTTCTCGCCGACAACCAAGCGCGCAAGATTGATTCATGAATATAATCGTAAAGACATCGACCGGCAGGATCGTCGTGCGGCCGGACACGACATGGGAGAAGGACAATGAGGATTTCTACCCTCCTGAGTTCGTGGACGAGCTGACATATTCGCCGGTATTTTTCGCCCGCATCCTGAAGCCGGGTCGGAGCGTCGGCAGGAAATTCGCGTCAAGATACTACGACTCAGTTGGTTTCGGAGTCCTCCTCTACCCGGAAAATATGCTTGACGGCACCCCTGAAGGTTACGCCCAGGCCATCTGTCTGGATCACACGTCCTTTCTGCCCACGCCGATGTTCCAGCCGCAAAGGCTGGAAGAAGATGGCCGATTCAGCCTATTCAGAAATGAAGTTGAGCTTTTCACTTTCGACCGCCCATCCTTGAATATGATCGAGGACGCTCTTGTGGAAGCCACAAAGCTACTCTACATCCGCACCGGCGACCTCATCGCCGTAGAGTTGTCTGACAGGAAACCGCTCACTAACCGTACTGACTCCGTGACTCACATCACTGGCACTTTTGGACAGGACAAAGTTCTTGATTTTCAGATCTTTTTCTAAATGACATTTCGTGTTGGCTCTTAGTTCAGTGAAGTGCCACCACGAACCCTCCGCGCTTCGCGCTCCGTCCCTCCCAAGCTGCGCTTGGGCCCCTCCCGCTTATAGCCGCGGGTGGCTAAGGTTCGTGATGGCACTTCACTGAACCTGGATGGCTAAATAAAGCAATGCAAAGCAATGCAAAGCAATGCAAAGCAATGCAAAGCAATGCAAAACAATACAAAACAATACAAAACAAAACAATACAAAACAAAATAAAGTATGGCATCACATAGCAATATGATATAATTATGCATAAACTGACATAAACACGCAAGCCGCCGAAAAATCAAAAGTCAAATTTTGGTAACGTGCAAAATTTGGGTTTTGCCTTTTTTCGGCGGCTAATTTCAGCGGTTATTTTTCGACGGCAAATTGATATTTATCGCTTCGACAAGCTCAGCGACCATTTATTTCATCAGGCGGTGAAAGCCGGTTGCGATGCGGTCAAGGCCTTGCTGAAGACGGGAGCGAGGGCAGGCCAGATTTATTCGCATGAAGCCGTCGCGACCGTACATCACGCCGGAGTTGATCCAGACCTTCTCGGTCTGCAACAGACTGTTCTCGATGTCGTTGGCGCACATATTCAAAGCCCTTACATCCACCCAGGCCAGATAGGTGCCTTCAAGCTTGGTGACCGGGAACTCCGGCAGACGCTCCTCGAAGAACGAGACCATCGCGCGATAATTCGCGTAGACATATTCATTCAGCTCCATGAGCCACGGCTCGCCCGCGTTGTAGGCCGCCTGAAGGGCGAGAACGCCGAAAGGATTGACATCACAGAGTTCGTTGATGTTGATGACCCGGTCGATTAGTTTCTTCCAGTCAGGGTTGTTGGTGATGATGTTGGAGATTCCGAGGCCGGCGATGTTGAAAGACTTGCTCGGCGAGTTCATCGTGACGGTGTTGTCCTGCGATGCCTGCGAGAGCGATGCCATCGGAGTGAAATGATAGCCAGGCATTTCCAGCTCGCAATGAATCTCATCGCTGATGACGATCACGCCGTTGCGGCGGCAGATGTCGGCCACCCGCTCCAGATCCTCCCTCGGCCAGACGCGGCCGCACGGATTGTGAGGGTTGCAGAAGAGCAGCACCTTGGCCATAGGGTCGGCGGCGCGCCTCTCAAGATCCTCGAAATCAATGTACCAGGTGGCCTGATCGCCTTCGGTGTCGTAGATGAGCTTATTGATGGACAGTTCGCAGAGAGTGTTCTTCGCAGTGGAGAAGAAACAGTTGTAGGCGGGACTCTGGATGATCATCTTCGGCAGTTCGCCGTGGGGCCCGCGGCCATGATCAGGCTTCTCGACAACCTCGCCTCCGACGATCTCGTACTGCGTCAAGGCCTTGACCACCACAGACATGGCAGGTACCACGCCAGGGATGTAGCTGTACCATTCCTTCTCCGTGTGCCAGCCCCTGCGACGCTCCCACCAGTCGATGGCAGCCTCATAGTAGGAATCCGGCACATGCGTGTAGCCGAAAATCCCCTGATCGACCCTGTTCCTAAGCGCCTCCACAATCTCCGGCGCAACCTTGAAGTCCATGTCTGCCACCCACATAGGGATGACATCCTCATCAATCGGCCCGACCGGACTCTCGGCATCCCACTTCACGCAGTTGGTTCCGCGCCTGTGGGTCAATTCATCAAAATTATATTTTCCCATAATAAATGAATATTTTCCCTCAATCACAAGCCTTGCCATCTTCTCTTATCCGCCATAACAAAAGGCGGGGAATGATTCCGGGAACGCGGCGCAAGGCAGTTTCTGCCTATTCCCGGACAATTAATCTTCGAAGATAGCAAAAAACAATTATATTTGCGAGCGATGAAGACTTATGAATATATTCTGTCGGCCACGATCCTTCTCGTCTGCATCTGCGGATGTGCGAGGAAAAGCGCCGTGGCAACGGCTGCTGACGAGTGCGAGCCGCTGTTTCTGGCAGTTCGGCCGCTACCGGAGGGAGGATATTCACTGATCTCACTCTCCCCTTTTGACGGTTCCCGCGACACGCTGATCATCAGCCGCCCGCTGAGCAGACTGATCGTGATGAGCACCTCGCACATCGGCTTCCTCCGCGCCATCGGCGGCGAAGACGCCATTGTCGGAGTCTCGGGCGCTGAATATGTCTACGACTCCACTGTGAGGGCAAGAATCGGCGAGGGCAGAATCCTTGACATCGGCTACGACGCAAGCCCCGACTATGAGAAGATCATGGCCCTGAAGCCGGAACTAGTCCTTACATATTCAGTGTCACCCGTCAAATCACAGTTCCTCACCAAGCTGGAGTCCCTGGGGATCAGCACTTTCACCGTCAACGAGCATCTGGAAAGCCACCCCCTCGCCCGCGCCTCCTATGTCCGCCTTTTCGGAGCGCTGACAGGAAACATGTCCGCGGCGGACTCGGTTCTGTCCGTGGTCTCGAAGAATTACCAAGCCCTGAGGGACTCCGTCAGAGCCCTGATGACCGTTCCGGGCGAGGGTCCACAAAGCGCTGATGCCGAGCAAAGAATATGTGCGAGAAAGATTCTGGTCAACATCCCCTACAAGGATCAGTGGTTCATTCCCGGCCAGGAGAATTACCTATCTCACCTGGTGCGAGACGCCGGTGGAGAGATTCTCGGCTCAGAGCCAGGCACTTCCATCTCCGGACAAATCTCCGTCGAGCGGGCATATTCATTATCCAAGGAAGCCTCCCTTTGGCTGAACGTCGGATGGTGCCGCACACTAGACCAACTCCTGTCCGTCAACCCCCTCTTCGGTGACTTTCTAATGAATATTCAGAAAAACGCCGCCACGAATGGTTTCGGCTCCGCAAGTGGTTCCGATTCCGCAGGTAGTTCCGATTCAGTGGGTAGTTCCGCTTCAGTAGGTAGTTCCGATTCAGTGGGTAGTTCCGCTTCAGTGGATGGATTTGTCTCCGCAGGAGATTCCGCGTCCGTGGGAGGATCCGCGTCCGGAGATGAATCCACCCATGCTGATGGTCAAGCATCGCCCCAAGTCATCTGGAACGACAATTCCCGCCAAAACGCCAAAGGCGGCAACGACTTCTGGGAAAGCGGCGTGGTCCGCCCCGACCTAATCCTCCGCGACCTGATCCGAATCCTAAGCGGCAGCACCCCTGCTACTCAACTTACTTATTATCAACCCGTTGAATAAGACACCTCTCCCGCCTCAATCCATCCGCTCCTTCAACCGTCCTCCTTCTTCATCCATTCCTCTCCTTCATCCATTCCTCTTCTTCATCCATTCCCCTTCTTCATCCACCCCTCTTCTTCATTATCTGTTGATTCGAGTGCAAAAATAGTTTTTTCCTTTTGAAAGTGATAGTAGCTTTTCTATGATGGTTGTAGCTTTTCCACAAAAAAGTAGTAGCTTTCCTAGGAAAACTACTACTTTTTAAATGCTATTTAATGCGAAATTACAAAAATACGCATTTAGATGGAGGCAAACTGTTTGCGCCATTGGCTAGGCAGGGCAACCGCATCAAATTCTAGCGCCCCTAAGCAGTTCCAGAAGATAGTCCTGTGAGAGTGATGCCCTGAACAACCTTTTCCGTATGCTTCTGTTGTCGCTGTGCGCCTTGGCGATCTGGAGCGCCAGCTTCCTGACGGTGGAGAGGTTCTGTGCCGCGAAGCCTTTTCCGGCGCGGCAGGCGTCCTCCTTGAAGGTCACGTCCAGATGCCAGTGAAGCTGGTTCTCTATGCCCCAGTGCCCTCTCGCGAGCATTGCGTAGTACGCGGCGTGCGGATGGTCCTCATCGCTGATGTAGTGCCTCACGGAGGAGGCCGCCCCTTCGGGCGTGGTCACGGTTGAGGTCACCTCCACGACGGTCCTGACGCCGGGCCACCTGGAGAGGACGGCCTCGTCCTCCATGCTATCGGCGGAGGCTATCCGGCAGACCCTCTCCTCCACGCGCCCGTGGCCGGTCTCCATCTCCGACGAGGTGTCCGTGACGCTCCCACACCGGAACGCGTACCTGACGGCCTCCCGCAGGGACGGCTGGTTGTCCTTGACGGCGAGGAAGTAGTGTGCGTTGCCCTCCAATATGCGCTCCGCGATGGCCGTCTGGGTACCCGCGGCGTCGATCGACACCACAGCCCCCTCTATGTCAAGCCCGTCGAGCAGGCGGGGTATGGCGGGTATCTCGTTCTCCTTGTCCGTAACGGACTCCTGGCCGACAAGGAGGTGGTTCTCCGTCACGTACGCGCTGAGTATGTAGTCGCCTCGGGTCCCGTTGGTCCTCGGACTCGCACCGCGCAGTTTCTTCCCGTCTATCGCCACCTGCTTCTCTCCGAGCGATGACAGGAAGGATCTCCCGTGTTCGGACAGGCAGCGGCGCAGCTCCTCCGGGCATACCGCAGACATCAGACGCTCGAATGTGTCAGGGGACGGGGACGTGTCGTTGTCGGTCAGGAGGTTGAAGTCCCTGGCACGCACATGGGCGAACTCGCTCATGTCGACGTAGTCCTCACCGCCGCAGAGGTAGGTGAGAAGGGAGATCGTGAGGAGGTCGGAGATTGAGTAGATGCAGCGCCCCGTAACGCGGTGATCGGGGAAATCCGCAAAGATTGGATAGGTATTCGCCATTGATTCAATACTTGTTAACCAAGCATTGAAGTTACTAAAAATCAATGATATATGCAATAGTCTCGGAGACCTCGTGCGACTTTTTTATGCATATTGCTTCACTTATCTCCGCTGGCTGTTACTATAAGGGATGAAGACATCGTCACCGCGTTACCGTATGCAAAAGGAGGGAGATATTTTGATGCGGTTGCCCTGATGCCTACATAGAATTAATATTGATCAATAATATGAGAGGCTTTTTCACTCACACTTGGAAAGCCGGACCTTTACTTCTCTTGAGGTATTAAAAACCAAAATACGCATCAATTGCCGCAAGATCCTCTGCCTGTTTTGAACTTCCCTGATAAGTATCGGAGTTTCCGTATTTATATGTTCCTGTCGAGGAGCTAGAAGGAGAAGTAGAACTGGTTTTCGAAAAATCGTAATCACTGCACCCCCCATAAAGCGCAAGTTCTGGAATGCTCCTATAATTCTTGCTATTATATAAAGCGACAGTTATATAAACCTTGTCTTTATTGTTATTGGGATTAAAATCAAGAAACACATAGTAATCTGGATAGAACCATATATGCTCACTGATTACGAATTCGCTTGTAATATCGACTCGCTTTTCCCCCAAATAGCTTATAATCATTTTAGGAGCATCAGAATAAACTGAAGGAGATATTCTGACGTAGACTGCTTCAAGCAAATCGTCTTCCGTATACTTATATACGATTCCGCATGGAACTAGTTTTCCGTCAAAAAACACCGCATTATCAGTCTTGGTAGCTTTTTCAACATCAGCTTTCGACATTCCCAATTCTACACTAGAACCCAAGAAAAACAAAGGATTATCGCAGGTGTTATTAACTCGATCTTTAACAGCAAAGTCAATTTTGGGGGTCGGAGAATAGCTATGATTTTTATGAACAGCCGACCATTCAAGTTGAAGTGGATATGTCGTGTTTTCTTTGTGATTTACTACTGCCTTTATTACCAGCAGCACACATAATAAAGCAGCTAAGGCAATTATGATTTTCTTATGTCTCATAAAGTAATAATGTCGTTAATTATTATTGCGTTGAACAATGATATTGAAAACGTTAGCAATGGTTTGAGCCTTCATTGTGTCGGTGCCTATTTTAATCTCTCGGAGAGGATTAGACAAATCATCGATGTTCAGATATAGAGAGAATTTGTGTTTTGTAGTTGATGTTGTTTGATTCACTGTTGGGGTAGTTACCGTTTCTTGTTTAGCGGTAGTAGCCCCGGCCAATGCGCCTACACCTCCAAATAGTATCCCTCCTACCGCTGCTCGGCCAATCATACTACCAGTATCTGTTTTTGTCACAC
>OLGV01000865.1_pt1 | contig 11041 bp, 8 predicted proteins | sample 1605761 | NCBI WGS metagenome assembly OLGV01 (sample SAMN03283245) | human gut metagenome | biome: human-associated habitat; material: feces | host: Homo sapiens | place: Peru | collected 2012
ATCAAGCAAAACATAGACAGTATCTTGCACCGCGAAAGAGAGCCGGAACGGGGCAAGGAAACGGAACGCGGATAAGAGCATAAAAAAGAACGGGGCGCGGCAGCCGATTATGGCCACTGCGCCCCGTCTTTTCATGGGTGCTGTTTTATGTGTCTGTTACGGCGTAAAACGCCGCTTTTGCGGGTTTGGGTATAAATCCCTTGCCTTGCTAAAACTGCGTCCGAAAAGTCGCATGATACAAGGCTTTTTTCGCCCCTACTGCGTAACAAGGGCCCGTCTTTTTCTCATGCGCTCGGCGGCTTGCTTCCGGGTGATACGCTTGCGGCAATCTGGGCAGTATTTCACGCTGTTTGAGGTGGACGCAAACGCCGCGCCGCACTCGGCGCACCGCCGCCTGTCCTCGGCTTGGTAAAGCTCCGCGTAAAGCAGCTTGTCGGCGGGAAGTACGGCGTTTTGAAACCATCTGCAAAGAAGCGAATAGGAAATGAGCTGCGGACAAACGCACTCGTCCCCATCGTCCAGCAAAATGCAGTTCCCGCCCATACAGTTGCAGCAGGTTTTCTTGATAAGGGCGTTCGCTTTGCGGCTCTGCTGCGGCGTCAGCCGTTTCAGCCCGCTCATACTTCGTCGGCGGCAGATACGGCGAGAGCGGCAAAGTCGGCGTCGCTCATGGCGCGGAGCTTTGCAAGGGTACGCAAGGCAAGCTCGCGCATTTCGCCGTCCATATAGGGCAGCGCACCCGTCATTTCCCCGATAAGCTCCCTGCGCGTATCGGCGATGTAGATGCTGATAAGATTTGTTTCCTCAACGGTAAATCGGTTCATGCTCATACCTCCATTTCGTGATGTTTTGTTTTCGCCGCCCGCTTCGGAGCGGCTTTCTTCTTGTCGGCGGCAAGCTGCGCCCGGATAGAGGGGCGGGGCTTGCGAATATCCCGGTCGCGGTTTTCGTTCTTGTCGATCAGCGCATAGATGCCGTGCCTGCCCTCAATTTTGGAAAAGGTCAGCGTCTTGTAGGGAAGCAGCGAGAAAAGGCGGTCAACGTCCCGGCTCGATGCAAGCATCATAAACGCCGGGGCAAGCTCTGTCATGTAGTGGGTTTTGTTCGGGCTGTTGGGGCTGTACTGACGTTTCATTTCGGCAACAATGCGCCGCGCTTCGGCTTCAATCAGCCCATCGCGCAGGGCGGCGATATGCGCCTTGAAGTCCCCCGGCGAAAGCTGCTCACGGCTGCGCCGTTCCTCTTGCAGAAGATCGCGCAAGGCTTCGGGGGCGTTTGGCTGCACCTCAAAGCGGAGAAACGCGCCATACTGCGGATCGGGTGAACCGCTAAAGTATTTGCCTGTCGGCTGGCTGCGCTCGCCGCGCTCATAGAAAAGCGTTACGGTGTCTGCGGGAAGCGCCTGCTCCCGAACGTGCCGGAAATGGGCGGCATAGTCCAGCTCATAGAGGTTTCCCCGGATTTTTCCGTGCTCCCTGCCCGTCAGCTCCACGGCGTAGGCAAGGATGCGGTCGCGTGTCTGCTCCCCGTGGAACTTCCATGTGTTGTATGGGCGGGTGTCTTTGAGAAAAACGTCGCGCTCCCGGAAGCAATGCGTCCCGGACGGGCGGGAAAGCCACAAAAGGGTTTTGTCCTCACGGTCGGAGCTTGCAGCAGCCTCGTGAATGATCTTCTTGTCAATCTCAAAATCGCTTTGGTAAAAGCCGGTGTTCTGCTTCATCACCGCATCAAGGCAAGCCAGTATATCCACGTTTTCAAACTTCTGCATACGATCAGATCCTTTCCAAATCCTGCGTTTTGCTCCTTTGCGCCTTTCTTTGGGCGGTCTGCTCCTTTGCCGCCCGAAGCTGCGCCCGGATCGAGGGCTTTTCCTCTTTGCCGCGCTCCTTATCGGCATGGATGGCGTTCGCAAGGTCAATCAGGGAAATCGGCTCACCCGCCTTTGCTTTCTGCTCCAATTCCCCGACGGTGGGCGTCTGCGGCGTGTTGTTGATGATACCGTCAAAATTGTTGTCGTTTTGCTCCACAATATCCTCAACGTGCTTTAGATAATTCTGCGGCTGCAAAAACTCCGGCGTCTGTCGATAGCCGATGCTGTCAACGTAATGCGCCGTGTCCTGCCCGTTCTGATGCAGCACCACCACATCGGAAACGGAAAGGCTGTGTCCCTTAAAGTCTTTCGGGTGGTCGATATTAAAGCGGGTAAAAATAGCTTCAAGGCTCGTACCCGGTTCAAGGGGCGCGGAATAGATCAGGTCATAGTTCGCCGGATCAACCGCGTGTCCCGCTGCGGTCAGACGGTCGTAAGGCTCAAAGCGCAAATCCCGCGTTTCGTCGCCGCGTTTGAGCTGGTAAATGGAAAAGCTGTCCCTGTCCGGCTCCTGCGCCTTTGCATAAAGTGCCTTGACCTCGCCCTGCGTCAGCTCTCCGGCGTTCAAGCTCTGCAACAGCTCCCGGCATTTCTCCGGCGTCCCGACAAACAGTAAGTCGCCCGGTATTGCTTTCCCGTCCGGCTGCTGTTCATAGGCTTGCAGGAAAGAGCGGTCGGCAAGACTTTCGCTGCGGGGATTGGTGTGCATGGTATAAATCACGTCTTTTTCTGTACGCTGCGCCGCCTGCGCCTGTGTGCGCTCCGCAAGCGTCTTTTCGGCACGTTGCAAAACGGCATCGCTGACGGGTAGCGCATACAGCCCGGAAGCTGAGGAAAAGCCGACGTTGTTGAAAACATAGTCCACTTCACTGTCCTTCAACGCGCCTGCCGCAAAATATTTCTCCCGCGTGGGTTCTGCACTCACCTTGCCATCCGCGATGTCGTAATTCAGCCCGGTTTCGATATGGGAGCAGATGTTTCCGTCCACCGCCAGTGTCACATAGTACCAGCCCATATATCCGCTGCTTTGACTATCCGCGCCGTCGTTGAACTCGACGTTGAGCAGGGTGTAGGGCTTCAAGCCCTTCTGCGCGGCAATGGCATTGTCCTTTGCTTCGCGCTCCATGAGGGAAGCGAGAGCTGCTTCCTTTGTCGCGCTGACGATCTCCGGGTTGTACCGCAGCAGGGTATCGTTGACAAGCTCCCGCTGTACCGCTGCGGTCTTTGCTTTCGGCGTAAGGCGGTTGCCGAGAAACAGGGACGCGCCGTTATCAAAGCGGATGGATATATCGCTTGTGCCGCGCCATTTTCCCGTACAGGGCGACGTTTCAATCCTGCCCGCAGTACCGCCGAACGCCTGCGCAATCACTCCGATTTTCTCCTGTGTGGAAAGCGCCTCATATTTCTCTGCGATTGCGGCGGCTTTTTTCTGCAAGTCCGTAAGGGGCGGGTCGGCTTTTTCGCTCTGTTCCTCCTGCGCGGCGGCAAGATCGGGCGCGGCTTTCTCGGCTTCGTGCTGCTTTTGCAGCTCTGCGATATGTCCGTCAATGCTGTTGATGATGTCTGCGGCGGCAGAGCGGATCGTTTCAAGGGAGCTTTTCAGCTCCGCAAGCTCCCGCCCGCTGCTCCACCCGGCTACATAGCCGAAAGAGTAGTCCGACGTATCAAGCCCATAATGCTGGCAAACGGTGTAGGCGACGCTTTCCGCTTCCACCTCGCGGGTGCGGCGGTCTACGCGGGGCTGCTGCTCGTCTTTGGGAGCGTTCAGGTCAATATCGTGCAGCTTTGCGTGGGCGATTTCGTGAATGGCGGTTTTGAGCGTTTGCAGCTCGCTCATGCCCTCGTCAAGCGCAATACGCTTGTCCTCCAAGTGATAATAGCCGTGTGCGCCGCCCTCGATTTTCTCAAAGCCGATGGGGACGGGAGAGGTCTTTTCAAGGGCTGCGAAAAAATCACTGTACTGCTCCACATCGCCTGTCAGCGCGTCCACGGCAATATCCGGCAATTCCTTTCCCTCGGTCTGCGACACGTCAAAGACGGACACCACCTTGTAGGCGGGTATGGTGATCTCCTTTTCCTCGGTGACGGGCTTTCCGTCCTTGCCGATCACGGGCTTTTGGGTCTGCGGGTCGATTTTCTCCGTTTCCTGTTTGATTTTGAACGGCGACGGGGCGATAATCTTAATGCCTTTTTCGCCTTTTTTGACATTGCGCTGAAACTGGTTTTTCCAAGCGGTAAAGCCCGCGACCAGGGAAGCATCGGGCTTCTGCATGGCAATCAAGAGGGTGTTGTTGAAGCTGTAATTATGAAACTTTGACATGACGCGCAGATACTCCTTGTAGCGTTCGCTGTCGAACAGCTCCGTAATGCCTTGCTCCAAACGGTCGGTAATCTCCTTGAGCTTTTCGGCGGGCTTCTCTGCGGTAAGGTTGATAGGGATAACGGGCTGCGGCTGCGGCGGCTCTGTGGTAAGCGTCGCCGCTTGCATTGTGCCGATAGCGTCCATTTCAACCTTTTCCGGGTCAAGGCGCGTCGGCTGCGCTGCCTGTTGGGGCGCGGTGTGCTGCGGCGGCTCGCCCTCAATGGCATAACCCGGAAGCAGCAGCCCATTCACCTTGAACGGCTCCGCGTATTCTTTCGGAACGGGCGGCATAGTCTCGGTAAACAGGCGGTCGTATGCCTTGATGCGTCCGGCAAGGTATTTTTCCATTGCCGCCTTGTCTGAAAAGGTCTTGCGCTCCTGTCCGGCGATTTTTACGTTTTGTCCATGGTTCGGTCCGTTGGTGTAGACACTCCATGTCAGGCTCCATGAATACGGCACGGATTTTTGCGTCTGTCTGTCATAGCGGGTGTTTTCATAAACGTGATAGCGCATCTGATAGACTGCGTTGCTGCGGAGCTGCCATTCATAATCTGTTTTCTCCCATTTGTTGGATGTGTGCTTGACGGGCGGCGTCTGCACATATTCGATGGCTTTTTCAAGAAAGCGGGTGTTGCCCGCCTGCTGCTCCCATGCGGCTGCCTCCGTTTTCAGCCTGTCAAATACAGCCTGTTCCGCCGCCGCGCTCTCCTGCCGCAGCCGTGTCAGCTCCGCAAGAGAAAGCCCGGTCAGCGCGGAAATATCCGCTTTCTCACTTTCAAAATAGATGCTTCGCTCAATTACCAGCTTTTTTGCTACTTCCAGCCTGTCAAAATCATAGCTGGAATAGTTCTTTTCCTGTTCGCTCACGGTTTTGCTCCTTTCTTTTGTTGGTGTGATGATGTCTTTTAGCGGCTGCTCCCACTTGCGCCCAAAGCCGCGCACGACGGTATCTCCCGCCGCGCCGTTTTCGCTGAACATTTGCAGGGTGGAAAACGCATTGTCAAAGGCGGTGATATTGTCTGTGCCAATATTCGGGGCGAAGTGGATAACACCGTCCGGGTAGTCCCTGCCTGTGCCGATCCAGCCCCGGATAAAGCTGTCGAAAGGGGCTTTCGCCCCGCTGTCAAAGTGTTCCTCGGCATGGCTTTTGTATAGCTGCCCGCCCCTATACTGTCTGCCTAAAATCAGCTCCCCCGCCTGCGGGGAGAACATAAAGCGGCGGTTGTCGATTTCCCGCATATCAAATGACATACTGCGGGTATCAAGAAGCATCAGGGCGGCGGTCAGCTCTGCTTTCGGCTTGTTCTGCATGGCTTACGCCTCCTTTCAGTTCGTTTTTACAGAGGGTTTGGGACACTTCCCAACAAGCAAAATCCCCATTCTGCGCGTAGCGTCAGAACGGGGATTTTACGGAAAGGGTACCCCTTTCCTATGCTTGCTGCGTAAGTTCTTTGGCCCTCGCAAGCTCGATACGGTAGTTGACGTATTTCCCGCCCGTATCGGCTAATACAATGCTTCCGTCATAGGTTTTACCCGTTTTCGGGGAATACAGCTTTTTGACCTTCGCCCTGCCGCCCGCAAGCAGCGCGGCGGCGATTTTCGGGGTAAAGGCGGTTTTGCGTTCCTCGAAAAAACGGTCATTTTTCCACATGACAAAGGCGCAGTCCTTCTTTTCGCAGTAGTAGTTTTTTCTGCCCTCGCAGACGTTCCCGCCGCAGCGGGGGCATTTGCCGATCACCGCCTTTTCCTCTTTGAACAGGTCTTTCTGATTTTCGGAAAGAAACGGATAGGCTTTCACCAGCTCCCGCGCCATTTCTTCAATGCCCCGCATGAAGTCCTCCGGCTCGGCTGCGCCCCTTGCAATCTGCGTCAGAGCGTTTTCCCATTCGGCGGTAAGCTGCGGAGAGGTCAGCGTATCGGGCAGAACGCAAACAAGGTTGTTGCCCTTTTGGGTTGGGATAAGCTGTTTGCCCTTGCGCTGCACAAAGCCGGATTTGACCAGCTTTTCAATCACAGCGGCGCGGGTAGCGGGAGTGCCAAGCCCCTTACGTTCTGCGTCCGGGTCGGTGTCCGCGCTTCCGGCGCGTTCCATAGCCGAAAGCAGGCTTGCTTCCGTGTGCGGCTTCGGGGGCTGCGTGTCGTGCGCCGTAACTCTTGCGGCTGGGCTGTCAAAGCTCTGTCCCTCGGTAAAGGACGGCACATCTAAAATACGCTCGTTTTCCTCGTCGCCCTCGGCGTCGGGCTTTCCTTTCAGCGTCGCCCGGTAGCGTCGTTCAAGCTCTTTCCACCCGTCGCAAAGAACCGTCTTTCCCTTTGCCGTAAACTCGGTATCGGCACAGGAAAACACCGCCGTTACCGCATCAAAAATGTGCGGCTCGGCGGCGGCGAACAGCAGACGCGCCCCGGCAAGGGTGAGGATATTTCTTTCGCTTTCCGGCAGCGCGGCAAGGTCTGCTTTCGCAAGCTCCATTGTCGGAATGATAGCGTGGTGGTCGGACACCTTTTTGCTGTCAAGCGTCCGGGAAACATCGGGCGTGAAGTCTGCACCTTCCATAAAGAGCAGCTTGCCGACAAGCAGCGCGGCGATATGCGCCGCCGTATCGCCCATGTCGTCGGTCAGATAATTGCTGTCCGTTCGCGGGTAGGTAAGCAGCCGCTTTTCGTAAAGGGCTTGTGCAAGGTCAAGGGTCTGCTTTGCGGTGTAACCGTAAATGCGGTTGGCTTCCCGCTGCAAGCCCGTAAGGTCAAACAAGCGGGGCGGCTGCTCGGTTTTCCTCTCGCGCTTCACCGAAACGCACATGGCCTGCGACGCTTCACAAGCCGTTTTTACCGCTTCCGCATCTGCGGCGTCGGAGATCCTTGCGCTTGCCGCTTCCGCGCCGCCCACATCAAGACGGACGATATGGTAGGTTTCTTTCTTGAAAGAGGTGATCGCCGCGTCCCTGTCTGCAAGCATTTTTAAGGTCGGCGTCTGAACGCGCCCCACGTTTAGAGTTTTGCCGTGAAGGACGGAGAAAAGGCGTGTGGCGTTGATGCCGATGATCCAGTCCGCTTTTGCGCGGCACAGAGCCGACGCATAAAGCGCGTTATAGTCCTTGCCGGGTTTCAGCTCCGCAAAGCCCTTTTTGATTGCGTTTTTCTCCATAGAGGAAATCCAAAGGCGGGAAAAGGGCTTATCGCACCCCGCCGCATGGTAGACAAGGCGGAAAATCAGCTCGCCCTCGCGCCCTGCGTCGCAGGCGTTGACAACCTCGGAAACGTCGCTGCGGCGCATGAGGTCTTTTAGGATTTTGAACTGCTTTTGCCTGTCTTTGAATACGGTATATTGCCACGGCTGCGGCAGGATCGGCAGGCTGTCATAGCTCCACTTTTTGTACTGCTCCCCATAGGCGGCGGCTTCCGCAAGCTCCACCAAATGCCCCACGCACCATGAAATGAGGTAGCCGCCGCCCTCCATATATCCGTCCTTTTTGTTCTTTACGCCAAGGGCGGCGGCAAGTGCCGCCGCTACACTCGGCTTCTCTGCAATGACTAACCTCATTCCTCGTCCTCCTGTTCCTCGCTGCCTGCTTCCGGCTCGTCCTCGTCGTAATCGTCAAAATCGAAATCGTCAAGGTCGGTGTCGCCCTTGATACCCTGCTTCGGCTTCATAATCTTAAAGTAGTAGAACGCGCCGCCACCGGCAAGCAGGGTAACGACAAGGAAGATCACAAGCCCGCCCGCATTGCTTTTTTCTTTCTCCGGCGGCGCATCGTCCGGCTCCGGCACGGCTTCCTTGCCTGCACATTCGGTCATATTGACAGAGCATACCGGGCAAGCGGTATTGACTGCGCCCGCCTTGCATTTATCCTTACAGGTGCAAACGGCGGGTGCCTGCGCCTTGCCGCTGCCGTCCTCCATGAGCGCCATCAGATCGGCTTCGTCCACCTGATTGAGAAAATGTACGGTGTTTTCGCCCTCGGCGGCGCGGTCAACGATGATGTAAAAGTAGTTGCCGTTTTTGCTCTGCACAATGATAAACTGCTTGTCCTCGGCGGCTTCTCCCTCAATGTCGTCGATCAGCGACAGATTACCGTCCGGCGTAAGGGGCTGCGGCTCCATGCCGCCCGTGACTTCCTCGCTATATTCGTCCTCATAGTCGTAGTAATCGCCGCCATCTGCATAGGCGGGAACGGAAAAGCCGCCCAAGAGGACAAGGGCGGCAAGCAGGGCGGCGGCTGTTTTGAAAAAGCCTTTATTCTTCATCTTCGATTTCCTCCTGTTCCATGTAGTCTGTCCCTGCGGCGGCAATGCCGGGGATCGGCTCGCCGGAAAGCAGGGCGGTAAGCTCTGCGGGGGTCAGGCGCATGGAGCGCACAAGAGCGATGATTTGCAGATTTTCCGCTTCGGTTTTCTGCGCCGCAAGCTCTTTCAGCCTGTTCTGATACTCGCTGATTTTCTCCCGCGTTTTCTGCATTTCCTTTTCAATGCGGTCAATTTTACTGTTTGTCATTTCGTAATACTCCTTTCATTTTTTACGGCAGCCGCCCGTAGGCGTAAAAGTGTTTCTGCCAATAGGTGGTGTTAATGTTTGCGTAGGAGATGGGCGAACCGCAATGTATCATCATACCGTTGCCCACATAAATGCCAACGTGCGAAACACCGGGGGTGTCGTAAGTGCCTTTGAAAAAGATAAGGTCGCCCGGTCTTGCCTGTGCGCCTGTTACGGGAGTGCAGATATTGCAAAGTCCCTGCGCTCCAAGCCGCCCCACATTCCACCCGGAATGGTTAATGACCCAAGACACATAACCCGAACAGTCAAAGGAAGTGTTTGGATTGCTGCCGCCCCAGACGTAGGGGTAGCCTAAATACTTTTCCGCTTCGGCGATGATCGCCGCAAAGGTTTCGTCCTCCAATGCTTCGGGCGGTATTTCGTAATAGGTCGGCTCCCGCAGCGTGGAAGCGTTCGGATATGCACTGTGCGGGAACAGGTCGGGGCGGTTGCCAAGGGTGGACATATACACAGCGTACATGGATAGTTGTTCCTCGGTCATAATGTAGACAGGCAGATGCGACAGATTGAAGTTTTCCAGCTTGACGTTGAGAATGTAATAGTTATAAGGAACTTCGACGGTATATGTGTAGGTTTGGGTGTTGCCCTCCGCGTCGGTGTAGATGCCCGTTCGCCTTTCCGTCCGGTAGCGCACCTCTGTTTCCTCGGTGAGCGTCAGCGTGTATTGCCGCTCAAAGAGCATGGCGAGGGTGCTTTGTACCTCGGCGCGGGTGTATTCAAGGTGCAGAGCGGTAAGGATAGATGTCAGCACATACGGGTCATGTTCAATGTCGTCCAGGTCGTAGCGGTATTCGTCATAGCCCGGATGGTCGCGCTCGATATTGTCTATCCTGCTTTGCAACTCCGCTTCAAGGGCTGCATAGTCAGCTTCCGCACCAAGCATATCCGCATCCTCCGAAACGTAGGACGTGCTGATAACGGATGTAATGCCGCCGGAAAACAGGCTGGAACATGAAGAGACCCCGGCTGAAATCATTATGAACAGCAACAGCGCACACCCGGCAATCAGAAAGGCTTTCCAATGCCGCCCTACAAAGGCGACGGTCTTTTTCGTCGCTTCGGCGGTTTTCTGCGCTGCCTTACGGGTGTTTTCTGCGGCTTTCCTTGCGGATTTTGCGCCGCCCGTTCGTACCGCCTTTGCATACTGCCGCTTGATCTGCTGCTTCTGCCAAAACCGGGAAACGGGGTTAGACGCGGCAAGCTGCGGGTTGTCGTGCAGCGCCTTTTGATACTGAAAATCGGCGTTTGCCTTGAACGCGGCTTTTTCCGCTTTTGCCGCCGCCCGGTAGGGTTTCAGCTTGCGGCTGCGGCGGCTCTTTCGCACCTGCCGCGCCCCCGCCCGGATGCCGCGCTCGGCTAATTCCTCGCTCTTGTGCGCTCCCTCCACGCCGGAGTTGTCCTTTTCAACGGAATGTATCTTATTGTGGACGAAAACGCCGACCTCCTGCATAGGGCGGGAGAGGGGGTTATGCTGCTGCCTGCCGCCCGGTATGGGCTTTTCCTTTTCCTCAAAGCGCAGGCGGGTTTTGCCCTTGCCTGCGGCTTCGTCAAAGGTGCGCTCTTTTGTCAAGACTTTCTTTTTTGGAATAGCCGCCCGCGCTTCCTCCAAGCGGTCGGCGGCTCTTTCCGATTTGCGGATCGCCTTTTGAAGCTCCGGCGTCGCCCGTTCTTCCTCGGTGAATTGCAGACGTGAGGTCTTTGTTTTTGCCGCCGCTTCCCGCTGCGCCCGCTTTATCGCCTTTTTGGATGCTGCGCGGGTATGGGCAGCGTCGATATGCTCCAAAACACGCTCGGCTGCGGCGTCGTCCCGCTTCGGGGAAAGCTCCGGGGTATGGGGACGAGCTGCCGCGCTGCCGGATGGGTGCGGAAGCTGCTGCGCTGCTTCCTGCGCCGCCTGTTCGGGCTGCTTGGTAAAATCCGCGTCCTGCTCGCGCCCGCTGACCAGCTCGGCGGTGCCTGCGGTTTCGTTGACCTCGATAAGCCCGTCCCGGCTCATTTTCTGCGTAATTTTATCGCGGGGTTTCAGCTTTTTGCTCAATTCGTTTCACCTCCGATCCGCGCCCTTGCAAGGGTGCAATAGTCATAGTTCAGTTCAATGCCGATGTAATGGCGGTCAAGGCTTTTTGCCGCAAGCCCTGTCGTGCCGCTGCCGAAAAACGGGTCAAGGACAATGCCGCCTTTCGGACAGCCCGCCAGTATGCACGTTTCGGCTAACTTCGGCGGGAACGCGGCGAAATGCCCGCCCTTGTAGGGTACG
>OLGV01000867.1_pt1 | contig 11030 bp, 8 predicted proteins | sample 1605761 | NCBI WGS metagenome assembly OLGV01 (sample SAMN03283245) | human gut metagenome | biome: human-associated habitat; material: feces | host: Homo sapiens | place: Peru | collected 2012
CGGCGGCGGGGGCGGCGGTATGGAACGAGCGCGACGGCGACACGGAGCCTGCACTGTACCCGGATATGCCGTACTTCCTGAAGGGCAAGGCGCTGGCGGCGCTGTATCTACTGCGGAAGGAATAAAAAAAGAACCGCGTGAAGGCTGCTCCCGATAAGAAAACATCGTGAGGAAAGAGAGAACGGTATAGCTTCGGCTGTACCGTTTTCTCATTTTTCCATTGATGCCGTGACTTTTGACATTTCCAAGGCTCCGATACCCTTGTAGTAAATGTCGATCTCCTGCGTCCGATTCTTGCCCTTCGGGTCGCTGGCCGCATGGACGATGATTTTCTCCACGAACTCATGGAGGATGCAGGGCGTGAGCTCCGGGATATCCGTGTACCTCTCCACAACGGAGAGAAAACGATCAACATCCGCCGATTTGCTTTCCTCCAGCTCCACTTCTTTCCGAAGGGAACTCGTCAGCACCTTGAGATCCTGTTCTTCCTTCTCATAGTCCGCAGAGAGCTTCTGAAAGCGTTCATCGGAGAGCTTGCCCGAAATGTTGTCCTCATAGAGCCGCTTGAAGATAGCATCCAACTCTGTGATCCGCTTTTCGGAATCGGCAAGCTGCCGTTTCCGCTTTGCAAGATCCCGGTCGCGCTGCCGCAGGTCACTGTCCATGACCAGCCTCACAAACTCGTCCTTACTGCGGGAGGCGAAGGAAACGATCTCCCGCAGGTTTTCCAGAATCAATTCCTCCAAGATCACCGTGCGGATGGAATGGGTCTGACCGCAGAAGTCACGGCTCTTTCGGTAGCCGGCGCACAGGTAGTATTCCTGCTCGCGCCGGAAGTTGGTGGCTCTGCATTGATACATGACAGATCCGCAGTCCGCGCAGAACATCATGCCGGAGAACATCCCCATTTCTCCCATTTTTGTAGGACGCCGGCGCGTCTGCCTTGCTGCTCTCGCGGCGTCTGCGATTGCCTCCGTCCAGATCGGGTCATGGGTGTTCTCAAAGATCATCCACTCACTTTCCGGATTATGGATGACCTTTTTGCTCTTGTAGGACTTCTTCCTTGTCTTGAAATTGACCGTGTGCCCCAGGTACTCCCGCCAGCGGTCCATGATATCCGCTACGGTGGAGGCATCCCATGCGTAGGGCAAGCCCCGCTTGATATTGCTTGCTTTCCGGCCCCTGCTGGCATAATAGGCGGCCGGGGTCAAGATCCTTCGCTCTGTCAGCTTCCTTGCAATCTGGGACGGTCCGAAACCGTCCATCACATATAGGCCGATCTCATAGACCACCGCTGCGGCTTCCTCGTCCCTGACCCACAGCTTTTTGTTGTCAGGAGACTTCATGTAGCCATAGGGCGGCAGGGTCGTCAGATGCTCGCCGGCGTTGCCCTTGACCTTCATCACGGCACGGATCTTCTTGCTGGTGTCCTTCGCATACCACTCATTGATGATGTTCCGAAAAGGGGTGAACTCATTATCACCCTGGGTGCTGTCCACACCATCGTTGACAGCAATAAAGTGAATGTCATGCTCCGGGAACATGATCTCGGTATACATGCCCACTTGCAGATAATCACGGCCCAGGCGTGACATATCCTTGATAATGACCCGATTGACAAGGCCGGCTTCGATATCCGCAATCATTTGCTGGAAGCCAGGTCGGTTAAATGTCGTACCCGAAATGCCGTCATCAATATAAAAGCGATAATTTTTGTAGCCGTGGTCAAGTGCGTAGCGTTGAAGGATCTTTTTCTGGTTGATGATACTGTTGCTGTCGCCCTGCAATTCATCGTCACGCGACAAACGGCAGTACAAAGCGGTAACAGCTTCGACGCTCATAGCGCTGTAAGGGAATTGAAGCGCGGCAGCGGTGTTTGACTGATGATACATAGTAACCTCCCATCCGGCAGTCAAACACGGTTTTGAAGTCACCTTCATTATACCGCGTCTTTTTGTCCCTGTCTGCCTGTTTGGGAGAATTAAGTTGTAGCTTCTTTCTGAACGTCCGCTTTCATCAGACGTTCCAGCTTCACGGCAATACCCTCGTCGCCCTTTTCCCGAAAGAAGGAATTGACGATAAAGGTTGTGTTGCCGATCTGTTTTTCGCTCCGCTTCGGCGGGGCGTATTTCTTTTCAGATGAAACGGTCGTTTGCATAGTTAGCCCCTTTCTAATCGTCTGAAAACAAATCATGTTTTGATAGCTTACAAAGAACAGCAGAAACGGACGGCTGAATGGCCTATCAGCTCCACGGGAATCCCACCCCCGCGCGGTTCTCGCGCGGCCCTGCTCATTGCCTGCGACGCCTCACCGCCTGAATACGGCTGCACGCCCGGACTGTGACTGCAAGGGAGTATCGCCCCGCCTGTGCATCGTGGCCCGCGGGCTGCCTTGCCCGCTTTGCGGCCCGGTGGATATCGCTCGCCTCGTTGGAGGGTCATGGCGCGCCGGCCGTATGGCTCCGCACAGACGGGAATGTATCCGTCTGCCCTATGCTGCGCCGGGATTTGCCGGGCTTTCTTTGTCAAGGAGCAAAGGGCTCAGCCGCACGGAAAGGGGGGCGCGCGGTTAAGGCCCGCCTGGGTTCAGTTCAGGTCGAAACTCAGGATGGCGACGATCAGCTTCGTCTCGATCCGGCGGCGGATCTCCTCGTCCACAGCAAGGCAGGGATTTCCGTTCTGGTCATACCCTCTGCGCATGGACAGTGCCGCTATGTAGCCGGAATAGTGGTCCAGCACACGGTTTACGGCTTCCGGGTCGCCCCGCACGGCGGCGGCGATCACCGGGTAAGGGATCAGGCTGCTTCGCGCGGTTCTGCGCTTACTCATTCGCGTCACCTCCCATCAGCCTTTTCAGCAGCTCATAGGCCTGCTGCCTGCGGTTGTTGACCGTTCTCCGGGACAGGCTCAGCCTCTCGCCGATCTCCCGGTCTGCCAGCTCCAGGAACCAGTACATCAGAAGGATATCCCGGAATCTCTGAGGCAGGGCGGTCAGCGCGTCGGCCAGCCGGTCATCCTTAATGAGGATCACGTCGCCGCCCACAGGGAAGGATGTGTATTCCCAGGGGTAGACGTCCCAGGTCGCAAGCGTCTCCATCGCCTCCTCCGGCAACTGGCTGAACGGGATCTCAAGATCCTGCCGGCGCCCGATTGCGCGGTAGGCGTTGTAGGCTTCGCACCGTATCACCTTTTTGCAAAAGCTGTCAAAGGCGTGCTGCTTGTGTTCGTCGTGACGGTCGAGGTCCATTTTCTCACCTCCCTTCGCGCCGGAAGGCAGGTCGATGTTTCCCCTTTCACCCCCTACTCGTCTTGCAAACACCCCTTTTGGCCATTTTTGCGGAAATTTCTCAAAAATATTTTTCTCGCGGCTCATGCTGCGCTCCTTTCGTTCTGTTCGGGTGGATGTTCCTTCCAGAACGAAGGGCGGCGGGGAGCGGCAGCCCACGGCGAAAAAGTGCCGGGAACGACAAAAAGCGCCCACACAGGCATAAAAGCCTGCATGGGCGCTTTGGTGCGGTTCAGTATGGAAATTGTCGGCGGCTGTCGGAGGGCATAGGTATCCTACGGTGTCCGGGTATCGCCCGGCTATGCTCCCGGCGCGGCTCGTCGCCGCAGCATTAGCGGCACCTCCTGTGCTCTCCTGTCATACGCATAGGTCCCTTTCATCTGAAAAATGTTGGGACAGCAAAAACGACGGCTGCCCCGTACAGAGCAGCCGCCGTTTTCCCTATACCATACGCTGCTTTTCAGTACCGCAAGGATGGGTGTCCTATTATCGTCGTATTCTGATTTCTTTCAGGGCATTTCCGGCTTCTTCACCAGCTTGACGGTGAACGCCTGTTCCGTGGCCCCCTCCGGCAGCAGCTTTGCCATGACCACAAGCCGCTGATTGCCGCTGTTGGTCTTGTCGTACTTCCGGCAGCAGGTGGAGAGGGTCAGGAAGGTATCCCCCTCGGAGAAGGTCACACCGTCAATATCCAGCCAGTTTTTCTTCTCCACGGTCTGGAAGAACTCGGTGAGCTTGCTCCCCATGGGATTGGGGTCAATATAGTCGAAGCCGGTATCCGTAATAAACAGGGCGGTGATCTGGAAGATCAGGTCGTCCCCGTCCACGGAAAGGTAGATGTAGGGGTTCTCCTTCACGAAGTCCGCGTCCATATAGCGGTGCAGCTTGGTAAACCGCACACCGTCCGGGTCGCAGTCGTTGGCAGAGTGGCCGTAGATGACGGTGTTGGTATCCAGCGCGTCCCGCCCGCTGAGATGGTTCCGGCAGTCGGCGTAGTAGCAGCCCCATGTGCTGTACTCCCGCAGCTCGTCCCGGTTGAGGTAAAAGCCGTTGTCCTCCGCCTGCATCACAGGGTCGTCCACCTCCGCGCCGGGGATATACAGCCACGCCACGGCGTCGGGGTTCCTGCTTTTGGCGTCGGCAAGCTCCGCCTGCCGGTTGACGGTGGGAATGGGGGTCGCCTCCACTTCGGAGGTGCCGGAGGGATCTTCAATGGGATCGGGGCCTTTCTGATAGCAGCCCATGACGCCCGTGGTCATGGCAATGAGCAAAACCACCATGCAAAGCATGGGTCGGATGATCCTTCTGATTCTTTTCATAATGCGTTCTCCTGCCGCGCTGGAGCAGCGGCATGGCTCAAAGTGTTGTGTGTTCGGACTAAATGTTTCTTATAGCGAAAAAGGAACAGCGCAGCTTCGGGGCGAGATGCCCGTCCGCTGCGCTGTCCAATGTTCGCTTATGGGTCTTTGCCAGCGGCCTTGCTATTCAGCCATTCGTATAGACTGGGGAACTCATCCGGCGGCTCTGGCGGCTTTTTGCGGCGCTCGCGCTCGATGCGCAGATCGCTCCGCACCAACAGAATACCGCAGACCGTTACTATGAGGAATGGCACGAGCAGAATGCCTCCGATCAGCACCGTCACCAGCCACTCATCCAGAGAGGATAAAAGCCCGCTGTCGGTGAACTGATCAAACCAGCCCAAGTACGAAAGAGCAACTATCATGGCGGTGATCAGCAGCGATCCAACGCTGCCAATGACCACAAATGAGATGTCAAGCCGCTTTATCTGCTGCCATTCCTTTTCCGTCATACGCGCTTACTCCGCAAGAGCGCGCCAGATGAAGGTGACGATCTGTGCGCGGGTGCAGTTGGCGTCAGGGCTGAACGTGGTGTTGGTGGTGCCCTTGGTGACGTCCTCCTTGACAGCCCACAGCACCGCGTCAGCGTAGTAGGCGCTTGCCTTCACATCGGTGAAGGGATTGGCCGTGCCCGCTGCCGGGGACTTCTGAGAGCGCCACAGGAAGGTGACGATCTGCGCGCGGGAGCAGGTGGCGTCGGGGCTGAACATGGTATCGCTGGTGCCCTTGGTGATGCCGTTCTCCACGGCCCACAGCACCGCGTCATAGTAGTAGCTGCCAGCCTTCACATCGGTAAAGGGCATGACTGCGGACTTGGCTGCGGGGCTGCCTGCTGCGCGCCACAGGAAGGTCACAGCCTGCGCGCGGGTGCAGATGCCATCGGGGGAGAAGTGGGTCGCATCGGTGCCGGTGGTGATGCCCTTTTCCACGGCCCAGTTGACAGCTTCCTCATAGTAGCTGCCCTCCGGCACATCCACGAACACGCCGGTCTGAGGATTGCCGCTGGCCTTCATAAAGACGACCTCGATGGTGTGGTTCTTCTTCACATTCTCGAAGGTGTAGGACTTCACCGCGCCCACGTTCTTGCTGTCGATCAGCACCTTGGCGACGGCGTAGCCCTTATCCGGGGTGATGGTGAAGGTCTGATCCCGGCCCTCGCGGACGCTGACATTGCCGGTGGGAGAGATGGAGCCGTTCACGCCTGCGGTGGCCTTGATGGTGTAGTAGGTGTAACCGCCGCCGCTGCTGCCGCCGCCGTTGTAGACCCAGTTGGCCTTGACGGTGACATCCTTATCCGGCATGACGAAGCTGGCGTTCTTGCTGCTGGCGCTGAGGACGGTCACATCGTCGGAGGTCCAGCCGTTGAAGGTGTAGCCGGACTTGGTTCCGGCGTAGATGTTGACCGTGGTTCCTGCCGCATGGCTGCCAGCGCCGGTAGCGCCGGTGCCCGCGCCGCTCAGGGTGACGTTGTGATACTTGGCAGCCTCCGCGTCGGCGACCTTGATGGTAAGCTCCTTCGTGTCAGAGCCGCCGCCATTGGTGGCCTTGACGGTGAACTTGAAATCGCCGGCCTTGGAGGGCGTACCCTTGATGGTGTCGCCCACCAGCGTCAGGCCGTCAGGCAGAGTGCCGGCCTCGATGCTCCAAGTGATGGGGTTGGTGCCGGTGGCAGCCAAGGTCTGGTTGTACGCATCGCCCACCTTGCCGTCTGGCAGGGCAACGGTAGTGATGGTGGGCTTGGTGGGAACATAGGTGCCCTCGGTGGCATCGAAGGTGTAGGTCAGGATGACAGAATCCGTATAGCCGGTAACGGCAGTCACGAGCTTGGCATCCTTACCTTCGATCTTATTGTAGGTAGAATCTGCCGTGAACACGTTGCTGTTCTTGGCTTCCAGCGTGATTTTCACGGTGTAGGCCGTGCCGGGCTGGAACTTGTTGCCGATGTCAAGGGTGGCGCCGTCCGCTGCCGTCCACGCGGTGTATGCCACGGTGTAGGTGGTGTCAGCGGTGGAAGCCACAGCCGCAGCAGCGTCCTTGACGGGCTTTGCAACGGTCAGATTGGCAACATCGATCTTCACCAGCGCGGGGATCGTGCCGGTATTCATCTGCTTGCCGCAGTCAACGCACACGGTGTGCCATGCGCCCGGTGTGCCGATACCAGCGGGGATATCGGTGATCATGTTGCTCTCCACATGGGAGGCTTCAACCTTGCCCTTGCAGATAGAACACTCCTTGTAGTGCTTGGTGGTGTCGGGCAGCCAGTTGCCAAAGGTGTGGGCTTCAAACTTCATTTCACCGCACGCGCAGCTTTGGTAATGCTCACTGTCGTCCCACTTTGTCCATTCGCCGAAGGTATGCGTATGGGGGGCTGTCAGCGCCGGGAAGGTGTAGCTGACCTTACCATCCGCATAAGTTGCCACATAGCCGTTGACGGTGTAGAGGCAGTTTGCATCGAAGGTGTAGCCGCTCTTTGCGGTCACAGGGATGGAAACGGTGTAGGCCGCTGCGCCAAACTTGCCGTCCGCCACCGCAGGAGTCCATGTCGGTATGCCAACGGTGTACAGGGTGTTATTGGCTCCGGTGGCCGTGGTTGCGGGGGCTTCGCCGTATTTCGGGGCGGTAACCGTCAGCGCAACACTGTTGATCTTGCTGGTATCGGGTGTCTTATACCTTGCGAGGATACCATATCCGGCCAAATTATCCGTATGATACTCAGCGTCTCCGCCGTCTGTAGCCTCGTAGGAAACATTATACGCCTTTGTAATGTCATCACTGCTGTCCTTAAATTGCAGTTTTACCGCATAGAAATACGTCTTATTCGGCGCTACAGAACCAGTTATTGGGGAGGCGAAAATGTTTTCGTATACGGAGGATGTAAGCTCAACGTCATTCGGAAGGGTGGTGTCTACAAGCTCGGCTGCCGGGAAGATCTGACCGATCTTGTCATTCAGAGTAGGCAGCTTGACCTTGACATTCAGACCGGGTCTGACAACATTCTCATCCTTCAGTTTGAAGGTAGCGGTCAGGGTTGTGCCTCCGTCAGCAAGCGAATAATCGCCTACAATTTCAGCATTACTTGAGTCAAAAATATTGCTGCCATAGATTCTATCCCCATCAAACGCAAACCCTGTATCAGCCTTAAAGGTCACAGTGCCTTTGTAGATTTTGCCGGCTTCAAATGTGGTTACAGCGGTGTCGTCCATATTCTTCCAAACAATGCTCTCCACCGTATAATTTTTGCCGCCAATCTTTACCCATTCTGCCGGTGTGTAGTCGCCGGGATGTTCACCGGCAATCGGGCTGCGTGGAGAAGCATACACATAGGTGATGCGCTCCTTTTCACCGTCAATCTCATGCCCACACACGGTACACTGGTACTTATCCTGACCTTCAAGGTATTTCCATTCATGCGGCTCTTTTTCCTGCGCAAGGCAACTGCAACTCCGGAAATGATACTCGCTGTTGCCTAAATCTTGCCAGGTCCCGAAAGTGTGTTTATGTAGAATGCGCACACTCACAAGGACAGTCATCGTTTTGCCGTCGCTGCTGATGCCGGTAGCACTGCCCCAGTTATCGCCAATCAGCGTCACGTTGGTATTGGCATCAAAGACATAGCCGTCTTCTGCCGTCAGCGTTATGCGTGCGGAATAGAAGGTACTTTCTACTGCCCCGGTCGGAGGAATGTCTTTCCATTCCGTAGTGACAGTGCTGACACCGGTGTTGGTGCCGGAAAGCGTGAAGTCACCTGATGTATCCCCAACCTTCAATTCAGGGACGTTCAGCGTCACGCTGTCGATGGGCGTGGCTCCCGGGAAGTTAACAAAAACACGAAGTACGGTTGTCCCGCCAAAGGTATCTGCCTTCCAGAAATCGCCGCCGGAAACTGACACATGATTCTTTATATCAGACGAATAACTAAAACCTTCGTTTGCCTCAAAGACATACATTACCGTATACTCCTGATTAGCGTCATACGGTTTAGTCTGGTCTTCAATCTTATCCCATTGATTATTCAGTCCCTCAAAAACGACGAAATTATCTAAAACCATCTTGTTATTTGGACTGTAGCCACACGCCAAATCTGAAAGGGTTTTACGCACATTCGGAGATTTGACGGTCAGGCTGGCATTATCGATAACCATAGGGTTGTCAACGCCGGTAGGTGTAACTATGAGCTTTTTCTGCGTTTTGCTAACAGAACCGCCAAAAGCGGTGTTTGCGTCCATGTCATAGAACTGGTATCCCGCGGTCAACAGATTGGAAAGCGGCTTACCCGTTTTCATCTTCATGCCACCCTCAAAGATTCCGCCGGTCAGGTGGATCGCATCGGCAGCCTTATCATTGTCTACATAAAGCGCACAGGAGTTTTCATTTCTCTGGTTGGTCGCATTATTGACCTGCTTAATTGTGCCTCCTGAAATATTCAGTTCTGTGCCGTAAGCTAAGTTGTTGCCAAAACTAATTGCAGAAGTGACATCATCACTTGTGGCTTTCATATTATTGTGGCCATAAATGTAGCCGCCTTTAATATTGGTGACGCCGCCATCGATCCAAATCGGTCTTGTCGCAACATTAGAGGTAAGATCCTGAATGCCATTCAGCGTAACGCTGCCATCAATGGTCAGCTCACCGCCCCAGTTGTCGATGATCGCATTCTTCACAGCCTTCGCATTGACTTCCACCCGGAGAGAACCGGTTCCGGTAATTTCAAGGGATGAACCGCTTTCCACATCAATCAGGCGGCTAAATATATTCTTATCTCCATCCTTGCGATCAGCAATAAACCAAATATCTGTAGCAATTTCCAAATGATGGTGTGCACCGGACGGAATGTCTATCGCAGGCTTGGTAGATTTAAAGTCTCTCCCGGCTATCAATCTGCGAATCGGAACGCCTTCGTTAGCCGAGTCATTATCCATCCCGACTACTTTGATATAAGAACTTGCAGGCGTTTGCAGAAGGCGCTTCATTTCAGCATAGGTCGAAACGCAGTAGGGGTCGCTCTTTGTACCCCTGCCTGTCGTTGCACCGCTGCCATCTGCTGCAAAGGCCATTGTGGGGAACAGACCCACCACCATGACGAGGCAGAGCAGGATGCTCAGTATCCGTTTCCTCATCGTTTTTCTTCCTCCTTTTGATTGGAAATTCGTTGTCCGCGGTTTGTGTCCCGGTGCGCGGTCACCGGGCAGAAGGTGTTATGCTGATCGATCTGCCCCACCTCCTATGAACCCCGGTTGGGATCGCTTTCCGTTGCCGTCGCTCTCCCGATCCCGCGCCTGTGTGCGGGGGCGAAGGAAGGAAAATAGCTTCTTCATCCCGTGTCACCCCCTGCCGTCAGAGCGCGAAAAGGCGCGCCCTGTCCGAAAACACTTCGGGCAGGCCGCGCCTGTTGACAATATATGAGGGCAGCAGAAAAGGACAGACTTACTCTGTCTGTCTGTCTGTCTGTCTGTCTGTCTGTCTAATTATGGGGGAAAATCTCATGCTGTCAACCCCTTTTTTGCGGATGTTTCAAGGGCTTCGCGCTTTTGCGCTTCCGTTCAGATGCCTCGAAAAAGCGGTCTTGCGCGGCGCTGTCCGCGTGGTTATCGCCGGACGCTTCGCCGCCTCGCTACACCTCGAAGCCCGGACAATTCAGCGTCCCGGCAAAGGGGTATAGTTAGATACAATAAGTTTACCATAGACCCCTCCGCAATTCAAGGTTTTTGTGTGAATCCCCTGTATCTTTTTCGGGAACGGGTTAAAAAAATCCGACTTTTTTTCGCTGCGAGGCAAGCATTTCTCCGAAAATCTGGCCAAAACGCCCTGTTCGGATTGTAGTATGGGTAGAGGGGGAAATACGGGGGTACGAAGTAGTCAGCAAGCACAGCAAGCGAGTACCCGCTTGCGGATTTTGCGCTGTTCAGGTCCCTTGCCCGAACAGTCAAAATTGCTTGCTGGGATATCCCAGACCCTTATGAGAAACGGAGGCTGCCCATGGCGAACCGAAAGCGGAACATTCAGATGAAATTCTATGTGACGGAGGAGGAAAAACGGCTCATAGATGAAAAGATGGCGCAGCTCCCCACACGGCGGTACGGCGCGTATCTGCGGAAGATGGCGATAGACGGGTATATCATCCAGCTTGACACCACGGATATCAAGCGGATGAACGCCGCCCTGTCCGCCATCGGCCGGAACATCAATCAGATCGCCAAGCGGGTCAACGCGGGAGGCGGCGCGTACAAAGCGGATATGCGGGAGATACAGGAGAGGCTGGATGAGATATGGCAGTTACAAAGACGCATCCTATCAAGTCAACGCTGAAAGCGGCCATTGACTATATCTGCAACCCGGAAAAGACGGATGGGAAGCTGCTGGTCTCCGCCTATGGCTGCGCCGCTGAG
>OLGV01000868.1_pt1 | contig 11014 bp, 9 predicted proteins | sample 1605761 | NCBI WGS metagenome assembly OLGV01 (sample SAMN03283245) | human gut metagenome | biome: human-associated habitat; material: feces | host: Homo sapiens | place: Peru | collected 2012
TAGCGCTGACGGTAAATACCCAGTCCCGCAGCTTGTAGTTTACCTTTTTTTCGCCTATGCCCTTCTCCTCCAGCCACTTTATCATGGTGGGGATAGCTTCCTTGACGGTAAGACCGTTGAGGAAGCCGGAGTTCACCATTATGCCGCTCTCAACGTCGGAGTAGCATTCCTCCTGAACGTCCCGGCCGCCGGCGACCACCTCTATTATGGGCATATTGAACTTCTTGGCGAATTCCCAGTCGCGCTCGTCATGGGCGGGAACTGCCATTATTGCGCCGGTGCCGTAGCCCATTAGAACGTAGTCGGATATCCATACAGGGATCAGCTTTCCGGTAACGGGGTTAGTGGCCTTTAGGCCCTTGAGCATGACGCCGGTCTTTTCCTTGTTAAGCTCGGCGCGCTCCAGATCGCTCTTGCGGGCAGCCGCCTTCTGGTATTCCCGCACCTCGTCCATGTTCTCAATGGTGTCCTTCATGGCGTCGATTATGGGGTGCTCCGGGGATACTACCATATAAGTCGCGCCAAAGAGGGTATCGCACCGGGTGGTGTATACCTTCAGACCCTCGGGGTATCCCTCTATGGGGAATATCACCTCAGCACCCTCGCTGCGGCCTATCCAGTTCTTCTGCTGTATCTTTACGCGCTCGATATAGTCCAGATCGTCAAGATCGTCTATGAGCCGCTGTGCGTACTCCGTGATCTTGAGCATCCACTGGCTGCGCACCTTCTGAACGACTACGCCGCCGCAGCGCTCGCACACGCCGTCCACCACCTCCTCGTTTGCAAGGCCCACCTTGCAGGAGGTGCAGAAGTTTATGGGTATCTCAGCCTTGTACGCGAGACCCTTCTCGAAAAACTTCAGAAATATCCACTGGGTCCATTTGTAGTAGTCGGGATCCGTGGTGTTTATCTCGCGGCTCCAGTCAAAGCTGAAGCCCAGCCGCTTGAGCTGTGCGCGGAAGTGCTCTATGTTGTCGTGGGTGACCTTGGCAGGGTGTATGCCGGTCTTTATGGCATAGTTCTCGGTAGGCAGGCCGAATGCGTCCCAGCCTATGGGGTAAAGCACGTTATACCCCTCCATGCGCCGCTTTCTGGCGATTATATCCAATGCGGTGTTGGATCGGGGATGCCCTACATGAAGGCCGTGTCCCGAAGGATAAGGGAACTCTATCAGGGGATAGAACTTGGGCATTGAATAGTCGTCCTTTGCCTCAAAGCAATGGGCGTCCTCCCATATCTTCTGCCACTTCAGCTCTACTTGATCGTGATCGTAGCGCTCTGCCATTGATATTTCCTCCAATTCAGTATTTAAACAGGTTATTTTGAGCAATAAAAAAAGCTCCGTCTCAGCCAAGAGACGAAAGCCATGCTTCCGCGGTACCACTCTCATTGGCGAAAATTCGCCCAACTCAACTCCCGTTAACGCCGGGCAGGACGCCGTCCGCTTTCACGGGCGGGGCTCCGCGACGAGCTTCGAAAATGCCTCTTGCACCGCCTTGCACCATATGCGGCTCGCTCTGCATGGCTGTTTCCTACTTTTTCGCTTCATTGCCGATATCGTATGTATTATATTTTATTCAAAGCTAAAAGTCAATGACTTGGGGGCGCTTATGATGTATAATACAGCTTGTCCATAACTTTTACACGGAGAAACGCCATGCTTTTTGATTATCACGTACACACCCGCTACTCAGCCGATTCAGGGGCGCCCATAATAGAGCAGCTTCGCGCCGCAAAGAAGGCCGGCGTGACCCATATATGCTTCACCGACCACGTGGATTTTGACGGCGTAGGCCTGCGCCCTGCCGACATAGCCGCCCGCAACGCCGAGATAGAAGCCTTAAAGGGCCAGTTCCCGGATATTGACATATCCTTCGGCATGGAGCTCGGGATGAAGGATAAGGCGGCGTGCAATGCTGCATACGACCATGTAAAGAGCTGCCACATGGACTTCGTCATAGGCTCTGTACACATAGTAAACGGCGTGGACGCCTACTATCCCGAATATTTCGAGGGCAGGAGCCGCGAGGAGGCCTACCTTGCCTATATTGAAAAAGACCTCGAATGCATCAGGGTATCGGATTTTTCCGTAATGGGCCACTACGACTTCTGCGCCAAGCACAGCCCTTATGCCGAGCGCTCCATGAGTTACTCCCTGGCGCCTCAGATATTCGATGAAATATTCCGGGAGCTGATAAGCCGCGGCAAGGCCTTTGAGGTCAACACCTCCGCCTGGCGCAACGACGCCCCATGGGGCCTTGACATACTGCGCCGCTACCGTGAGCTGGGGGGCGAATACGTGACCACAGGCTCCGATGCCCACAAGCCGGAAAGGGTAGGCAACAGGCTTTCCGAGGCTCTGGACATGATACGCGCCGCCGGAATACCCTATGTGGCCACATTTAAAAATATGGAGCCCATAATGCACAGGATCTAATTGATCACTTCTATTACCCTGCCCTGCTTCAGCGCGGCTATCACCGTTCTTCCATGGAACGCCTTCGCGAAGGCCCTGCCGTTTTCCACGTCCTTTGGCCTCTCCGCCTTGTTGAAAAGCACCGTATCGCCATAGTCCACCATGGCTGCGGCGTCCTCAGGCGTTACCACATGGCCCACGTCCGCTCCCAGCCGCCGGGCGTACAGCTCCGGCCGGTGGGCTGACTCGGCTATGGGCTTACCTATACCGTCCGCCCCTACTACGTATATCACTTTTGAGCCTGGGGGTATCACGGGCTCATTTTTGCCGTGGGCCTTTAAGGGCAGCCCCTTTGAGCCGTCCGCCTCGGCTATCACATAAGGCGCCAGGCCGTTGAGCCGGGCTATGGGCAGCTTAGGGGCTATGAGCTTTTCTCCCTCCCTCTCGCCTACGCATACGACGCTGTGCTCCATGAGGGCAGCGGCTATGTCCGCCTCCGCTGCGTTTTCCAGCACCGGCAAATCCGCCGGCCGCCATATATGGGTGCTGGTGCATATTATCACCCTGCTGCCGGCAGCCGAAAGCTCCGCGGCAAGGCGGTTCATAAGGCTGGTCTTTCCTCCTCCCCCTATTATGGCGGTGATGCCCGGCACTATACCAAGGGCTTCAGTAAAGCTTATGTCGTTCATATTACCTCTCCATGCTGGTTTACAATGAGTATAGCCCAATGAAAAACGCCCCGCAACACAAAGTCACGAGACGTCAATACAGCTTATTTTTTTATCTATGCAGGTTCATCATATCGTCGAGAGACATCTGCTTGGCGAAGCTCATGGTGAGCATTCTCTGGCTGGGGTTGTCAAAGAGGTTGCTCATGGACATACGGTCGTGTATGTGGCGAACGGCCTCCGCGAACATGGGGGCGGCGGACAGTATCTTTATCTTGTCGTGGCCCTTTACGGCGGGGCAATTTACGGTATCGGTGGATACCAGCAGCTTTATGGGGCTCTCCTCGATCTTCTTTACGCCCTTTTCCCGGAGCACTACATGGGACAGGAATGCGTAAATATCGTTTGCGCCCTTGTCCTTGAGGCCGTGTGCAACGTCTACCAGAGTGCCGCCGGAGATGGTGAAATCGTCTACCACTATACAGTTTTTGCCCTTTACGTCGCCGATTATCTCAAGCACCTTGGCGTTCTCGTCGTGGCCGGTGCGCGTCTTGTCTCCTATGGCCACGGCGCAGCCAAGCTCGTTGGCCATCATCCTTGCGCGCTTTGCGCTGCCCGCATCGGGGGATACCACTACCAGGTTGTCGTCCACTATGCCCAGATACCTTGCGTATGCGCAAAGCAGGTCCTGGGCGTAAAGGTGATCCACGGGCTTCTTGAAAAAGCCCTGCACCTGAGCGGCATGAAGATCCATGGTCACGACGCGGTCCGCGCCCGCCAGCTCTATGCACTCCGCGCACACCCTGCCGCGTATTGAAACTCTGGGCTCGTCCTTCTTATCGCCCTTGGCATAGCTGAAATAGGGGATAATGGCGGTAACACTGTTTGCGCTGGCACGCTTGAATGCGTCCAGGAAGAAAAGCAGCTCCGTAAATTCATTGTTTGGATCGAGTCCCAACGTCTGAACGAAGTATACGTCCTTGTCCCTTATGCTCTCATCGATGCGGACGAAGGTATTGCCTTCGGAGAATATGTGAGTTGTGCATTTGCCCATAGGGCTTCCGAGATAATCGCACATCTGTGCTGCAAACTCCTTGCTGGCGCTGCCCGCAAAAATCTTAATCGTACCGTCGCCGGACATTTTTCGATTTACCCCCTTTTAATTTTCATCAGCATTATAACAAATATAATCCGTATAATCAACGCAATACGACAATTTGGATGAAGGAGCAGCTGCATTTCATTATAACCGCAGCTTATCGCAGGTGTGCCGTCCATATCCCGTTTTTGTATGGTCTGCCCTATGCGTCGCATCCCAAAGCATATCGTTCGTTATTTTTGAATCAATTCCTTCATATCAAAAAATTATACCGACTTACCGCTCAAAGAACTCCCGCCATGCGCACTCCAGCGCTTGGTTTTTCTCATATGGGCCGCCTATGGGGTTTTCCCGGTTCTTTCCGTGAAAATCGCTGCCGCAGGTGGCATGCAGGCCAAGCTGAGCGCACAGGGACAAAAAGCCCCGCTTCTGCCCCTCGGTGGAGGCAGGATAGAATACCTCAAGGCCCCATAGGCCGTAGTCCGCAAGCTCCCTTATGAGCTTATCCGCGTCCGCCTTTATCTTACAGGGATGAGCCAGCACCGGCCTGCCGCCGGACTCCAGTATAAGCTCTATCGCCTCTTTTTTAGAGGGCCGTACACCGGGCACAAAGCCTATGCAGCCCGGATTCAGGTATTTTTCAAACGCCTCAGGCATGGTATCCGCATACCCCGCGGCGATTATTGCCTTGGCGATGTGCAGCCGTGTATCGTTGCCGCGGCTGTGCTCCATGTATTCCTCAGCCGGTATGCCAAATGCGCTGAGCTTGTCCAGTATGGCCCTGTTGCGCTGACGCCTGCTCTCCCCCCGCCATGCTTCGAATTTCACCATGGCAGGGCTGTCAGGGTTTATGTTCAGCCCAAGCATGTGAAGTTCCGTCGGAAACTCCACATCCAGCTCTATGCCGGGTATTACCTTTACTCCTATGCTTTGCCCCGCGGCTATGGCCCGCTTGCAGCCTGCGGCCGTATCGTGATCCGTAAGGGCCATATAGCATACCCCCTGCGCCTTTGCCAGGGCGGGGATAGCCTCCGGGTCAAAGGTGCCATCTGACATGTTGGAATGTATGTGCAGGTCGAATTTTTCCATTTTTGGCTTATCCTCAAAAAAATCGGGCGAAGCATCGTCTTCGCCCGAAAGCTTTTTTATTTGTCCTCGCCGTCGAATCCGCCGGGCCGGTAGAATTTCTGTTCCGCCTCTTTCTCAGGCTTATCCTCGGAGCTGTCCTCACCGCTGCCCTCATGGCGCTGCTCCGGCTCATCCCCCGTCCTGTCATCGGATTCGTCCTCCGGCTTTTCCTCCTCGTCCGGCTTTTCAAGAGCTTCCTTCCGCTCTTTATAGGATACCAGCTCCACAGGCTCGTTATGGAATATCTTCTCGAATTCCTCGCCGGTTATGCGCTCGTACTCTATAAGATACTTCACCACCCGGTCCAGCGCCTCCCGCTCGTGGAGCAGCACCTGCTTCGCCCGCTCGAATTGCTCCTCCAGTATCCTGCGTATCTCCTTATCCACCTTTGCAGCCACCTCCTCGGAATAGCTGCGCTGGTGTCCCCAGTCCTTTGCTATGAACACCTCGGAATCGCCGCCCAGGAACACGGGGCCTATCTCGTCGCTCATGCCGAACTCTATCACCATGCGGCGGGCAAGGTCGCTGGCGTGCTTCAGGTCGCCTATGGCGCCGGTGCATATATCGTCCAGCGCAATGCTCTCGGCCACACGGCCTCCCATACTCATGGCTATCTGGTCAAGTATCTTGCCCCGGGAAATGTGGCTGTCGTCGTTGTCGGGCATGGTCATGGTGTAGCCCGCCGCCTGACCTCTGGGTATTATGGATACCTCGTGTACAGGATCGCAGTGCTCCATCTTCAGGGCTACTATGGCGTGTCCCGCCTCGTGATAGGCGGTGATGCGCTTATCCTCCTCGGTAACTACACGGCTGCGCTTTTCGGGGCCCACAACCGTGCGGGTTATGGCCTCCTCCAGTTCCGTCATGCCAATTTCCTTTTTCTTATACCTTGCGGCAAGTATCGCGGCCTCGTTCAGCACGTTTTCAAGGTCCGCCCCTGTAAAGCCCGATGTGCGCTTTGCCAGCACCTCAAGGCTGACTTCCTTGGCCAGCGGCTTGCCCTTGGCATGCACCTTCAATATGGCTTCGCGGCCCTTAACGTCCGGGTAATTTACGGTTATCTGCCTATCGAACCTGCCCGGGCGCAGAAGCGCGGGGTCAAGTATATCGGGGCGGTTGGTGGCGGCGATTACTATTATGCCTTCATTCACGGCAAAGCCGTCCATCTCAACAAGGAGCTGGTTAAGCGTCTGCTCGCGTTCGTCATGCCCTCCGCCAAGGCCCGCTCCGCGCTGACGGCCAACGGCGTCTATCTCATCTATGAACACAACCGCGGGGGCGCACTTCTTGGCGGTGGTGAAAAGATCCCTCACCCTGCTTGCGCCAACGCCCACGAACATTTCAACAAAGTCCGAACCGGAAATGGAGAAGAAGGGCACCTTCGCTTCGCCCGCAACGGCCTTGGCAAGCAGCGTTTTACCCGTGCCCGGAGGGCCGACGAGCAGCACGCCCTTGGGTATCCTTGCGCCCATTTCGGTGAAGCGCTTGGGCGCGCGCATGAATTCGACAACTTCCTTCAGCTCTTCCTTTTCCTCGTCCGCGCCGGCAACATCATCGAACGTAACGCGGTTGTTGGGGTCCATCTGGGTGCGCGCATGCGCCTTGCCGAAGCTCATCATCTTATTGCCGCCGCCCTGCGCGCGGAATACCACGACATAGAACACGACGATTATGACAAGCATTATAAGGTAAGGCAGTATGTATTCCAATATGGAAGGCTCCGGCGGGGGATTATATGTATATGTAAACGGATAATCCTCCGGCGTTACCTTGTCCGCATCTATGCCCTTGGCGTCTGCAACTATGGCCGCCATATCCGATCGGAACGCATTTTCGTTGGACACGTTGCAGATAAAGTCATACTTCTTGGGGAACAGATCCTTATACGCAGAGCCTTTTTTAATGCCAACTATTTCGCCGTTGCAGTATTCAACGGCCTCCACCGTGCCTTCCTTTGCCATGGCAAGAAAATCGGCATATTCGATCTTCTTATCGTCCGTGCCGCCGTTCTGAAGCTGCGTAAGCAGAACAATCATCAGCACCACTATGGCCAAATAGATAAGCGGAGTTCTCAGCTTTTTACCCAATTTGTCCTCCTGACATGCCGCTTGATAAAGGGCATATCGTACCAATTTAATAATCTTAGTTATCATATCACACTTTGGGCATATGTTCAAATGCTCAATATGAGCAACAATGTGAAAAAAACGTGCCTGCCGCGCACACGAGGGCGCTGTGCGGCATATGGTGACAATATAAGGCGCTATAAATGCGCCAAGAGCAAAATGAGCGAGGTGCAAAACAATGAGAATATTACAGCGTGGCGATACGGGCAGCGACGTGCGCACGGCCCAAACCGCCCTTATACGCGCGGGCTACGACCCGGGCGCGGCAAACGGAGTATTCGGCGCGGCAACTGAGCGCGCGGTGATGCAGTTCCAGCGGGTGCTCGGCGCAACGCAGGACGGCATAATAGGCCCGGTAACGTGGCAGTTCCTTGAGCCGTTCGCGCTTGAAAGCGACCCGGATGTGCTAAGGCGCGGCAGCCGCGGCGCAATGGTAAGGCGGCTGCAGGAGGCGCTGGAGGCTTCCGGCAACAGCCCCGGGCGCATAGACGGCCTTTTCGGCACAAAGACCCAGGCCGCCCTGCGCGCGTTCCAGCGGAGCGCAATGCTTGCGCAGACGGGCGTTGCGGACAGGGCGACGTGGCTTGCAATAGCCCCGTATATAGATTACGGCGACGTATATTTGCGGCGCGGGGACAGGGGTATGCTTGTTACCATACTGCAAACGGCACTGACAAGCGCGGGCTTCTCCCCCGGGCAGGCGGACGGAATATTCGGCAGCCGCACGTTCAACGCGGTAACCGCGTTCCAGCGGGCCAACCGCATCACGGCGGACGGCATTGCAGGGCCGCGCACATGGGCGCTGCTGAAGCCGTATCTTAGCGGAGAGCTGATGACATACGTTGTGCGCCGCGGGGACACGCTTTCGTCCATAGCCCGCCGGTTCAACACAACGGTTGAAGAATTGCTGCGGCTTAACCCGCGCGAGGATCCGGATCTTATATTCGTTGGGGAAACCCTGCTTATACCGGTAAGCAAAGGCTGAAAATACCAAGGGAGCTGATATGCTCCCTTATATTTTTATTGAGAAATGCGGCTTTATGTGGTAGTGTATATGCATAAATTTATATATAGCCGAGAAAGGATATATTTATTTATGAAATCCATAATAAAGCCGATGAGTTTTGCGCTGAGTCTGCTGCTTGCGCTCAGCCTGCTGGGCTGCTCCGCCGCGCCAAAGGACACGGCTGCGCCCATAGCTACCGAGGCGCCCGCGGCAGCCTCTGCCCCCACTCCCGAACCCGAACCCACTGAGGACACAGCCCGGGCGGAGGCCGAGGCCGCGCTTAAAGAGCTGGACGAGAGAATGTTTGCAGAAAGCGTTGTGAGCGACGCGCTGAGCTTTCATCTTACCGTTGCGCATCCGGAGAATTTTCCCCTTATAACGGATTACCCTACGGGTTGGGGAGAATTCACCTATGCCGAGCAGGAGGCGAGCAACGAAGAGAACATAGCGTGGCTTGAGGAGCTTTACGCAATAGACCGCAATGCTCTCTCCGACGATTCAAGGATAACCTACGATACGCTTGTTCAGTTCCTTGAGCAAGGCATAGAAGGTAATCAGTATTACTATTATAACGAGGTGCTGGACACCTTTGTGGGGCTGCATTCCAATCTGCCGCTCAATTTGGTGTTCTATGATATGCACACCAAGGCGGATGTGGAGAATTACCTTACGCTGCTTGCGGACACGCCGCGCTACGTTGGGCAGGTTTTGGCATTTGAGCAGGAGAAGTCCGCGGACGGCAAATTCATGCGGGATAACGCCCTTGACAAGGTGCTTGAGCAGATAAAGGCATTCATGGATGCGCGGGAGACGTGCTTCCTATTCGCCACGTTTGATGAATTCATAGCCGATATAGACGAGCTGAGCGACGAGGAACGCGCCGCATACAGCGCAAGGAATGCGGAGCTTGTGAACGCGCTTATCGATTCCTATCAGGTGCTTTACGATGGGCTTGAGGCGCTGCGCGGCACGGCGACGACAGACGGCGCGCTCTATACATACGGCGAGGAGGGCAAGGCCTTTTTCGCAACGGAGCTTAAATACAACGCCTGCGCGGACATAACGCCGGAGGAAGCACTGGAAATACTTTATGACGAACTTAACGCGCAGTTGAGCAAGCTTTATGACGCCGCCAAGAAGGACGCCGCCGTGTTCGATAAGTACGACACGGTGGAGCTGAGCGTCGGCACGACGGAGGAAAACATAGAGTACCTTAAAGAGCTGATGGCGGATTACTATCCGGAGCTGCCGGAGCATACGCTCACGTTCATGGACTGCCCCAGCGAGCTGGAGGATCAGTTCAGCCCCGCGGCATATCTTATTCCGCCGGTGGACGACGCGAGCGAGAACCTTATTATACTAAACAACAAAACGCTTGAAAACGACAACAGATACCTTGACACCCTTGCGCACGAGGGTTACCCCGGCCACCTTTATCATTACCAGTACCTGCGTACGCTTATAAACAAAACCGGCTATACCCGCCAGGCGCTTTCCATGGGCGGATACTACGAAAGCTGGTCCCAGTCCGGCGAGGTGTTCTTCGATAATTACAACACCCGCTTCGGCGCGCCGTACTGCAACTTCATGAGCGCGAACTCCATGATAGGCAATTTGCTGCTGCCCGCTATAGTGAGCATAGAGGTGAACTACTTCGGCAAGAGTGCGGACGACATGTTCGACCTTACCTCCGCCTATTTCGGGGACGAGGCCGCAACGGAGCTGAAGGACATTTATTACGACTACGCCGTTGAAAACCCGTTCTACTTCCTTGAATACGCCATGGGATACAGCATATATCAGCAGAAGCTGAGGGAAGCGGAGGATATTTGCGGCGCAAGCTTCGACCTTCGCAGCTTCCATGAAACGTATCTTAACATCGGGCCGACTTATTTCAACATATCCATGCCCATAATGGACGAATGGATAAGCGGGCATAAATAAAATTATTGCCGCCACGCCGCTTTATGCTGATGACAAGGCGCGGAGAATGTGGTAATATGAATGCATCACATACGGTTTATTTGAAAGGAGTTATTCTATGCCTTATTGCACAAATTGCGGCGCGCAGTATGACGACGGCGCAAAGTTCTGCCCCACCTGCGGCGCGACCACCGGCGAAGCCGCCCAGTCCAACGCCCAGCAGAACGCGGCCTACACCACCCCCACTCAGCCTATTCAGCAGCCGGTGCAGACCGACAACAGCAAAACAATGGCCATACTTGCCGTTGTGTTCCCCATTCTGTTCTTCCTGCCCATAGTGACCAACCCCAAGACCGAGTTCGGCACCTTCTGGGCCAATCAGGCGCTGCTTCTGCTGCTTCTTAGCGTGGTTGCCAGCATCACCGCGGGCATAGTTATAGGCATACTCATCTGGATATTCCAGGTAGTCCTTTGGATAATGGCCCTGGTGAGCGTTTGCAAGGGCGAAATGAAGCGCCTGCCGCTCATAGGCACCATAGACATAATAAAGTAAGTATAGGCTGAATAAGCTTACAGGGGAACGCGCTGGCGTTCCCCTTTGTTTGTATTTACCTCAACCCCTCAGTCGGCTACGCCGACAGCTCCCCG
>OLGV01000869.1_pt1 | contig 10986 bp, 8 predicted proteins | sample 1605761 | NCBI WGS metagenome assembly OLGV01 (sample SAMN03283245) | human gut metagenome | biome: human-associated habitat; material: feces | host: Homo sapiens | place: Peru | collected 2012
CCGCCGCTACGGTTAGTCGATTGTTTCCGCCGCCACCGAATCTGCTTAATCCGATAATTGCGCAGCAAGCCGAATCTGCTTCGTTAGCAGTATCAGTTCTTCACGCGCTTCACGCCGTCAACGATGTAGATGCCGGCGGGCAGGTCGTCCCATTGCTGGGTCAGCTTTACGCCGTTAAGGTTGTAGATGCCTTGCTTGCGGGCGGGCACGTCGGCTGTCACGGTGCCGATGCTGTTGGTGATAGGCTCGATCACAACCTTCGACTTAAGCAACTCGCCATTCAGGACTACCGCCTTTTGGTCGGCGTCGAACTCCGCACCGACGGGCTGTGTGATGGCGCAGTTGTCGAGGATGAGCTTGCTGATGAGTGAGATAGATCCGCTGCCGAAGCCTTCTGCCTCTACGTAAGAGTTGCGCACGGTGAGCACCTCGCTCTTTGCTCCGATATAACCTGCTATGCCATAGCCACCCTTAACAAACAGACTGGTGTTGTCGATGGTTACGGAAGCGCTCTCCATGTCGAGACCGCAGAATCGCTTGCTCGTGAGATGGAGCGAACCGTCGCCGGTGATGGTAGACGTCTGGTTCAACACCATGCTTGCCAGATCGGCTATAACGGTGTTATTGCCAATCAGCTTGACGGTGAAGTCGGAGACAGTCTTGTTCACAATGCCCGTTCCGTCGGTAGAGTTTCTATCGATGGTGGCGTTGTCGAGAGTGAGGGTTTTTGTATCGGGGTCGTAAGAGGCGCTGCCGCTCACACCGTAGATGCTTGTGAGGTCTTTGTAGTTGAGTGTTGTCACCGGCTTGTCGGCGATATAGATGCCATAGCTGTTGGGTTCAATCACAACTTTGGAGGTTACGGTTTCTCCGTTCACAGCCACCGACTTAGTCTCGGCGTTGTATGCCGCCTTGAACGGAATGTCGATGTAGCATCCCTCAAGTTCCAGGCCGGCGATGTCGCAGATTGAGCCTGTGGGGCCCGTTGCTTCCACGTGAGAGTTGCGTATGGTGAGCACCTCTTCTGCCACGTTGTCGTTTGCTGATATGCCCCATTCGCCTTCCACCTCCAACCAGCAGTTGACGATTTCGAGCGGAGAGCCTTCAAAAAGCACGGCGCATCTGTCGTTCTTTAAGGTGAGCGTTGAACCGCTGTTGCCCATAATGACTGTCGACTCGCACGTGTATATGCCAGCCGAGTTGGTGACATTAATGGTGTTTGTGCCGATCAACTCTATCGTAAGGTAGTCGCAGGTTTCGTTCAAGATGGCGTTATAGTCATTTGCCTCAATAGTGGCGTTGTCGAGCGTCAGGGTTCTTGTGTTCGGATCGAAATACACCTTGCCGCTCACTCCGTTAATCTCGGTGAGGTCGAGATAGTTGTCGCTCGTCACATCTACGCCGGCTACCTTGAAGCCGTATTTTTCTTGCGCCATCACGAATGCTGACGACATCATCATTACTATAAGCACGAGGAATATGCGCATGCTTACTTGTCGGGTTGAGTTGTTGTGTTTCATAATTGTTTAGTTTTTGCCTGGGCAGCCGAAACATACCCAGAGGTTTGTAAATGTTAATTAGAATATTGATTCTGGTGCAAAATTAACTCAGAAAACGTGAAGCGTGTTGTATATTTCTTACAAAAAATAGCCAATAACTATCATTTTGGTGCTCGAGGTGTTAAAGAACTTTAAACGGGCGAGTAGAAGAGCGTAAAAAGTTCGCGAACTGACAAAACGCGTGTGCGTTCAGCGATAGAAGCCTTTGGATGGAATAGTGCAGCGAGTTAGTGAAACAAAGGCGCTTTATCGTTGAAAATTTTTCGTCGCACGGGATATTATTCGTATATTTGCAGCCTATTTGAGGTTTCACCTTTTAAAGATGTAAATAATTCAATATCACCTAATAAATGTCAAAAAGATTTCTAACACTCGCTGCAGTGTTTATGCTTGCAGCCTCTGCTTTTGCCGTTCCGGCGAAGCGTGTGAAGCGTCAGGTGCAGCAGCCTGACGGCTCCGTGCTCACTGTGATGTTGCGCGGCGACGAGAATTTCCATTACACAAGTACCGAAGACGGTCAGCCGCTGGTGCAGCGTGCCGACGGTGCCTACTGCTATGCTACGCTCGACGCTGGCGGCATGCTGACAGCCTCTTCGCAGGTGGCTCACAACGAGGGCAGCCGTGGCGCAGGCGAGCTGGCGTTCCTCGGCTACTACTCAACAGAGTCGCTGAAGGTGCGCTCGCTCGGCATGGAGCGTGCGAAGCAGCGCAACGCCCATCGCATGGCGCGTCTTGCGAAGCGCAACGCTATGGACGTTGCGGGCAAGCCGATGATGCGCGAGATAATGGCTGGCGCTACCGGTGGCGAGGGTATCGGCGTAACGGGCAAACGCAAGGGTCTGGTGATTCTTGTGAACTTCAAGGACAAGAAGATGCAGGCGAAGCACTCGCTGGAGGAGTGGAAGAACTACTTCAACAAGGAGGGCTACAAGAACTATGGCAACAACGGATCGGTGCACGACTACTTCTACAAGCAGAGCTACGGCAAGTTCGACCTTGAGTTTGACGTTGTGGGACCGGTGACGGTTTCTAAGAATATGGAATCTTACGGCGCCAACGACGTATACGGCAACGACGTCGATCCGGCGGGCATGGTTAAGGAGGCTTGCGAGCTGGCTTACGCTCAGGAGAAGCTCGATATGACGCAGTATGACTGGGACGGCGACGGCGCTGCCGACCAGGTTTACGTTATCTATGCCGGCTACGGCGAGGCTTCGGGCGCTCCGGCCACCACCATCTGGCCGCACGAGTGGGAGCTGGAGTCGGCAGGCTGCAGTCTGCGTCTGGGCGGCGTGCGCATCAACACCTACGCGTGCTCGTCGGAGCTGAACGGCGCTTCGGGCACGTACATCAGCGGCATCGGCACCGCCTGCCATGAGTTCAGTCACTGTATGGGCATACCCGATATGTACGACACGAAGAACGGTGGCTGCTTCGGCATGGACGCTTGGGACCTGATGGACTACGGATCGTACGGCGGAGACGGCTATGCGCCGGTTGGCTACAACACATACGAGAAGTGGGTGAGCGGATGGCTCGAGCCTACCATCCTCAGCGAGCCGTGCTACGTGAAGGACATGAAGCCGCTGGACGAGGCAGAGGAGTCGTACGTGGTGTTCAACGAGAAGAACAAGAACGAGTATTACATCTTCGAGAACCGCCAGCTGCAGGGCACGGACAAGGCGCTGCCTAACCACGGTATGCTCGTGATACACATGGACTACAACCAGGATGTATGGGAGAACAACGCTGTGAACAATGCGTACAACCACCAGCGTTTCACGGTTGTGCCGGCTGACAACAAGCTTACTGGGGAGACCGTGACGGGCGACACATGGCCTGGCACAACACGTTCTACGGAGCTGACTGACACATCGAAGCCTGCTGCTACGCTCTTCAACGCCAACAGCGACGGACGCAAGTTCTTGGGCAAGCCGGTGACGGAGATTGCGGAGAAGAACGGCAAGATCTCGTTCACGTTCATGGGCGGTCTCTCGCTCTCAGCGCCGCAGCCGAAGCTGGTAGACATGGCAGAGACTTCGTTCACGGGTGGCTGGAACGCCGTGGAGAATGCGGAGAGCTATACCATAGAGCTGCGCGAGAAGAGCGCTCAGGGTTCTGCTGACGAGGCGCTTATGCTGAGCGAGGATCTGAGCACATGGGGCGCTAACCTCACAGCCGACGGCACAATCGACATTTCGGGTGCGCTTGACAGCAAGATGCAGAACGTAGGCTGGACGGGCGAGAAGGTGTTCGAGTGTCCGGGCTGCGCAAAGCTCGGTTCGTCGAAGAAGCAGGGCAACCTCACTTCGCCGCTCATCACCGACCACTCGGCTACGAGCGTTACGGTAAGACTCTCGGCGAGCGCTTATGGCAACGATGTTGCTGAGGCTACGGTGTCGCTGCTCAACAAGGACGACAGTGTTATCTCGGAGGAGACGGTAGGCGTGGACGGTACGCTAACAACAGTGGTGCTTGCGAACGCTAACATGGACGACTATAAGGTGAAGGTGCAGCCGAAGAAGCGTGGCTACGTCTTCTCTATCGCCATCTACGACGGCGACTTCTCGGCTGAGGACTTCCAAAGCATGGGCGTGGCTGAGAAGGCTGTGATGAAGGCTTCGGCGCAGCGCTTCTCAGACATCAAGTCGACATCTTATAAGTTTGAGGGTCTGAACGCCGGGGCTACATACCAGTGGCGTGTGTGTGCTGTTGCTGGCAACGTGCTTTCGAAGTGGAGCGACTGGCAGACTGTTGACCTCAGCACATGGAGCACTATCAACGGCGTGGCTGAGGACGCAACGCAGATGGCTGCGGAGGACGTGGTGAAGGTGTTCTCTTCGGTAGGCACACAGCTCGGCACGATGACATACGGCGAGTTCTGCGGCAAGAATATGCCGAAGGGCGTGTATGTAGTGAAGGGCGAGAAGGGTGCGCTGAAGGTTGCGAAGTAAAGATTTATTAGTAGCGGAAACTTTCTGCTACGGATAACAAAAAATGCTGCCTGGCAAACTTGCCGGGCAGCATTTTTTGTAACTATTATTTAAAAACTATGAATGCGAAGGTTGCAACTTTTATACTTCTACGGCGCTTGCTGCAATCTTCTTTTGCTTGAGGGCGTCGATGATTGTCTTGACGTTTTCCTGTGTGTCCTCTACGGGGATGGTGTGCTTCTTAGCCTTCAGTATGTTGTTGAGCGCTGAGGGCGAGAGCTTGTAGCTCGAGCGGCAATACCTGCTGACGATGTTGAGTATGTCGGACTTTTGGGCGTTGGTTATCTTGCCCAGCAGGAGTATGTTGTACTTCATTTCGGGCTGCTTCACTTCCTCTGTCTTCGGCTCTTGGGGCTTTTGCTCCTCCCTTTCGGATTTAGGCGTTGTGGAAGCCGGAGATTGCGGGTCAGGAAGCTCGGGTTTTTCTTCTTTAGAGGCAGGAGGAGTGGTTTTTTTGTCCGTGCATTGCTCTGTGGGCTTTGGCTTCTCTGTTGGTGTTGGCTCGGGCAGCACTTCGGGCTCGTTGGGTTTCACTTCTACGAGTTGGTTGTTGAAGATTTCGAGGAGCTTCGAGATGCCCATCGGCATATCGGCTGAAGTAACGCTGAGATTGATGTCGATGCAGCGCTTGTTCATGTACTCGGCTTTCGTCTCCTTGCTCACTTCGGCAGAGTCGCCAGGCGCGGAGTATTTGGCTTTCAGAGAGAGCTTTCTTGTGTCGTGATTCATCCGGCTCTCTGTGACGGTGGCCTGAAATGTGAGGTCGACGCGGTCTATCTGCAGATAAGGTACGGGCACGATGAGGAGCAACGGCATGACGATGCGATGAACTTGTCCTGCTGACTCGAAGTAGAACGAGACGGTGACGGGTTCGAGGCTGGAGTCGTCGTCGCCAGCCTGTGTGAATACCACCTCGTTGAGGTATTGTAGTGTGGCCTGCGCCGCTTCTTCTTGCGCGTTGACGCAGGCTGAGAGCGGAGCGCCGAGTATGCGGTTGAAGTCGAGCTCTTGAAGAAGGCTTTCTTGGTTGTCAACGGGTAGAGCCATATTCTTGGGTTTAGAGGGTTATTGTAAAAATATTATTGTTCTTATAGGGTGTTGTTGGGCGTGTCGGGCGGCGTTGCAGAGTGGAGCGGACGGATGCTCATGCCGTTTGCGGCAGCAATCTGCAGCAGTCGGGCGAGTCCTGGTGAGGGCAGTTGCGCTTCAGCCTTTATCTCGACACGTATGTTGTTGCGCAGGTCGTACTGAGAGACGGCTGACTCCTCGAGCTGCTTGTTGGATGGCGAGAGCGAGACCTTCAGTCCCTGCAGTCGGTTGGTCTTAGAGGACATGATGCTGACGAAGAAGCTGAGGTTGGCGTTGTCAATCTGTAGGAACGGCAGCGGCACGAGCGAGAGCAGCGGCACGCGCATTGTATAGCTTTGTCCGTTCATCTGCAGAGCAAAAGCCACCATGACCGGCTCTGAGCGTTCGCCGTTGTTGCAGAACGCCTCACGCCCGATAATCTCCATCGCCATCTCCGTAGCCTTTTGCTGTTGTGCGTTGCAAACGGAGAGCGTATTGCGTATCATCTCGGAGAGCCAAAAGTTGTCGTGCTTTTTTTCTTGTTCGTCCATTACTTATTGCGTTTGCGTTCGTTTTCTAATACATAACTAACGAACTCCGTGTATGCCGTGTCGATGGCACCGTTTCTACGATAGCCGTTGGTTATGGTGTTGTTATATGGTTCGCCATACGTATACCATCCGTTGGGGCGTTTTTCGAAAGCCTCCAATTCTCTTTTAAGAATACGTTTGCCTTCTTTTGAGTTGATGTCATACGGATATATGTAGTATGCCGTATAAAGTGCACGTATCAGATGATTTCGCAGCCAGTCTTTCTTCTTGCATGCTTTGCGCAGTTTTTCCTGGCGGTCAATGTTCCATTTTATGCTTTGAGTAGGATCGAATGTACAGCAAGGGTGAGCTTTTCCGCTATTGGTCGGAGGCAATGCGAATGGTTTTTGAGGGTCAACATGCACTTTGCTTATGCGGCTTGCAAGGTTTGCCTTCTTTCTTTGCTCAATGAATTTGTCCCAATCTCTCTTCTTTTGCTCTTCTTCTTCCTTCTTCTTTCGAGCTTCCTCCTCTTTGCGCAGTTTCTCAAGTCTTTCCTGCTCTAGTTTTTTCTGCAGTTCGGCCTCTTTGCGCATTTTTTCGAGTCGTTCTTCTTCTTTCTTCCTAAACTCCTCGTCTTTACGCTGTTTCTCAAGTCTTTCCAGTTCTTCTTTCTTCTTGCGTTCCTCCTCTTGCTTTCTCAGTTCTTCTTGTTTCTTCAGTTCTTCGTTTTTTCTCTGCTCTTCACGTTCAGACTCTTGCTTTTTGTATTCAGCCAAAGCATTTACAAGAGCACCCACCATACGCTCTTTCTTGTTTTTAAGTTCGAGGCGTTTGCGTTCAGCTTCTCGTTTCATGTCCTCCACCTGCTGAGGCGTGAGCGTATCGTGCACGATGAGGTTGTTTGTGAAGAATTCGAGCATCTTCGCCATGCCAGAAGGCATAGAGCTTGTTGAGGCGCGTACATTGATGCCCATCTTGCTCTCAACAGATACCGATTGCTCGTCGTCCTCGGTGCGTGTATAGCCTTCCGTAGCATATTTTGCCTCCATCTTTCCGTCGTCGCATGCAGTGATGTCCGCTGTGAAGTTCAGGTTGACGTAGTCGATGTGCATATATGGAATAGGCACGATGGTCATAAGCGGCACAGTCATGCGTGTTTTCTCTCCATTCATTATGAATGTAAAGGTGACGGTGATAGGCTCGACGCCTTCCGGGTCGAGTTCTGAGTTGGTCATTGTAAAGCCGCGTATGAAGTCGATGGTGGTTTGCGCAGCCTCTGCTTGAGCACGTACGCACGCAGCCAGCGGACCGCCTATGATGTTTCCAAAAGGAATGGAATTGAGGGCGCTCGCGACCTTGCTACCAGAGTTTGTATTAGGTCCATCTGCCATAGTCTATAGTATTTATCGTTGGAAAGAACTTGCCTTGTTCAGGTTTTGCTGTGCATCGTTTACGTTTTTCAGTATCTCCATCGCACGTTTCGATTCGTTGCGGTTTATTGTGAGTGTCAGACCGCAATGCATACAGTGAAGTCCGCTTGAATAAAGCAGTTCGGGGATGGATGTAGGAATGAATGCTCCACACTGCGGACAGTTGAGTCCTGGGGTCTTTTGCTGATTGTTGTTCATCATAGCTGAAAGTGTTAATGGTTTTTGTTATTAATTTGTTAGTTCTGTTTATCCACCACCTTGATAGTGTTCTCGGTGGCTTGTAGCAGACCGCGCATGCCGTCGGGCAGCAGCACCGGTTCGAGTTTGATGTGCACCTTCACGTTCGTCATCTTCTGCATCGAGGTGGTTTCTTTCGTTGTGGTCTTTCCGCTGCGTAGCAAAGGATTTCTCTTTTTCTGCGTGCTTTGGTTGCTTAGTCTTACACGAACACCTGCAAGCGACTTGATTTTTTTCAGCAGTATTTCTTGCCCTGCCTTGCTGAGGTCGTCAATGCTCGTTTTCTTCTTTTGGTTGTAGATAGGGTAGTTCTCCTCGAATTCCTTCACATCCTGCTTTGTCGCAGTAGAAATGTCGATTTGCGCTTCGATGTCGAACGTAGCTTCTGCCACACGCAGCAAAGGTAGCGGCAACAGCGAGAGTTTCGGAATAGACACTATTTGCTCGCGTCCGTTAGAGTCTGTCATCTCGAAGTCGACCATCTTCAGCCGTTCGTGTCCGTTCGAACCGTTCGCAGGTTCCAACGCATACGTACGCAACACATCCAGATAATCCTCGGCTGCCTTCTGGTCGGCTGCGATAGTCGACTCAATCAATGCGCTCAGCATGTCTGCCAAGTTCATGTCAGTCGAATCTTTAAATTCGGCTGGCAGTTGCGTATTCTCCGCATTTTGGTTGTTGTCAATATCAGCCATAGTCGTATTATCAGAGGTTTTATGTTTCAGAAATCTTTACGCCGTTGCGCGTAGACACCTTCAGCGTGATGTTGTGTATAGCGCTCTCTGGCAGTTCTGCCAGCTGTTCGGCGTCCACAATCACGTCCAACGCCTTTATTTCGTCTTCCGACTTTTCTTCGAACAGTTCGCAAGTGTCTTCGATTGCGAAACGGAACGACAACTCAAGGTCGCCGATTGTCACGGCGGGCAGATTGAGTTGGTGCATGACGCCCGCTTCACGATACTGGTCGGCGAGCGACTCTGTTAAGAGATTTGCCTGGTGCTGCGCAGACAGAACGTCGCGCAGCACTGAGGCTATTACATCTTGTAGTCTTGCCATACTTAAATGGGTTTTTATGATACAAATACAATGCGAGTCAGTTCGCCGGCGGAAACCATGTAGACACCTTTAGCCTTGAAGATAAGCAGCATTTCGTCGCCACTCTCCAGCATGTCGGGCTTTGCTTCGCCTTCAATCGGGTCGCAGGTGACGTCCGTCGGTGCGTAAGCGCCTTTGCCGTTGCGGTATGATACAGATATGGCTCCATAGTTGTTCACGAGCGATATACGATCTGCCGAAACTTGTAGCGTGCCCTTCGGGTCGATCACTTCTGTCGAGTCGTCGAGCACTCCAAGCAATCGGTCGATGCCGCGTGGCATCTCGCCTTCGCTGGCTGTGATGCTGATGTCCATCGTCGTCTCCACGCTGTAGCGCGAATCGCGAGTTGCGCCGGAGTCTTTCTTCGACGAGTAGCCGACTGACATTGTCGGTGTCGTAGCTATCGTAGGTTTAGCGCCAGCAGCACTTGCAGCAGTTTTGTTTGATGAAGCAGCGGAATTGTCTGTTGAAGCAGCGGGGTTGTCTCCAGTTTTTTCGTTATTGCCTTTCTCAGAAGAGTCCTTAGCCGGTTTTGCCGAAACTGCAGGTTTGCTGCCTTCGCCAGTTGATATTCCTGCGTTGATGGGTGTGCCACCGCTGCCTACCGATGCAACAACTCCAGACATCGCGTTCACCTTAGCCTTGAACGTATAGCTCATCGTAGAGATGGAGAGGCGCGGAACTGGCATCAATGTGAGAAGCGGAACACGCATCTTTACCTGCTTGCCGTCGCGGAAGAAGTTCATTGTAACGTAAGTTATCTGTCCTTGTCCGTTTTCGTCCACCTTTATGCCTTCTTCGCGTATGTAGCTAAGCGTTTCCTTTGCCAAGTCGCGCTGCGCTTTCACAGCAGCACGGAGCGGATTGCCAATAAGTTCGTCGAAAGAGATTTTGCCCAACAGATTTATAGAGTCGGAAACGAAAGTTTTGTCAACCTGCACTTCGTTCAGATCTTTTATCTGATCGCCTAAGGAATCCTTTTTATTATCGTTCTTTTTAGCTTCCTTAAGCTCATTATATTTATCTGTTAAAGACTTGCCGACTTTTTTTGCTGTTTCGGAAAAGTCGTTCTTATTTTCCTTATTGGACTCTTCTCCTCCTTCAGTTTCTTGACCTTGACTTTCATCTTTGTCTGTAGAAGGACCCTGTGGCTTCTCTTCCTTCTCCTCCGCTGAGCTTGTGTCGTTGTTTTCAGAGCCAACCGCTGGTGCATCAGTTTGTGAAACTTGATCCGTAGGTGGTGATGAGCCATCTTCCGGCTTCAAATTTTTGTTGTTATTCTCATTATCTGACATAGTCGGTTACTATTTAGTTACGTTGATGACCAGCATTCTTTCGCCAGCCTTTGCACAATAGAATCCCTCGTTCTTGAACACACACAGAATGCCTGAGTCGTCAGCTGCCTTTTGTAAGTCAGTAGATGTCAATTCTGCTTTAGGTTTAAAGTCCTCATATTTGTATAACTTGATATCTTGTGGAGCGTAATACCCCTCTGTATTCTTGTACGAAATATAAGTGCTGCCGCCATCCTTCAGGCTTACCACCTGGTTAGACACGTTCAGCTCACCCTTTGTGTTGATAGAGTCGATAGAGGTGTTCAGCATTTCTAACACTTTAGCCATACCAGCTGGCATATCGTCCTGACCCGCCTTAACGTTTACGTCCATAGTGTACTCCACGCTGTACTTAGATTCGCGTGTAGCGGTTGAGTCCTTCTTACTCGATATGCTTGTGCTCAATTCCAGACTCGATTTCACAATGCCGATATTGACACTGGTGTTCGATTTCATTCCCATCTCCATAGCGGTCGACTTCTTGTCGGTCTGCGATGTGGCAGATGCCGCCGAGATGCGCGCCTTGAATGCGATGTCAATCTCTCGGATTGCCATGTATGGAATAGGCACAATTGTCAGCAATGGCAGACTGAGAGTCGCCGAATGACCGTCTTTACGGTATTCGAAGTTCACGTATATAGCCTTTTTCCCGCCGTCTTCAGTGTCCGTGAGTCCTACGTCTCGTATGAACTCCCACGATGTTAGCGCCGCTTGTTTCTGCGCTTCGACACAAGCAG
>OLGV01000871.1_pt1 | contig 10961 bp, 9 predicted proteins | sample 1605761 | NCBI WGS metagenome assembly OLGV01 (sample SAMN03283245) | human gut metagenome | biome: human-associated habitat; material: feces | host: Homo sapiens | place: Peru | collected 2012
CAAGACTGAATTTCCGTCAGATTGAAGAAACTCACATCATGGAAAACATTTTATATAACGAGCTTCGCTACCGGGGCTTTTTGGTTGATGTGGGCGAAGTGAACATAAATGAAAAAACAGAACGCATTGATGCCAACGGAAAAAATATCTATGCGCAAAAGCAGCTTGAAGTGGATTTTATAGCAAATTCTGGAAATCAAAAATTTTACATCCAATCAGCTCTTGGCATGGATTCGGCGGAAAAAGAGCTTCAGGAAAAAAAATCACTTTACAACATAGGCGATTCCTTTAAGAAAATCGTAATTACAAAAAACAATCTGAAATCTTCTGTCGATGAAAAAGGCGTTGTTACAGTAGATTTATTTGATTTCCTGCTTAAATTTGATTTTTAATATTCTCCATTGATTCTTTTTCCAATAAAGCCAGGTGGAATAAAGCTTGCCCGCGGGCGTCAAGTGTTTTTGGTTCTGCATATTTTTAAAGCCTACACGCCGTGTTCAGTCCTAAAAAAATCTTAATTACAAATGATTATTTGATAAGCACGGTTCTGCACAGTTTATTTTTCTGTAGTTCAAAAACACTCGCTTATATGGCAATGTTTTTGTAAGAAATTGCAGCAAATCCGTGCGTTTCCGCAATCATTTGTTTATTTGTAAGCCTTGAAACAGAAATTTGTCGTTTGTTATTTCAGGAAAAAACTTAGAACGTTACTGTATCCTCAATTATCAGGATTCTTCCTCTTTCCCGACCATCTCCGCTTCTATTTCCTGTGCCACTGCTGCGCTGAAAATGCGGATTGTGCATTCTTCGTTTTCTTGTGGGCTGGGCGTGTGGAAATTTGGCGCGCTTAAAAAGTTCACGCTTCCGTGCCAGAGAATTTTTTCGTCGATTATTGCAGTTTTTTGGGAAAGCTCATTCCGTTTTTCAACTTTTGCGCCGGCGTTTTCCAACTGGAGAATCATGGCGTCCTGTTTTTTCCGGGTTTCTGCGGTTGCCGCGCGCTTTGTAAAAACAAGAACCCTTGCTCCGTTTGAAATATTTTTTAAAACCAAATGAATGAAATTCTGCGTCTGCGTTTTTGTAAGATACGGCAAAAACAGTGTGACAGATTTTTTTGCGCAAGCGAGGTCATTTTCAAAATCTGTTTTATATTCGGCGAAAGAATATATTTTTGAACGCGCATTTTGCTGTTGACCAGTGCTTTTTTCATAATCTACTTTTACAGAATAGCCAAGCTGTCTGTAGCCTTTCAGTCTGTTCTGATACATCCTGTCAAAGACCGGAATTCTAAAATCCACGTAATCATAAATCTGAACCTCGTTTTTGCCTGCGAAATTCCTGTGAAGCCGTCCGCAGTATTGTGCAAGAGTTCCCTTCCAGCTGAACGGAAAAACAAGCATTAAAGTGTCTAGCCGCGGCTGGTCAAAACCTTCTCCTGCATATTTCCCTGTGGCAAGGACAATAAGGCTTTCTTCCTTTGGGATTGAATTGAGTTTTTCAAGCTGCGTTTTCTTCTGCTTTGAAGTTCCGCGTCCTGTAATCAGAATCACATTTTTTGCGGAATTTTTAAGGTGCTTTTCTAATGTTTCAAGGTGTTCAATCCTGTCAGACAAGACCAGCGGAGTGCGTCCGTTTTTTACCGCATTTTTTACGTCTTCTGCAATCAGTTCGTTTCGAGCTTCGTTCTTTACAAGTTCTGCATAGTAGCTGTTGATTGAACGGTTTTTGTCTGTCGTGTTTGAGTCGGGCTTAAAATGAAAATTTGAAAATCGGGGAATAAAATAATGGTCGAAATTCTGCATTTTATTCATCTGTTTTGAGCTTGTAGAAAACAAAATTTTTCCGCATTGATAAAAAATTATTTTCTGATGACCGTCGCGCCTTATTGGAGTTGCTGTCAGGCCGTAAAGGTATTTTGCGCAAAAGCTGGAGGCAAGATTTTCCGTGCTGAAAGCGGAAACGTGATGACATTCATCTATTATAACCATTCCGTATTTGTGAGTTCGCGGCTTTATTCTGTCAGAATTGTTTTCTGTCAGGGATTTTACTATTGCAATGTCGACGATTCCTGTGGACTTGTCCTTTCCTGAAGCGATTGTTCCGGGGTCGAAGTCTAAAAAAGTTTTGACGGATTTTTTCCATTGTTCTAAAAGTGCGTGGGTTTGAACAAGAATAAGAGTGTTTGTTTTTCGCCTGGCAATAAGGGCTGCCGCGGTGACTGTTTTTCCGAATCCTGTTCCTGCAGATAAAATCCCTGTGTCGTTTTTGAGCATTTCGGTTAAAGCCAGTTTCTGTTCATCGTAAAGCTCAGCCTTAAATGCCAAATCGATTTTTGTTCCGCCCTCTCTTTTGTCCAAAATTTCGTATCCGGCATTTGCGGACTTTAAGGTTTCAAGCGTTTCGTCCAAAAGTCCGCGCGGCAAAAGCAGGCACTCCGTGTTTTCTTTGGAACAGTCGATGAACCTTGGAATATTATACAGCGGCAAGTGAAGGCGAAGATTTTTATAGTATTCGGGATTTAGAAAAACCGCCGTCCGCCGCAAGATATACAGTGCTTTTTCGGAGATTCCGGCTTTTTGAATTTCAATGCGGTTTGTAAGGGTGATTTTTACCTTTTGCGGAAAATCTGATGAGCCAAGTTCTTCATTTTCTGTGTCTTTGCTTTTAAATGAATTAGAAAGTGTTTTTTTATTTTCAAATGGATTTTCTTCGTTGCAAAGCGGAATTGAGAATCCCAATTTTTTTTGAATCTGCTCTGAAATTTCAATTATTTCTTTTTCTGACAGTTTCTGGACTGAACTTAAATATTTCCACTGGTCGTCATAAGGCAAAAAAGATTCATCGGTAAAAACAGAATGTTTTTCTTTAACGGCCCGGCCTTGAAGCGGAAGCGCAATAAGATTTCCGTAGCCGCCATTTGGAATTTCATCCTGGTTCGGGAACATCCGGTCAAAACTTTCAAAAGAAATCGAATGATTTTTCAGCATTGACGCCTGAAGAATCAAAGAGCCGAATTGTCTTGCCGTTTTAGCTTTTATTTTTTCGCTGAAGAAAATCCACAGATGTGCGCCGTTTCCAGAACGCGAAATTTCAACGGAATGAAAAATTGAATATTCACCGCAGGTTTTGCAGACTGCCCGAACATCGTTTTTCCATTTCTCAGAATTGCTGTTGTCATTAGCTGCAGCGTCAGATTTTTCTGTATTCTTAAAGTTTTTTTTGTGCGAGTCAAAGTCGAACGCAAGAAAGTTGCAGCAGTTATCCAAAAGAAGCGGATAAATTCCAATCACGTCGCGGCAGTATAAATCTTTTCCGGCAAGATGATTGTAAATTCTTGAATCGGACAGGCTTTCCGGAAACTTAAAGGGGCAGGCGGCGCACGAATATTTTTTCAAGTCGCATTTTCCCGAAAGCCATTTGTTTTTGCATACCGGCGAATATCCGCTTTTATTTGATTTTTCGTTGTGCCAGCGCAGGGCAAAAACATCAGTCCGCCCTGAAAAAAGTGATTTAAAAAGCGCGATTTTTTCTTCCGGGGAACTAAAACGGTTTATGGCATTGGTGTATGCAGAAATTTCCGCAGCAGGAACTTCCGCATTCATGGCTTTAGGATTTTCTAACAGATTTTCTTGTTTGTTGTTCTGTCCTAAAACTTCAGCCTGATAGATTTTTTTCTGAATAAAATCACAAGCTTCCCGGTTCGTTTCTGAAAAACCGAAAATCAGCTCCACAAGCTCATCTTTTGAAAGAGAAAGAAGAAAATCCCTTTTTGTCATAATTTTTATTCGGTTTATTGTATGTTAAAAATAACAAATTTTGAAGCGGGGGAGGTTGTTTTATATGTTTTTTTATCAGTTATACTTTCCAAAAATGTAAATTTTCTTGATTTTGGCGACTATAACTGATAAAATTGCCTTATGATAAGCCGCGAAATTTACATGAAAAGAATCAGGCCGTTCATCAACACGGAACTAATCAAAGTCTTTACAGGAATCAGGCGTTCGGGAAAATCCGTAATGCTGGAGCTTGTGAAAAACGAGCTTAAAAAATCCGGGGTGAGCGATAAAAATTTTCTCTGCATAAATTTTGAGCAGTTTTCCAATTCCGAGCTGCTAGATGCAAAAATTCTCCACAAAAGAATAGTCGAGTTTCAGAAAAGTGCGGACGGAAAAATTTATCTGTTTTTTGACGAGATTCAGGAGGTTGATGGCTGGGAAAAATGCATCAATTCCTGCCGTGTTGATTTCGACTGCGACATTTACATAACAGGCTCGAATGCAAAACTTCTTTCGGGCGAGCTTGCGACTTATCTTGCCGGCCGCTATGTTGAATTTGTGATTTATCCGTTTTCGTTCGCGGAATTCTTGGAGATGAACCGCCAGAAGAATTCTCAGATTGACAAGTCAGCTTGCTTCATGACTTTCTTGAAAACCGGTGGAATGCCGTTCCTTGCAAATTTTCTTGGTGACGATTCCGCAAAAAATCAGTACCTGATGGACATTTATAATTCCGTTGTCCTGAAAGACGTTGTGAAGCGCAACAATATCCGCGATGTGGACACGCTGGAGCGGATTATCGCGTACGCTTTTTCTAACATCGGGCATATTTTCAGTGCAACTTCGCTTTCAAAATATTTTAAGAGCGAGAAGCGGAATATTTCCCACGACACGATTCTGAACTACCTGAAATTCTGCGCAGATGCTTTTCTGATTTATAAAATCAGCCGCTACGATTTGGAGGGAAAAAAGGTTCTGACAGTGAACGAAAAATATTACTGCGCTGATCACGGACTCCGCGAGGCTGTTTTCGGAAAAAATACTCAGAACATCGACCAGATTCTTGAGAATATTGTATGTCTTGAACTTTTGCGCAGGAATTTCAAGGTTTTTGTCGGAAAAAAGGATGAATCTGAAATAGATTTTATCGCAGAAAGGAACGGTGTAAAAATTTATGTTCAGGTGGCGTATCTTTTGGCGAGCGAAGAAACGGTGAGACGAGAATTTTCAGTCTACGACTCAATAAAAGACAATTTTCCAAAATATGTTGTTTCCATGGACGAATTTGATTTTTCCCGTAACGGAATAATTCACAGAAACATAAGGGATTTTCTGCTTGGGGAGATTTAGGTCAAATATTTTTTGGAATTGAACCAATTGTTTTGATTGTTTCGTTATTTAAATAGCGGACTGAATTTGAATACTTGCAACTCCTTTCACCCCTCCAAAATCCACTCCCTTATATTCTCCTTACGATTCCGTTTTCGTTTGAGGGCGGAAGGTCGTCCATTGTAAGAATGAGTTTTGGAAAGTTGTCGCCGTATTCCCTGAAGCACTTTTATGACGGACTTGTCCTTGTAAAGAGAAATTATTTCGTCGATTCCGAATCTGTCCAGCGCAATCTGTTTCATTTGTTTCCAATATAATCGAAAAAGTTCTGGAATTCAAGAAAAGTTTCAGGTATAGCGGAAAGGTATAGCGGAAACTTTTTGTTTGCAAAAGGAGTTGAAGTTCGCAGCTTGAAGTTCTATCTCCCGAATTCTTGCGGTTTGAGAGGCGTTTATCTAAGTCGCTTTTCTTTCAATAAAGCCAGATGGAATAAAGCTTGCCCGCGGGCGTCAAGTGTTTTTGGTTCTGCATATTTTTTTCATACCTTTAAAAAAGGTGTAATTTTTGCTTGTTGATAATCTAAAAATAGTGTATAATTTAATAAAAATTAAAGTCAAAAAGGTGTAAATATGTATCGAAAGGCATATAAAACTCTCTTAAAATGGAAGGATGAAGAAAAAGGGAAATGTGCCATCATGATTGAAGGCGCTCGCCGTGTTGGAAAAAGTTTTCTTGCGCAAGAATTTGCAAAAAATGAATATGAATCATATATCCTCATAGATTTTTTTTCTGCTCCTGATGAAATCAAAGAACTGTTTGAAAAATACCTTTCTGATTTAGACACTCTTTTTATGCGCCTTTCTGCCTATTATTCTGTAAAACTGCACGAACGCAACACGCTCTTTATTTTTGATGAGGTTCAGTTTTTTCCAAGAGCCAGAGCCGCAATTAAATATCTTGTTGCCGACGGGCGCTATGATTTTATAGAAACAGGCTCTCTTCTTTCCATTAAAAAAAATACACAGGACATTTTAATTCCATCGGAAGAACATCATTTACAGTTAAATCCAATGGATTTTGAGGAGTTTTTGCTTGCTTTAGGAAATGACACGTTGATTCCTGTTGTAAAAAATTGCTTTGAAAAGAAAATTCCTATGGGGCAGGCTTTGCATAGAAAGGCTATGGATTTATTCAGGCTTTATCTTATAGTAGGCGGAATGCCGCAATCTGTAAAAGAATATTGTGAATCAAAAAATTTTGAAAAGGTAGATATGATAAAGCGGGAAATTCTGGAGCTGTATCGTAACGATATTCAAAAGCACGCAAAAGGCTCGGAATTAAAAGCGGAATCTATTTTTGATGAAATTCCTTCTCAGCTTTCTAAGCACGAAAAAAAATTTAAGCTGGCTTCCTTAAAAAAAGATGCAAAAATGCGCAATTATGATGACGCGTTCATGTGGCTTAAAGATTCTAGAATCGTAAACATTTGCTACAATGCTGATGAGCCTAATATCGCATTAAAAATGAATATGAGCCGCACCACATTAAAATGCTACATGGCAGATATCGGACTTTTAATCAGCCACGCGTTTGACGAAAATGGTCTTGTCGCTGAAGAAATTTATAAAAAACTGCTTTTTGGAAAGCTTGAAGTAAACGAAGGAATGATTTTTGAAAACATTGTTTCCCAGATGCTTACAGCAAGCGGACACAAACTCTACTTTTATTCAAAGTCTGACAATGAAGATTCTGCTTCCCGCATGGAAATTGATTTTCTTATTACAAAAAATAAGGTTACTTCGCGTCACAACATTCAGGGAATCGAAGTAAAATCCTCAAAGCGTTATACAATTTCTTCGCTTAACAAGTTTAGGAAAAAATTCGCAGAATATACCGATAAATGTTTTGTCATTCACACCTCAGATTTTAAGGAAGAAAACGGCATAATTTATTTACCAGTTTATATGGCAATGTTTTTGTAAAAAATTGATTTTTCACCTCGGAATTTCAAGCCTAATTTCCATTTCCGTTTCCTTGCCTCCAGTCGTGTTTATTCCTCATTTCACTCACCGAACTTTTTAATAAATTCTTCGTGGTTCTTGCAGCCTGTTTTCTGGTAAATTTTGGAAAGGTAATTTTCCAGCGAGCGTTCGACAATATTCAGTTCTTTTGTAATCTGGCTGCGGCTTTTTCGTTCTATCAGTTTTTTGAAAACTGTCTGCTCCTGGTGTGTCAGGCCGTCAAAAACACTTTTATATGTAAAAAGCGGGGCTACAAGAGTCTGCTGTACGTAAGTGTCGCCGGCAAGAATTCATCATTCATAATAAGGAAAATTTAGCTGAAAACAATCATAAAACAAGCGTAAAATTTTACGGCTGATTTACGATTGAAATTTGCCGGGGATGCAGAACTCAATCTGATTTTGTGCTGAAACTTTTTATGCCATGTCGTTATTAAAAGTTTTATCACCAAACGTTTAAGCGTGCCGATAAAAAAAGATATTGACTATTTTATGTAACATTGTTAAGTTATCTGTGTTACATTATAAAAGGCGGAAGAATTATGAGAAATGCGAATCCTGAGCTGGTTTCTTCCATAAAAAAGCGGACACTTGAGCTTTTAATGGAAAAAGAACCTGAGGAAATCGGAATGAGGGAAATTGCCAAAAAGTGCGGCGTTTCAGCCACGGCAATTTATCATTATTATAGGGACAAGGACTGTCTTTTTCAGGCGATTTCGCTGGACTGTCTGAACCAGATAAATTCGGTGATTGAAGCCGCCGCGGAAAAAGCCGCTTCTTCAAAGGAAAAGGTTCTTGCCGCAATCAGGGCGTTTCGCAACTGGAGCCTTAAAAATCCGCGGGTCGCCTCTCTTGTGATGGAAAAAATAAAATCCGCGGTGAATCTTCCGCCGGAAGAAACTGAAAAATTTTATGTCTGCAACCGCACCGGGGAAAAACTTCTTGAGCTTTGTATTGCAGAAGGAGTGGCGCGTTCTGAAAATTCCCGGCTGGATGTCGGTGTTCTTGTATTCGGACTTTGGGGCTGTCTTCAGTCCGTGATTTCGCGCAAGTCGGAAGTTGAATACTGGGAAAATTCCGAGCCGTTTACAGAACGTTTTATCAGTATGTGGGCGGAAAATATTTTTGTAAATTAAAAAACAGGAGAAACTATGATTTTAAAATCAATCATCAAGAAAATTTTTGTGGCGGCTTTTGCGCTTCTGGTTTTTCAGCAGGTTTGGGCGGAAGAGAATTCTGAAAATCGGACTACAAAGGTTAGGGTGCTTATAACTCCGGGCAGCGAATGGAAGGGAAAATTTCCGCCGCAGTTTGCGCTGTGGATTCAGGATTCGGACGGAAACTTCAGCCGGACAATTTTTGCCACAAAAAGGGCCTCGAAGAAAAAATGGATTTTCGCGCCCAAAGACGGCCGCCCTGAATCGCTTCCTGTGTGGTATCATTCCTGCGAAAATTTCTACATTCCGGAATCAAAGAATGAGATGGATGCGGTAAGCTCGGCTACTCCAAAAGGCAGCTTTGATGTTTCTCGGAAAATTCAGCTTGAGGAAGGAAAAAAATATTTTGTTTTTGCGGAAGTGAACAAAAGCTTTGACTACAACGAATTCTATCCAAAAGACGCCGGAAAGAATTCCGCGGAATATTCCGGTGTGAACGGTCAGCCTTCCGCAGTTTACCGCGCCGAAATCAGCCTTGAAAATCATGAGGCGAAACTGGAACTTATTGGAACAGGCTCGCTCGACGGAAAAAGCGGTTTGATTGAAGACAAGACGGAAACTCTTACAACCGCAAAAAATCTTGTGGAAAAAATTATAGTTAGCCTTGAAGTTTCCAAAAAAAACTTGTAGAAATTCGGTAAAACACAGTTGACGTTTTTTGTCTTTTTATAGGAGTTTTTAAGTGAAAGAAAATAAAAAACATCTTCCTGTCATAGGAGTAGGTTCTGTTATCGTCGTGCCTCAAATTGTTCTTTCTGCGGCAGGAATTTTCATCAGCACAAAAGAATTCCTTTCCTTTGCAAGGATTTCCGCATTTAGAATTCCGTTCACGGTTTTGGGAGTTGTTCTTATTATTCTTGGATTGTATCTTTGGGTTTATGCGAATTTCAAGACGAAAATCGAAAGTCATATAAAGGAAAACACTCTTGCGACAGACGGCGTGTATTCGATTGTAAGAAATCCAATTTACAGCGCATTCTTTTTGATCTGCACGGGAATTCTTCTGTTTCCTGCGAACCTTATTCTGCTTATCCTGCCTGTTCTGTTCTATTTTTACATGACGGTTATTATTAAAAACACAGAGGAAAAGTGGCTGAAAGCTCTCTACGGAAACGAATACGCCGAATACTGCAGAAACGTCAACCGCTGCATTCCGGGTTTTCCTAAAAAGAAATGAAAATCCTGATTCTAAACGCCTCTCCAAAACCTTTAGGAACAATTTCTCAAATGCTAAAATTTCTTGAAGATGAAATTCGCCGGAAAAATCCATCCGCTGAAATTGAAAATATCCGCGTATCTTCACTGAAATTTTCCGCCTGCACAGGCTGCATGAAGTGCCGCTCTTGTGGAAAATGCGTTTTTGCCGGAGATGACGCAGATGTTGCAGGAGAAAAAATTGCAAGTGCAGATTTTCTTGTTGTGGCTTCTCCGTGCTGGTGGGGCAACATGACCGGCGGCTTGAAGTCGCTTTTTGACCGCAACGTTTTCCGCTTGATGGGAGAATCAAAGCACGGAATTCCGCTTGCGCTCCTCAAAGGTAAAGAAGCCGCAATCGTAACAGCCTGCACAACTCCGTTTCCGTTTAATGTGATTTGCAGACAGTCACCGGGCGTTTTTAGTTCAATCGGCGAAATCCTAAAATCAGCCGGAATAAAAATCACCGCAAAAATCTGCGCGTCCGGAACAAAGCAAAAACCGGGACTTACAATGAGCAGAAAACGCAAGATTTTGAAGGTTGCTAAAAAAATATAAAAAAAAGGTTTTTAATTGCCCGAATAAAGACAGATATATTCATATAAATTCATTTAAATTAACTCCTGAGATTCACTCTGTTTCCTAGTTAAAGGGAATTGACGGATTAAATTACAAAATTCCTCCTGGCAGCGCGAAAAAAATGCGTATCTATGTTGATTTTACAGATTGTTCTCCTGTGTTTTCAATAGATTTTGGTTTAAGACTTTGAAAATAGGACATTGCTTTACAAAGAAAGGATATGCAAGGCGAATTGAGCGGTTGAAAAACTTGGCGCAGAAAAAAGTCCGCAATATCGATTGTTTCTTCAAAAAATGGTACGCTCGCCATAGTCCCACTGTAACTGACTGGGACGGAAAATTAGTGGAAAAAAATTAAATATACAAGGAGCACATAAATGTCTGAAAATCTGCTTTCAAAAATTATTGCTGAACAGACCGAAATTCTTTTGAAGAATATAAATTCTGTTGTTCAGTCCGCAAATCTTGAGGCTGAATTTGACGGTTTGAATGCATCGCGCTTTATTTTCCATACACTGCATTCGCTCGACAAGTGGTTTGTGAACCCTGCGGAATACAAATATGATGAAAATTCTTCTGGCGGTGTCGCTGAAAATCTTAGTGTCATTTCAAGTTACCGACAGGGTTTTGATGCCGCGCCGGCCGGATGGTCGCTTATGATAATGTCGTTCATCGGCTTTTTGAGAGAAGCAATGTATTCTTTCCAGGCGTCAAGATTTTCCGTGAACGCCAGAAGCTCAATTCCCACAAGCGCGAACTGGCTGACTGCGTTTTTTTAACGCTGGTTTTATAAAAAACGTTCTGGATTTGCTGTGCAAAGAGCGGGAATAAAAAATAACAAAAAGGA
>OLGV01000873.1_pt1 | contig 10945 bp, 7 predicted proteins | sample 1605761 | NCBI WGS metagenome assembly OLGV01 (sample SAMN03283245) | human gut metagenome | biome: human-associated habitat; material: feces | host: Homo sapiens | place: Peru | collected 2012
ATTCCTGATAATTGCGCATTATTTTAGCTAAAGATGGCGGCATTTCAAAGTCAGATTCATTGATAACCTTGAATTCCTTAATAAGCCTGCGAAAATTGCTGTCACGCTCTGTATATAAATCTGCATTTTGCTCCAGCATTTTATCCAAATAAAATGCCCTGTAAGCAGGCAGCTGCATTTTTCCTTTAACAAAATCTTTTGGGGAAATCCGCATAGCCGTAAACATATCTGCTAATTCTTCAACAGCTTTATTAGTAATATTGACAAAGTCACCATTACGCAGGCGATGATATTTTTTCTTGTTTTTATAACTGCCTATGATAGCCAACAAATCTTCTAGCGAAAATTCACTGATACTCAGCGACAAATTCATTAAGCCGCTGTCAATGCTTACACCCACACTTACACTAACTTTATTGTGGATTTTAATACGCTGAAAAGAATCCGTGCTGTTCACGTCACCTAACTCCATAAGCTGAGCAACACCATTTTCCAGGAACTGCCACATGACGTCTTCATCTTTATCAATAACAAAAGCAAGCTCAGTCATATCAACGTCATTAAAATAATAGTGAAGCAGTTCTACAAGCTGCTTTTCCTTATCTTCGTCTCTGCTGGCAGCAATCATGTTACCAGCTAAAGCATTCAGCAGATTATATTGCTCTTCACCATAGCAGGCTTTGGCCACACAAAAAATTTTGCCTTGCTGATAATCCAAAAAGAAGGAAAATTTTACCTCCGGCTGCAGATATTTTTCAATAACAGCCGCATCATGTTCAATTATCTGTGCACAGCTTCCCAGCTCCGGCAATACCTGATAATAAAACCTGTTCAAATCCTTATGACCTATTTTCAGGCTAACCTTACCATTTTCACTATGTTTAAGCAAAGGCTGTAATTTATTAAAAAGAGCAATATCCATACGGTTCAGATAATAATCATCAGCAAAGTAAGCAAATTCAGAACCCTGATACACCTTAGGCAGATTGCCCTCCACATTGATGCCTTTAAATACACCCTTCTTATTCATATCAGGAGAAAGAATAAGGGTTACATCCAGATTTTTATCACGAAAGCCTAAGATAATCTTTTTGCTACTGTCGTTAAGCTTACACGTTGCTTCAATTTTTGTCCCGCTCGCCAGCTCATAAAAACTGTCTAACGTCTTGCCGAACAGCAAAATACTGTTGCCTGAAGCAATGCGTTTAACCGGTTCACCATAACTGCGATATTTCATATTTTCAGCAGTACGAAAATTATCTTCTTCCACAACATCCCTAAGCAGTGTGTAATACTTATCTGCAGCTTCCGTAAATTTCTCTATAGCAAAATTTATACTGTCCTTGCTGCCCAAAGCATGTTCTGAGTTAAAACTATACTCTTTCACTAATCCGGGGATATTTTTGACAACGAACAGCTTGTCCCTGCCAATTTTAAAGGAAAGATTTAACGCATCCTCACTAAGCTCCAACCGAGGTACAAGCTGCACCATTCTTGCATTAGCATGCTTTTGCATAGCAGGAATTAAAGATTTCGGCTTGCTGCTATAAAGCTCCAGCAATTCTCTCCCGGCAGTGCTGGTATAATCGCCAGGATTATGTTCTTTAATGTAAGCATCAATCAAAAAAAGAAAAGCCATAAGGTATGCATTGAATCTAAATTTCTTAGCTTCCGGTGTCCAACGCGCAAAATAACTATACTGTGCTCGTGGCACGCTGCATTCTATAGCTAAAATATCATCTTCCGATAAAACAATCTTTAACGGGTACCGCTCATTGCTAAAGAAGGCATATCCTTCTATACGGGCTGTTAAGATTTTTTTCGAACCAGGCGAATAGAAATTATTTTCTTCTGTATCACAAGATGTCAAAACAACTTCCTGCTGCTGCACCAGTTTTTTAGCTTTTTCATAATCTTCTTCAGTGCAACAAACTTTGCTGGTTATTTCTGCCAGATTAAAAATGCATTCATCATAATCACTTGCAGAAAAAGACGGCTTAATGAATTTCTTATTATTTTTATCCAAAAGTTCATTAATGCGCTCATCATCAAAAAAGCCTTCTTGCTCTGCTAGAAATAAGGCAGCAGCCAGATGCTTACATGGTCCTGTAGCATTATAGGGACAAGAGCAGTCCATAGCAAGCTTATGGGTTTCAGTTATTTTTACATGCACATGATATAACTCCCTGCCAAATACATAGGCCTCCAAGGACAATCCATCGATAATAATATCATCTATATTGCCTGCACGATAATATTCTCTGCCTCTTTGTAGTATTTTCCAAGGAAAATAATTCTGCCACTTCACTATCGCAACACTCCCATACCCTTCATGCAAAAAGCTCTCTTAAGCACACCAATACACTTCCGGCGCACTCAAGAGAGCTACCTGTTTTACCTGTTTCTGTCCTTCAGCGCGCGCTCCATCTCGCGCTTCGCGTCGCGCTTAGCCATGTCCTGACGCTTATCGTACAGCTTCTTGCCTACTGCCAGCGCCAGCTCCATCTTCACCAGACCATGCTTAAAGTACAGCTTAAGCGGTACAAGCGCATAGCCCTTTTCATTCACCTTGCCGATGAGCTTGTTAATCTCCGCACGGTGCAGCAAAAGGCGGCGGCTGCGCAGCGGGTCATGGTTAAAGATGTTGCCATGGTCGTAGGGACTGATGTGCAGATTATACACAAAGACCTCCGCCTGGCGTGTTACCTGCGCATAGCTGTCCTTCATATTCGCCTTGCCTGCACGCAGGGACTTTACCTCCGTACCGGTCAGCGCAATGCCTGCCTCAAAGGTTTCGTAAATGGTAAAGTCATGGCGTGCCTTACGATTTTCTGCTATAATTTTAATCTTTTGTTCTGCCATAATTATCTGCTTTTCCTATTCTTTTTTCTGCTCTTTTTGCCGGATTTGCTGCCACCCTTGGCGCTGCTCTTAGGCGCAGGCTTGCCGTGCTTGGCGCTGCGGCGTCCGGCCTCTTTATTCTTCGCACCCTTGTGCTTTTTCTTCTGCGTTTCCGCACTCAGAGCGATGCTCTGCGTGCTGCGTCCGCTGCTCGGCTTCTGCTTCATCAGCAGCTGCTGGCGGATGTGCTCACGCACGCCTGCGTTCTCCCCTGCCATGATGAAGTCGATGCTTACATCGCTGATATTTACCTGCAGCACCTCAATGCGCACCTTATCGCCCAGGCGATAGGTGTGACCGCTGTGCGTGCCGACAAGAGCATAACGCTCCTCGTAATATTCGTAGTAATCGTCCATCAGGCTGGAAATATGCACCAGGCCCTCAACACCGTTCTCCAGCTCAACGAACATGCCGAAAGCCGTCACGCCGGAAATAACGCCGTCAAATTCTTCGCCGATATGGTCTGCCATATATTCGCACATTTTGAGGTCAACGGTTGCACGCTCCGCATCCGCTGCCGCACGCTCGCGAATAGAGGAATGGTCGGCAATAATATCCAGCTTATCGCCCAGCTTTTCGGCATCTGCCTCCTTCAGTGTGGGCTTTACCATCCAGGCGCGCAGCAGGCGATGCACAATCAGGTCGGGATAACGGCGGATCGGCGAGGTAAAGTGCGTATAATATTTCGCCGCCAAGCCGAAGTGACCGATGTTATCCGTCTGGTAAACTGCCTGCTTCATAGAGCGCAGCGCCACTGTTGTTACCAAACGCTCCTCCGGACGGCCGGCGATTTCCTTCACAGCCTGCTGGATATCCCTCGGTTCCGTTTCTTCCTTAGGAATAAACTTAATATTGAAGTTTGCCAGCAGCTTAGCGAACTCCTGCATCTTTTCCTCGTTCGGAATATCATGCACGCGGTAGATGAACGGCCAGTGCTGATTAAACATATGCTGTGCAACTGTTTCGTTAGCCGCCAGCATGAACTCCTCAATAATAGATTCCGCATTACCGTGGATACGCTGCACAATCTCAATCGGGTGCAGCTTTTCATCCAGAATAACCTTCTGCTCCGGTAAATCAAAGTCCACAGCACCACGACGCGCACGCTTGTCATGCAAAATCTGGCGCAGAATATCCATACGGGCAATCATCGGCAAAATGTCCTCATACTTGTCGCACATTTCCTTGTCGCCTGCCAAAATTGCACGCACAATATTATAGCTCAGGCGGTGACGTACATTGATAACCGCCGGGAAAATCTCGTAGCTGAGCACCTTGCCCATTTTGTCGATATGCATCTCGCAGGCCATGGACAAACGGTCCTCGCCTGCGTTCAGGCTGCAGATACCATTCGACAGACGCTCCGGCAGCATCGGCAGCACGCGGTCTACAAGATAAACGCTTGTGCCGCGCTCTCTTGCTTCCTTATCCAGCACGCTGTCTTCCGTAACATAATAGCTGACATCCGCAATATAAACGCCCAGCAAATATTCATTATCGTTAATCTGCTCTACGTAAACAGCATCGTCCAAGTCCTTGGCATCCTCACCATCGACGGTTACGACAGTGCGCTCACGCAGGTCACGGCGACCTGCCAGCTCACTCTTTTTAATAGACTTCGGCACCTTGCGCGAAGCCTCCAGCACATCCTCCGGGAAGGTCAGCGGCAGATCATTCTGCTTGATAATCGACAGAATCTCCAAGCCAACATCACCGATATTGCCCAAAACCTCGGTAACCTTGCCCTCGGCCTTGCGGTGCTCCTGCGGCCATTCGGTAATTTCTACTACGACCTTCTGACCATCCTTCGCACCGTTAAAATGCTTGCGCATAACATATACATCCTGACCTATGCGCTTGTCGTCAGGCGTTACAAAGGCGAAATCACCGGTCTGGTGGAAAACGCCTACAACTTTATTATTAGCATGCGTGATGATACGCAGGATTTCGCCCTCAGGCTTTTTGCCCTGCGCCGCATTATTCACACGCGCCAGCACGCGGTCGTTATTCATCGCACCATGCAAAGCGCGCGGCGGAATGAACACATCCGGTCTGTCGCCCTTGTTATCCGGAATAACAAAGCCGAAGCCCTTGCTCGTCAGCTGAAAGCGTCCTGCAACCAGGCCCATTTTCTCCGGCAGGCCGTATGTTTCAAAGCGTGTTTTGATAATCTCGCCGTTCTGCTCCAGCGCCAGCAGCTCGTCCCAAAACTTGTTGGGATTAACATCATGCCCCAGCGCATCCACCAGCTCCTCCGAGGTCATCGGCGCATAGCTTTCTTCACGCATAAAATTTAATATTTTTTCACGGATATCCTTCGTCTGCATAATTTTACCTCTATTCTTCTTCACCCTCGCCTGCGGCGAGCTTGCGCGACGGTTGCGGCGTTTCATCCACAATCATCATCTTCGACAGACATTCCGCCAACAGCGTACCATCCTTCTTGCAGATTGTACCCTGCATCTCCACCATGCGTCCCTTGCGCTTAAGCTCACGCCCGGTGCAGACAACCTCCTCACCAATCGCCAGCGGCTGACGATAGCGGATTTCAATCTTCGCCGTATAGGAAGGCTTGCCCTCCTTGGCAAAAAGATAATTGCCAGTTACCTCATCCAACAGCACGGCAACCAGTCCGCCATGCATACGTCCAGGATAGCTCTGGTGCTCCCTGCGCGGCGTAAAGTACGCTGTGCACTTGTCGTCATCAATTTCGAAACGCATATGTAACCCGCTGGGATTATCCTTGCCACAGGCAAAGCACCAGCTGTATTCGTTATTATTTAATATTGACTTATCCATATTTCTTCGTTTACCCTTCAATATCCTTTTCTTCTGCAAAAAAATCGGCGATTTTCTTAAAAACTGCCTCATGCTCGCGGTCCAGTGTCAAAATGTGCCCGCTGTGTTCAAACCATACCAGCCTTCTGCCGGCAGCTGCAGTCAATTTATTATAGATATATTCGGCACTGCGTGGCTGCACCGTATGCTCTGTCTTGGACTGCAAAATCAAACAGGGGATTTTGATTTCCGCCAGCAGCTTGTTCTTGCATTCATTAAGCATCTTAAAAAGGCTCATCAACGGCTTCGTCGGCATTTTAGCATAGGAGATGCAATACTTCTGCAACTCCTGATAATTCTTCTTATGCTTAGGCAGGTAGTGGATGAAAAAGCGCAAGAACGCCAACAGCGGCGCACGCTTATCCTGCACAAAAATAGGTGCCGAAATAAAGGCAGCCTTCTTCACCGGCAGCTTTGCTGCCAGCTTCATTGCCAGCAGTCCGCCCATGGAAAGGCCTGCCACATACACGCAGTCAAAACGCTCCAGCAGGTCTTTGCAGGCAGCTTCGGCTGCACCATACCAATCCGTCGCAGTGGTTGCTTCCAGATCTTTGATGCTCGTGCCGTGGCCGGGAAGGCGCACACAGCTCACAGTGTAGCCAAGCGCATGCAGGTAATCGCCCAGCGGACGCATTTCCGACGGCGCACCGGTGTAACCATGCAAGAGCAAAACTGCCTTATTATTTTTCCCTTCCAGCAGAAATGATTCTGCACCTTCAATTATCCGCACAAGCTTCACCTCAAAATTATTTATTCTGCATCAGCCAATTTAAAACATTCGTCCTGATAATGCCGTCATAATTAGCATCCGGATCCTCATCTAAAGTAAGCAGATATTTGGGATGCGAATCATTAATTGCCCTTAAGGATGCCAGCTCCCGCTCTAAGGTTTTAGAATCACGCACAGTTGCGGAAATCTGGAAATAAGTTATTCCCTGTGGCTTGACAGCGACAAAATCAACCTCCAGCTCGTCGACCTTACCTACATAAACCTTATAGCCACGGCGCAAAAGCTCCAGATAAACTACATTTTCCAACACATGCCCGACATCAAAAGCTTTAGAGCCTAACATAGCATAACGCAGGCCCATATCTACTGCATAGTATTTTTCCAGACTGCGCAAAAGCTGCTTTCCCTTTATATTATACCTTCTTGCCTGATATAAGATGTAACATTCCTGCAACGAATTAATGTATTTTTCCACAGTACGTACATCAATTTTTCTTCCTGCCGAGGTCATTGTATCGGCAATTTTTTTCGTAGACAGCTGATTGCCGATATTATCCAAGGTAAACAGCACAATGCTTTCCAGCATCATGGGATCTGTAACCCTTTTACGTCCAATGATGTCCTTGACAACAACTGTATTATAAATTCCTTCTATGTAATCCTGTACTTCCCCAGGATTTTTCTCCAATTCCAACACATACGGAAACGATCCATATGTTATATAATCATTATACTTCTGCATCAGAGTTTTATTATCAGCTAAATTTTCGGCATACTCTTTAAAGGATAATGGTAAAATAGAAATTTCAACATAACGACCTGATAATAAGGTTGCCAGTTCTCCTGACAACATATTAGCATTAGAGCCGGTAATATAAATATCTACATTTTTCTTTATATATAAACCGTCAACTACTTCCTGAAAATTATCCACATGCTGGATTTCATCCAAAAAAATGTAGGTATAGCTATTTTCGCTTAGACGTTCTTTAATATATTGATAAAGTTGATCCGGATTACGCAAATAACGATACTCGTAGTCTTCAAAATTTATCGAAATAATCTGTTCCCGCTCTATGCCATGCCCAACAAGATACTCCTGAAATATTTCCAACAGGGTCGATTTTCCCGAACGTCGCACACCTGTAATAACCTTGATAAGCTGTTTATCCTTAAGAGCAATCAGCTTATTTAAATATGCTTCTCTTACAATCCACTGTTGACTCATCGCCGCTCTCCTTTCTGCTTCACTATTTCTTATATCTATCTTATACCCTTTTGCTTCTTTTTGCAAGAATTTCATACATTGCAATGTAGAAAAAGATGTTTTCTGGCTAACTACATACATTGCAATGTATGTAGTTGGTGTTTTTGCGATGTTTTATACATTACGATGTAGAAAAAAAGACTTCACTCAATACGAATGAAGTCTTTAACATTTGAACTTGACTATATTTTAGTTGCATGTCAAGCAGCAACAAACATTTGAACTTGACTATATTTTAGTTGCATGTCAAGCAGCAACAAACAGGACTATGCCTTCATTTATAGTGTAAAGGCAAATCTTTAATCTGTCAAGAAACATTTCTCCCTCAAGCCACCGCAAAAAGAGGACGGTGCACACCGTCCTCTCTTCATTTATTTAAGTTCTTATACTGCATATTTTCGCTACCAGTTAAAAGCTTAATATCTTCTTGATGCCACTCATCGCAAACATCAAAGAATTCCTCACTCTTGCGTTTTTTGAAAATACGAAAAGGCTGCTCTGTCGAGTTGTCATATATATGACAAACGTCTGCAACATGAACAACATCACAAACCTGAGCCAAAGCCTTATCATAGCGTTCTATTATTTTCTCGACCGGCACATCATGACCACCTTCTGCGACACGAGATTTTACTCGATAAACATTAATAAAAGGGTCAACAGTTAAAATATAGTAACAACGTATAAAATAACCTGCTTCCTTAGCTCGTTGCAACAAATTTAAATTTCTAGGTGTAGACATAACTGTTTCAAAACAGAAGTCCTCTCTATTTTTCAAGTGATCCTCTCTCTGCTTTTCAGCAATTTGCGCTGCAGTCAAATCATCGTATTTTAAATTTTTCTTTATTTCATCAGCATTAATATAGTCAACAGGTGGTTTTAATAAATCTGTAAAAGTACTCTTACCGGAACCGTTTGGTCCAGCAAAAACGATTATCTCCGGCTTTTTATTTGACTCTTTCGCTGTAGCGTCCATGATTATATCTCCCACATACCTGAGTTTTGCTACCATCACTACCAATTACACAAATACTCTGCGTTTCCCTATCATATGTAAAAATAGGCACATCCATAGCACGTTTCTTTTCTAATGCAATTTTTACGGCACAATTAGCACGTTTTACAACCTGCTCGTCAGAAATATATTTTTGTTGACTCATAAGACACCAACCTTTCTAAACACACTATCCTACTTACATAGTACTGTATTTCAGCAAAAAAGTCAAAAGCTATCTTGCGTATGCAAAAAGAGGACGGTGCGCACCGTCCTCTTACTTTAATAAAATTATTCATGCTTTCGCTGTAACTTATTCGCCTTAGGCTTTTCAAGGACATACTATCAGGTATAGATCATTACAGCTCATTAAACATTTTCCTTAATTTGCAGTAATAATTTTTCTAGGTGAATGACATCGGGAAAAATAAGACCTATTCCTTTTCTATGCATAGCTAATATCCGTTTAGCTTTTTTAATAATTTCTTTCTCAACAGAATATTTCACTTTTACAGCTTCCCCAGCCTTATTACAATATTCATTTTTAATATATTGCTGCGATATAGGACACATATTTTGCAACAAGAAGACCTTTTTATAACCTAAAACTTCCGCAAAGACTAACGTATCACATCGTTTATACTTGGCTACTTTCTTATCGTAAATAGCTTCATATTTTTCAACTTGTGACGATATAGGGATAAGCCAAAAGAGTCCTGTTTTTTTATCTTCAAACGCATAAAAACATGGTCTGTCATGAGCCTGTCCTTGAGAAATTTCTTTATTAGACATCAGTTTTTCATCTTGAAAATCACGGAAATACTCATCTCGTATGTAATAAAAATGACCAGTTAGCATCTTACACCTCGAAAAAAAGACTTCACTCAATACGAATGAAGTCTTTAACATTTGAACTTGACTATATTTTAGTTGCATGTCAAGCAGCAACAAACATTTGAACTTGACTATATTTTAGTTGCATGTCAAGCAGCAACAAACAGGACTATGCCTTTATTTATAGTATAAAGGTAAGTCTTTAATCTGTCAAGAAACATTTCTCCCTCAAGCAACTGCAAAAAGAGGACGGTGCGCACCGTCCTCTTTTCATTTATGCATATGCGATTTTTGCTTTTCAGCGGGTTGACGTAAAGTCAAATTAGAACATGAAGTTCAGTTCAGCATACAGGGTATTTTGTTCACCTTCGTGTTGTTTTGCTTCCAAGTCGAAGTATTTAACAGCACCAACGATGTTCTTAGCGAAGGTGTAGTTAGCACCTACCATGTAGCCTTTGAAGCCTTCACTATAACCGGTTTGAACTTTATCAATGCCATAACCTTCCATAGTATGAGCAATGTAAGTACCAGCAGCTTGGTCATAGTATTTACCAAACAGACCCCAAGAACCAGCTTCTTTAGCTTTAGCGCCTTTGTAATCTAAGGAAACTACAAAGCCATCATGATCAATGTCGCCTTCGTCCATATTGGATTTCAGGTATTGAGCACCTAATTTCAAATCTTTAGCGATAGGAGCAGCTAAGCCAACAGTCCAAATAGCAACATCAGGATCAGAAGCATCTTCTTCAATAGCAGCAGCTACATCAGTAAATTTGTAGTAGCCAACATTAGCATCAACTACGCCAAGTTTAGCACCAAGGTTTGCATAGTACATATCTTCTGCAACGGAATCAAGATCTTTGCCAAGACCAGAAGCATTAGCAGCTTTACCAGCACCAACAGTCAGTTTTACATCTTTACCATAAGCCAGTTGAACGCCATCCATACGGGTATCATAAATGTTACCGCCAGTGAAATCAGTGAAGCCATAACGACCAGCTTGAACAGCTAAGCCACCCAATTTACCAGTTACATAAGCACGTTGGAATTTAGTATCTTCTTCACCTTTATTGCTATGGTTAAAGGTTTGAATGTTTTCTAACATTCCTTTATAAGCCCAGTCTTCGTTAACTTGACCAGTTACCCAAATACGAGAACGCAGTTGAGTTTTGTCGCTTACTTTTGCTGCATCAGATGCATCACCATCATAGCTCCAATAACGCAGTTTGGTTTCACCGGTGATTTTAACGTTGTCAGCTTTTTTCTCCAGGTTAGCAACGCGAACGCCCAGGTTGTCCAGCTCGTCAGCAAATTCAGCAGCCAGTTTGTCAACGTTAGCGCCTTTTGCCATTGCTTTAGCAACGATTTGAGCCATTTCATA
>OLGV01000874.1_pt1 | contig 10942 bp, 4 predicted proteins | sample 1605761 | NCBI WGS metagenome assembly OLGV01 (sample SAMN03283245) | human gut metagenome | biome: human-associated habitat; material: feces | host: Homo sapiens | place: Peru | collected 2012
GCGGCGTAGGAACCGTCATCGTTGTACGCCTTCTCGTACGGATTGGAGAAGTAGGCGTAGTTGAACGGATCCACGCTGGAGTACGGCATCCTGGACTCCTGCCGTGCGGCCTCCATCCCGATGTCGATCCTTGCCCAGTCCACAGGCTTGAGGGTCATCTTTGTGTTAATGTTGTACCTTCTGTACTTGTTGTGGATCAGCATGCCGTCCTCGTCGTTGAGGCCGAGGGCGACATAGTAGGTATTCTTGTCCGAACCGCCGCTGAGGGAGAGATGGTGCCCCTGCGAGAACGCGTTCCGGAACAGGAGATTGTACCAGTTGGTGTCGTTGTTTCTGAGCGAGGCTATGTAGTCGTTCTGGGCATTGGTGTCGCCTTTGAGTCGCGTGAAGTTCCCGAGTCCGGCCCTTATCTGCCCGACGACCCCGACCACCGGATAGACCACGGTGTTGTCCTCCAGCGACTCCTTGTACTTCTCAGCCGAGAACTCGTCCCACAACTCGTCCTCCCAAGCCAGTTTCTCTGCGGAGTTCATCAGGTTCAGTGTCCTTTGAGGCTTGATGGAGAGGGTGAAAGTGTTGTTGTAGCTGATCCTCATCCTTCCCGCCTCACCCTTCTTCGTGGTCACGACGATCACACCGTTGGCGGCCCTGGAGCCGTAGATCGCCGCAGCCGCCGCATCCTTCAGGATGGTGATGCTCTCGATGTCGTTGGGGTTGATGTTGCCGATGCCGTTCACGAATATGTTGTCGAACCCTCCGGTCGCAAGCTGCTCAGAACTGAGCGTAGGGGAGTCGCTCTGCATAGGCACGCCGTCCACCACCCAGAGCGGCTGACTGGTCCCCGAGAGGTTGTTGGCTCCTCGAATCCTGATCCGGGACTGTGTTCCTGGCTGCCCTGAAGTGGCAGACACGGCCACGCCGGCCACCTCACCCTGCATCAGCGCGTCCACCGACGAGATGGCCTTGGCCTCGAACTTGTCCGAATTGATGACTGCCACAGACCCGGTTATCCTTTTGACGGTAGTTTGAGCGTAACCCGTGACCACGACCTGATCCAGCTGCGTGCTTTCCCACTCCATCACAATAGTGATGTCTTCCGTCTTCCCCGGTGTGATTCTGTAGACGACATCTTTCATCCCGACCGAAGAGAACAGCACGGATTCCGTCCCCGCCGGCACCTTGAAGCTGAACTTCCCGTCCAGATCCGTGGTGGTCCCGGCTGCTTTATTCTGCATGGAGATGATCCCGGCCCCGATCACAGGAGCCCCGTCCGTGTCCACAACCTTCCCCGAGAGAATCGTCCCCTGAGTGACACCGCCTTGATGGATCTGCCGGGAGTCCAGCAGTGCGCCGGGCGAGTCGGACCGCTCAACCTCGTTCTTGCCGACACTGCGTCCATCACGCGCTCCGGCTGCCGGCTGGAGCATAACAAACACCGACAGTATTGCCGCACCAAGTCTAGGCACAGCAAAGCGGCTCCTTCCGCGTTTTTGGCTATTGTCCCATGAATATGAGCTCTTTTGTCTAGGCACAACGAAACGGCACCTTCCGTCCCCGGATAGTTTGGCAGAACCACCGCACCCTTCTAATCTGGACAGCAATTTCTTGGATAGCAATTTATTCATACAGTTTATATTATCATCCATGTTTCTCCTCCTGTCCTCCAATCAGCCCCTAATGAACGATCCCAAGGCAGAAGACCAGAAAACGCAAATGTACAAAATTGTAGCTGAATTTCTCCTCCACCACACCAGAAACTTGCAGTAACTTGCAGCCCCGCCCTTTACCCACCACAAAACTGTAAGGATTCCCTCAACCTCCCCACACCCACTCCCGCAACCGCATACTCCTTCCGCACGTGATTACGGAGTTAGGGTATAGTTTGGCTGAGGTTGGACGAGAGGAAGAGTGTATTGAGATGGTAGAAGATTTTATGTACGCTTTGTATTCGCAGACTGGTGCTGCAGTTTCTGTCAATTATCTGACAACGGAGTATGTCGCAAGAGTTTATTTGATATTAGGGGAACGGGAAAAATCTGTTGGTTATCGATATAATTTGATTAGTCGTGTTGTACACGGGGACTCCGGATGCCGGATAGACTTTTAGAAGCGAAAAAGGGAAATAATGTCACCAGTAAGTGCTCGGCAGCACTCACGGGAGACGAAAAGTAGGGCAAACGTTTCCCAAGAGTGCGGTATGCTCTCTTGAGGAGCAAAAGAGGCCAAAAGTGCTGCCGATGGGATCAAGCGTAAAGAGCATAAGTAAAAATCTATTCAGGCCGGATCGACATCAAGCGCGATGTGGCCTGAATATTTTTTCTCCTTCTCGAAGCGTTCCACCGCCGCCGCAAGCGTCTCCTTGTTTCTCGCCAGCGAACGGTCTTTCGGCAGCAATACCCTGATTTGGCGGATGTTCTGGTTCGAGATTTTGTCGATAGCCGGTGAATATGGCCCTATGACATTCGGGCCGTTCTGCACGCCCGGAGCGAAGCTGACCTTGACCGCCAAAGCTCCCCGCAGGTACTCTCCGAGATCCCGGCTCAGCAGGTCCACTCTGGCTTGGTTGTAATCTTTGATGACGACTCCGATGACCCTTGAATATGGCGGATAACCGAACAGCTTCCTTTCCCCGAGGAAACGGGCCATTGTACCGTTCTCGTCCAGTTTCCCGTCTATGCTTTGATAGACAGGGTGTTCCGGCTGTGAGGTCTGGATGACGAACAGACCTTTCTCTCCCCGCCGTCCGCAACGTCCTCTGAACTGTTCCAGAAGCTGGAGTCCTCTTTCGTCCGCCCTATAGTCCTCCTGCCCGAGGATAGAGTCGGCCTGAAGCACGGCCACAAGGGACAGTCCGCTGAAATCGAATCCCTTGGCGACCATCCTTGTGCCGATGAGTATGTCGATTTCCCCATTGGAGAATTTCCGGATGGTGTCCGTCTCATATTTCCGACTCTGTGCCGTGTCACTGTCCAGACGTGCGATTCTTGCGTTAGGGAAGATATTGGCAGTTTCCTCCTCAATCTTCTGCGTGCCTGATCCCAGCGGCTTCAGATTACCGCCGCATTTCGGACACTTGCCGGTATATTCATACACCCTGCCGCAGTAGTGGCAGACTAGTCTTTCGCTTCCGTCGGCGCGCCTATGCAGGCTAAGGCTGACGTTGCAGCAGCGGCACTTCGGGATGTCGCCGCACTCCTGGCACTGCACTATCGGGGAATATGCCCGTCTCTCCCTGAGTATCAGCACCTGACGCTGCTCGCCGAGGCATTTGCCTATGTGCTCGATGAGTTTCCTGGAGAAGTTCCCGATCATACCGTTCTTGCGCCGCTCGGCGATTGTGTCGATGATTTCGATGTCCGAGTCCGCTGCGTCGTAGAACCGTTTGTTCAAGGTGACAAGCCCGTAACGCCCTACGCTGCAATTGTACAGCGACTCCAGCGACGGCGTGGCCGATCCCAGAATGACGTTGGCTCCGAATATCTTCGCCATCATTATCGCCGTTTCGCGGCCGTTGTACCGAGGGGCAGGTGAGTCCTGCTTGTAGGAGGTGTCGTGCTCCTCGTCCACTATCACCAGCCCCAAGTTTTTATGCGGCAGGAATATGGCGCTTCGGGTCCCGAGGACAACATAGCCCTTTCCCTCTGCCGGCTCTCCAGCGTGCCTTAGGACGGTGGCCACCTCTCGCTTTCTGGACATTGTCTCTCCGGAATGGAACACAAGCAGTTCCGGGAATGTCTCGCTGATCCTGTCCTCCAGTTGTCTGCTGAGCGCTATCTCCGGAACCAGATAAAGCACGTTCTTTCCCATCGCGAGCGTTTCCTGCGCCAGTTTCAGGTAAATCTCCGTCTTTCCGGATCCCGTCACCCCATGCAGCAACGCCGGCTTCCCTTTCGCAAAAATCTCTTTTATCTTTGAATATGCTTCCTCCTGTGCCGCTGACAAGCTTATTTCCTTCTCTGTACCCTCGGACGTTTCGATTATGGACCCACCTATTGGCTCTTCGTCCTGATGATATGTAACAGAGTCACCATAACCGGTCACTGAGCCAGTGGTTCGACAAAGCTCACCAACCATCGAAGTGAGCTCCCTGACCAATAATCCAATCTCCCCCTCCAACATCTCCTTCTCTGCCAAGTACCTTTCCCGACTCTCTGACTTCCGAGCTTTCGCGGCCAATTCCGCCTTTTTCTCCGCTCTTTCTTCCAGCCTCTTGATCTTATCCGCAATCTTTGTCCGATTCTTCTCTTCTCTTTCCACTTTGAGTGCCTCCTGACGGGCCTGCACAACTTCCTTCTCCACTTTCTGCGCTGGATAAGCCGCCTTGTAAACTTCCCCGACAGTGCACAGGTAATATTCCGCTATCTGTCTCCATAGTTCAATCTCCTCCTTGGTGACCGGTTCCAACCCTTCAGCCATGCCTAAGATCGGTTTCACCTTGTCCACAATTCCCATCTCCTCCGCCTGTTTTCCTGCGTCCGCCATGCTTACCACTCCGACATATTCCTTTCCAGCAAAGTTCACCCGCACCCGGTCTCCGACCCTAACCTGTTCTTTGTCTCTTTCGGTCACTGAGCCTGTCGAAGTGACCGGAAACAATCCAGACGCATCCCCAGCCGATTCACTCAATTCAATTTCTTGATAATAGAACGGCTCCCACTCCAGCCGGAGCGGAAGGATAACTTGTATGAAGATCCTGCCTGTCATATGGCGAATTTAGCCAAAAACATCCACTCAGCGAAGAAAAACGCAAATTCTTCTCAAAAAAATTTGCAGCCAAAAGAAAAATGCCTATCTTTGCAATCCCAAACGGAAACGGTGTCGTAGCTCAGATGGTAGAGCAATGGACTGAAAATCCATGTGTCGGCAGTTCGATTCTTCCCGACACCACTCCTTAGGCCGCTGATGAGTATTCATCGGCGGCTTTTCCTTTTTTATATATCAGTATCTGGTTTCTTCCGAGACGGGGCAGCGGGCTCGCTTCGACAGGACCGTACACGATTATCTAACCGTGAACCTATCATGCCTATAATCAAATGATCAGATAACTGTCTTCGGTTGGTTTACGCTAAAGACGATGCGCTATCTGCTTGATAAAAAGCATGTTATTCGCCACATGCTGATACACAGTAGGTGATGGATAACGTGCTGATCATCAGTCGTTAAAGTGTTCAGCTTTAGCGCATTATTACTATAGGAATAATCTTGATGTCGTGATTTATAGTGACTTGTCTGCCATGGCAGCAATATAGGCAGCCAACAAAAAAACTCTTTCCGGAATTTTGGTAACGTGCAAAATTCCGGAAAGAGTTTTTTGCTTGGCCCCACCTATGCTTTCTCCAGCCGACAGTCACCTGGGCCCTTGATGTTCTCATCAATGATGATCTCCCCGACGGAACCGTAGCGGATGAAGCCGGTGCGTGGGTTCTTGATGGAAGGAACATGGCCTTTCACGGTGGCCTGGACGGAGGAATATTCAAAAGCCAAATCAGCGTCAGCGCCCATTGTGCAGTCCTCAAGTACGAGGTCGTCGCAGTAGCACAGAGGCTGGGTCTCGGTGATGTGGCAGCGGACTAGGCGGAGGTTCTTCGAGTACCAGGCAAGATATTCACCATTAATCACGGAATCGATGACTGTGACGTTCTCGGCCTCCCAGAAGGAATCCTTGGAGTTCAGGACGCAGTTCCGGATCTCCACGTTCTTGGCGTACTGGAAACTATAGTTGCCGTTAAGCTTGACGTTGGTGAGTTTAACATTCTCGCAGTGCATGAACACATAGTCGGCTCTGTCGATCACCGAATCCTCGACCACGATGTTCCTGCAGTCCCAGAACGTCTCCGTACCGCCAGGAATCTGGACGTTCTTCAACTTGATTCCGTCCATCCTGCGGAAGGTCTTCGGAGCGTCGATGATAGTGTCGTAAATCTCGCAATTCCTTGAATACCAAAGTCCTGAGCGTGCGCCCACGGTCAGCAGGCTATCCTTGATGACGAATCCGTCACACTCCCAGAACGGATACTTGCCCTCGAACTGGCAATGTACGGCGGTGATGTTGCCGGTTTCGTAGTTGGTGAATGAGCATTCATATGTTCCGCCGCTTACAGTGCCGTAGTTTCCAACAATATAATTGAATGTGCCGCCGTTTATAGTTCCGTAGTTGACGACCTCAATAATATTGCTGTGAGTTTCTGAGGTGCGGTTGAAAACGGGAGAGCCTTCGATCTTGCCATATGCATCGTTGGTGAAAGTTCCCTCAAAGGTTCCGCCGCTGACAGTACCGCTGTTATGGATCTGAGCCCTATTACCGAAATCTCCGTTTGTGATAGTGCCTTTGTTGCTTATCATGATAGTGGACGAAGAACCGAAATTTGTTCCGCCGCTGATAGTTCCGTCGTTATCAAGAATGAGTAAACCGGTAAAATCTCCGCCGCTGATAATGCTGTTGTTTTGGATCTTGCCGACCTTGGCGCTAAAGTGTGCATCGGCAATTGTTCCGCCGTTTACGATGAGGTCAAGATTCTGATCAATAATAAGGCTGAATTTATATCCGCTCGAAAGAATAAGATTGCCTGAATTTGAATCGCCCGACCAGCTGTACAGACTGTCGGGATTTGCAGGCGGGTTTAATATCTTCGCTTTTCCGTCTATCACCTGCAGTTTGTAAACAGTATCATCAGCCGCCGCATTCACGGGGAAAAGGCTGAGCGTCATAATAAGCGTTATTATAATGCATATCAGTTTTTTCATCTATATTATTCCTCCCAAGTATTCTTTCGGATAATACTATTATACAATATTCCTTATAATTCTGCAATAAAAATATTAACCTTATTTCCCGAAAAACATAACAAAAATTCATATCAAAATCACAATAAAATATACAAAAAAGCCATGTCCCGCAATGGAACATGGCTTTTGATGTGCCTTATGGCTTTATTCAAGCTCAAATGCGCCCGTGTAGAGCTGATAATACTTGCCCTTTTCGGCGATGAGCTTTTCGTGGTTTCCTCGCTCGATGATGCGTCCGTTTTCAAGCACCATGATAACATCGGAGTTCTTGACGGTCGAAAGACGGTGAGCGATAACGAATACCGTTCTGCCGTACATGAGAGCGTCCATGCCCCTCTGGACGATGGCTTCCGTTCTCGTGTCGATGGAGGAGGTAGCCTCGTCAAGTATCATAACGGGGGGATCGGCAACTGCGGCTCTTGCGATGGCGAGGAGCTGACGCTGTCCCTGGGAGAGGTTTGCGCCGTTGCCTGTCAGCTGAGTTTTGTAGCCGTCCGGGAGACGGGTTATGAAGTTGTCTGCGCCTGCAAGACGTGCCGCTGCGATGCATTCCTCATCGGTAGCGTCAAGCCTGCCGTAGCGGATATTGTCCATGACAGTTCCCGTGAAAAGGTTAGTGTCCTGGAGAACTATTCCGAGCGAGCGGCGGAGATCGGCTTTCTTTATCTTGTTGATGTTGATTCCGTCGTAGCGGATCTTACCGTCAGCGATATCGTAGAAACGGTTGATAAGGTTTGTGATGGTAGTTTTTCCTGCGCCCGTTGCGCCGACGAATGCGATCTTGTGTCCCGGTTCGGCGAAAAGGGTGATGTTGTGGAGAACGATCTTTTCGGGGTCATATCCGAAGTCAACATCGTTGAAGCGGACATCGCCCTTCAGTCTTGTGTAGGTGACAGTGCCGTCCTGATGGGGGTGCTTCCACGCCCATACGTTTGTGCGCTCACCGCACTCGGAGAGCGAGCCGTCAGCATTTTCCCTGGCATTGACGAGAGTAACATAGCCGTTATCGGCCTCGGGTTCCTCGTCTATGAGGGCGAAAATTCTGTCTGCGCCCGCAAGACCCATAACGACGGAGTTTATCTGGTTCGATACCTGACCGATATTTCCGCAGAACTGCTTTGTCATGTTAAGGAACGGAACAACGATGCTTATTCCGATGGCAAGTCCCGATATGCTTACGTTCGGGACATTCAGAGCCATGAAAATGCCGCCTGCCAGCGCAACTATAACATACATTACATTTCCGATATTTCCGAGGATAGGCATGAGGATATTCGCATACTTGTTAGCCTTGCGTGAGTCCTCGAAGAGGGTGTCGTTTATCCTGTCGAATGCTTCCTTGCACTCTTCCTCGTGGCAGAACACCTTAACGACCTTTTCGCCGTTCATGATCTCTTCGATATAGCCCTCCGTTTCGCCTATCGCCGTCTGCTGTGCGATGAAGTATCTTGCGGATTTTCCGCCGACCGTCTTGGTGACGAAAAACATCAGCACAACACCGAGAGCGACAACAAGCGTCAGCCATACGCTGTAATATATCATGATCGCAATGATCGTAACTACTGTGACAGCCGATATCATAAGCTGCGGGATACTCTGCGAAATAAGCTGGCGGAGCGTGTCGATATCGTTCGTGTAATAGGACATGATATCGCCGTGGTTATGCGTATCGAAGTATTTTATCGGGAGATCCTGCATCTTGTCGAACATTTCGCATCTGAGCTTTTTAAGGCTTCCCTGCGTGATTATTGCGCCCAGCTGATTGTAGATAAATCCGGAGATCAGCGAGAGGACGTAGAAGATAACGAGCGTTCCGACAACGGAGATGATCTCGGGCTTTGCGGTATCCCAGTCACCCGTCTTCCAGTATTTTTCGATTATAGCGATGACATTCTGCATAAATACCGACGGGATAGACGAGATCACCGCATTGAAGAGAATGCAGACAAGAAGTGTCGGCAGCATTACGGGGTAGAATGAAAAGAGCTGCTTTACAAGCCTTTTGAAAGTGCCCTTTCTGAACATAGGCTTTCCGCTCTTTGGCATTGGTCCTTTAGGCATTGTCATCGCCTCCCTTGTTCTGTGATTCATATACCTCGCGGTAGATATTGTTTGTCTTGATAAGCTCATCATGCGTGCCGACAGCGTTTATCTTTCCGCCGTCCATAACAACGATCTTGTCCGCTTCCTGAACGGAGGAGATACGCTGAGCAATGATGATCTTCGTGGTTTCGGGGATAAATTCCCTGAATGCCTTTCTGATAAGAGCGTCGGTCTTGGTATCGACTGCGCTTGTGGAATCGTCGAGGATAAGTATCTTAGGCTTTTTGAGGAGCGCTCTTGCTATGCAAAGACGCTGCTTCTGTCCGCCGGACACGTTTGAACCGCCCTGTTCGATATAGGTATCGTACTTATTGGGGAACTTACGGATAAACTCGTCCGCCTGAGCAAGACGGCATGCTTCTTCGAGCTGTTCATCGGTAGCTTCCTTGTTTCCCCAGCGGAGATTTTCCTTGATAGTTCCCGAGAAGAGGACGTTTTTCTGGAGAACGACAGCGACCTGATTTCTGAGAGTTTCGATGTCATAAGCCTTAACATCGAGTCCGCCGACCCTGACAGTTCCCTCAGTCGTATCATAAAGGCGGGAGATAAGCTGGATAAGCGTGGATTTCGATGAACCCGTTCCGCCGATGATTCCGACAGTTTCGCCGCTCTTTATATGCAGGTCGATATCCGACAGTGAGAATTTCTCAGCCTTTTCGGAATATCTGAAGCTGACATTATCGAAATCAACAGAGCCGTCCTTAACCTCATAAACGGGGGCATCGGGATTATGGAGCGTGGATTCCTCGTTCAGGACCTCGGTTATTCTCTTTGCGGATTCTGCGGACATTGTGACCATAACGAATATCATGGAAACCATCATAAGGCTCATGAGTATCTGGAAGCTGTATGTCAGCAGAGCGGAGAGCTGTCCGACATCGATGTCCATTCCCATAGAAGTGATAACGGCATTCGAGCCGTAGAAGAGAACGAAAACCATTACAGCGTACATACAGAACTGCATCAGCGGGTTGTTGAATGCAAGTATGCGTTCAGCCTTTGTGAAGTCTGCGCAGACATCTTCGGCAGCTGTATTGAACTTTTTCTTTTCGTAATCCTCACGGACATAGGATTTTACGACTCTCATTCCCTTGATATTTTCCTGAACGGAGCTGTTGAGGTTATCGTACTTGTTGAATACCTTCTTGAAGAGCGGGCTTACCTTATGGATTATGACAAACAGTCCGATGCCGAGAACGGGGACAACAAAGAGGAAAACAACGGCTGTTTTTCCGCCCATAACGAACGCCATGACAAAGGAGAAGATAAGCATGAACGGGCATCTTACGGCAATTCTGATAAGCATCATGAACGCCATCTGCACGTTTGTGATATCCGTTGTCAGACGGGTAACGAGGGAAGATGTGGAAAATTTGTCGATATTCTCGAAGGAAAATCCCTGTATCCTGTAGAACATATCCTTTCGGAGATTTCGTGCAAATCCGCAGGAAGCGGTAGCACAGGTAGCGCCTGCCCATGCACCGAACAGCAGGGAAACGCCTGCCATAAGAACGAGGACAATGCCGTATGTGAGGATAGTGCTTACGCCGCAGCCGGCTTTTATCTCGTTGACAAGCTTAGCTATAACGAACGGTATAACACATTCCATAATGACCTCGACAGAGACAAGCAGAGGCGTTAATATTGAATCCTTCTTATATTCTCTGACGGATCTTGCGAGAGTTTTTATCACTGTATTCTTCTCCTTCCGATCTGTATTTCAGACAAAAAACACGTAAACCCGTTACGGTTTACGTGCTATGCTATCAATAATTATATCATTTTCATATTAAAAAGTCAAGTGAAAAGTAGGTGAAAACTGCGGATTTTCGGGGTTTTATATGATTTACGGGAGGGTTTTGCAGTATAATATTGCAATATCAGCAGTGCTTTTTGGAATAATCTGCGAGGAGGTTTACAAGATCGCTTGTTCCGAGCCTGTCATCGACCTGAGCCTTGTATTCTTCAAGCTGTTCACGCAGTCCGAGCTGATGTTCGCTGAGCTTTTTGATATCGGGCTTGATGTCGTTTTCGATGATGATCTCAAGGCGGG
>OLGV01000876.1_pt1 | contig 10914 bp, 7 predicted proteins | sample 1605761 | NCBI WGS metagenome assembly OLGV01 (sample SAMN03283245) | human gut metagenome | biome: human-associated habitat; material: feces | host: Homo sapiens | place: Peru | collected 2012
AAGATAGTGATAATCAATGAATTATCAAAACCTTTAGCCTTTTTTATTTCAATTATTTTTCACTTGCGAAACTTGAGATGTCTAACTTTATAGATTGTTTGTCGCATAGTTTTACTGAAATGAAAAAGGCTCTGTGTGTTATTTTTGTCATGCTTGCAGGACTTGTGTCCTGTAAATACGATGACTCTGAGATCTGGAACAAAGTCAACGAGAATGAAGCCAGGATAGCGGCTTTGGAAGAGCAATGCCGTGGATTCAATCAGGATCTGCAGACATTGCGCACCATCGTCAACGCGTTGCAAGGCAATGACTACGTGACAGGCGTGGTGGAAGTCATTAAGGAGGGGACTGTTGTCGGGTACTCGATCACGTTCAGCAAAAGCGGCACGGTAACCATCTACAATGGAAAGGACGGTCATTCTCCTGTGATCGGAATAAGACAGCACACCGACGGGAAGTATTACTGGACCGTAGATGGTGAATGGATTTACGACGGTTCCGGTACAGGCAACCGGATAAACGCGGGAGGCACCGCTCCGGAATTGAAGATAGAAGACGGCTGGTGGTACGTCTCTTATGATGGACGTAAGACTTGGACGAAATTGTCGAAGGCAACCGGTGAGGACGGGGACTCGTTCTTCTCCTCTGTCACGGACAACGGTGACACTGTGACCGTCACACTTATGGATGGAACCGTGTTCGAACTCGCCAAGAAGTCTTCGGATCTGAGCATCCGGTTTCCGGATTACGGAACATTCAGATTTAATGCCGGGGAGACAAGGTCTGTTGTATATAAGATCCTTAATGCCACAGGAAGCGTGGTGGTCAAGGCGTTTGCGCAGAATGGATGGAAGGCGGACGTCAAAAGGAACAATGACTCGGAAGGAGAAATTGTGGTGACCTCCCCTTCCCCGTTCACTGGCGGTGAGGTTGTGGTGCTTGTATATGATGATTCGAAGACCATCGTAAGGTGCTTGGATTTCGTAGAGGGCAACGTCATCACTCCTCAGGAGACATATTCAATGTCAAGAGGCGCGGGAGAGATTGCCGTCACTGTGTCTGCTGACGTTGACTATTCCGTGGATATTCCAGAGGACGCCGCATCCTGGCTGAGATATTCAGGGTTGAAGACCAGGGCGATGCGTCAGGATGAACTTGTCTTTCATTGTGACAGGAACGAGGGCGAGAGTGCCAGAAGCGCGGTGGTCGGAATCGTGAACAAGGCTGCCGGTATTCATGAAAAAGTTGTGATTTTTCAGGAAGGAATAGTGCACACCCTCCAGACCCATTCTGTCGGCAACGGAATAAAGATAGTGATCATGGGAGACGGCTTCACCAAGGATGATCTTACGGCTTCGGAAGGGGAGGCAATGTCGTCATTTGACAAATGGGCCGACAGGACAATGGAGGAGTTTTTCGCCGAGGAGCCTTACCGGTCATTCCGGGACAGGTTCGATGTGTATTCTGTCGCGGTCGAGTCGGACGGGCGGAATTTTGACGGCAGCACGGCCTTTGCGAGCAAGTTCGGAACGGGAACCTATATCGGAGGCAATGACAGCAAGGTCTGGCAGTATGCCTATAAGGTAGATGGGATCAGTTGGCTCACGGTGAGAAACACGCTTGAACTGGTGATCCTGAATTCCTCGAAATATGCCGGTACAACCTACATGTGGTCGGACGGCAGGGCTATAGCCTACATCCCGGTTGTCAACTACAACACCGAAGATTTCGGGAAGGTTCTTCGCCATGAGGCGGGCGGTCACGGGTTCGCTAAGCTTGCGGATGAATATTTCTACGAAAAGACAATCACCGAGGACAAGGTGAAAAGCCACAAGGAATGGTTCGCCAGATACGGTTTCTACCCGAACGCCGATGTCACGAACGATCCCAAGGAAATCCATTGGGCGCATTTCCTTTCAGATCCGCGCTATTCCGGTCAGGTCGGAATCTACGATGGCGGCCTGACGTTCAGATACGGTGCCTACAGGCCGACGGACGACAGCATCATGAGACATAATGCCGGCGGGTTCAACGCTCCTTCGCGTGAGGCCATATTCAAGAGAATCATGAAGTTGTCTGAGCCAAGCGGGTGGAAATATGATTTCGAGGCGTTTGTGGCCTACGATGAGATCAACCGTTCGGCCGCGTCACAAGCCTACTACGAAAACCAGATGGAAAACTTTGACGAGGAGTCGTTTGTCCCTCTCGCTCCTCCTGTCGTAAGGGAGGAATAAAAGTTCAATATTCCTTTACGCCGTTTCCGGCCATCCATTCCAAAAGCGGGGTGCTGTCGAATCCGACGGTGCCTTTCAGGAATACGTTCACGTCGAATCCAACCTCTTGGCTCAGCCGGAAGACATTCTTGAGGGTCTCCAAAACACAGAACTCAGAGGCGATTCCGCAGACGGTGACCTCGTCTCCGGGTTGGAACAAGTCTTGAGCGTCGGCTTTCGTTGGATCTCCCGCCGGAGAGCCGGCAGAAGTGGTGTCCGCGATATCCGCCAGCGCTCCATATTCCTCCCTCTCCTTGTTCTGCCCTTTCAGGATGAATCTTGTCCTCGCTTCCTCCAGCCCGTCCAGCAGCCCGTCGGCGAGACTTGCCCCTAAAGTGTAGTGAACGCAGTGCTCTGGCCATTGACCACCGTTTGCCTTGAACGAACAATGATCCTTCGGATGCCAGTCCAAAGTGAAATACACAAGATCGGCTCCGCTCTTGATCCCGTTTATCTCCGGAATGATCGCCTCTGCTCCCGGCACGGCCAGAGATCCGTCAATGAAGTCCCTCTGCACATCCACTACAAGTAAAATCTTTCTTCCGGTCATATTAATAGTTGCTTTTTTATTGAATTCATTTTTGATTCATGACCACACCCGCACGTTCATATTCACAATTCGGAACAAGTCGTCCCATTTCGTCTGAATCCTTCTTTTCTCAAAGATAGCCATTATCTACAATAAAGAAAGGTAATTATATACGAGTTGACTACATAATCTTGTAAGTTGTTAATTATTAACTTGTTTTTGCAACGAACAATCAACCGCTCGCAATTATCTGATTGCTAACACAATACATCAAAAGTTAGTCAACAGGTATATAACTCCCTAAAGAAAAATCAAAGAAGCCATGTGCCTGTTGGCAAGCCTTTATGCCTTGGTGATTGCAAGCCGCCTCAAGGTGTTTATGAATATGATTTCTTCCTTATTGTGCGAACATGATGCGCAGTGATAGAAAGAAGAAACTCTCCTTCCCTTGCGCGATTCCGCATCATGTTGATGCCGGCCACTTATGTTTATAGTTGGCGGGAACGGTCATGCCTGTCTGATGGCCGTACAGTCATGGACTTTGTTCCTCAAGACCGATTTCAGCGAGGTGTCAGGAACAGTGAACCACTCCTGATGTTGCTTAAGTGGCTGTGGATGTTCCCGCCAATTGCAACGAAGTTGAAAAGGTCTTTCGTTGTGGGAGGGGCAAGCCGGTTCTTTTAGCACAGGGCTTTGGACTTGCCCCGGTTTTGGACTTGCCCCGGCTTTGGACTTGCCCCGGTTTTTGACTTGACCCCAATATTCTTTGAAATCAATGAGTTATGAGGAAATGAGTTATGAGGAAAAGAGTTATGAGGAAAAGAGTTATGAGGAAAAGAGTTATGAGGAAAAGAAAAACGGACAAACCGTCATTTCTGATGATTTGTCCGCTTTGGCTCCTCAAGTAGGACTTGAACCTACGACCCCCTGATTAACAGTCAGGTGCTCTAACCAACTGAGCTATTGAGGAATTTTGTCAACCTTTTCGGTTGTTTGTTCCTTTCGGGAGTGCAAAGGTACAACAAAAATTGATTAGTGCAAATTTTTTTGTAGTTTTTTTTGTGTACCTTTGTGTGAATTTCTCGGAGGAGGAAAATGGACATAGACTTGTTTTCAGATATGGTCAAGGGGCTGATCCTTGACAATGATGAGGTTACGTTGCCTGGCTTGGGGACTTTCGTCTCCGAGGTGATGCCCTCTACTTTTTCTGACAAAGGGTACACCATCAATCCTCCTTACCGAAAACTGTCGTTCAGGCAGCGCGGATCAGGAAACGAGGAGATGATGGCGGAGTTCTATGCCGAGATCAACGGGACGGATCTTGAGACTTCAAAGAGAATCCTCGGGGAGTTTATCGCCGGGCTGAGGACAACGCTGCAGGCAAAGAAGGTCGTGATATTCCCCGGGCTCGGCCGGTTGAGGGCGACTAAGGAGAACACGTTCTTTTTTATCGCTGACGAGGATTTGGACATCTATCCTTATGGGGTAGGGCTGGAGCCGGTGTCTTTGAAGACTCACGAGGAGACTCCGGACGAGGTGGCGCAGAGTGTGGCGGCGCTTAGGGAGCTGGTGGCGGATCCGGTTCCTGTCAGAGAGCCGATTGCACCGGTCGCTTTGACAGACTCTGTGACCGAGGAAACAGACACTCCGACCGATGAATCTGACACCGGAGCCGAAAATGAGAAAGAAGATGAGAAAGAAAGAGAGGAGGAGACAGGTCACAAGACGAGAAACCGTGCTTGGAAAGTGGTTCTAATCGTGGCGGCAAGTCTCATCGGTTTGGCGCTGGTGGCTCTCGGAATATTCATACTCCTCGCCCACTTCGCTCCGGATTTCATTGACTCGATCCTCTACACCCCTGAGGAACTGAGGATTATAAATCATTAGGACTATGGAAAAGATCAACGTTTCAGACAATAGGTTCAGTACTGACATAACGATCCCGTGCTACGACACGGACGCATCGTTCCGCCTGAAGCCGGCCGCGTTTATGGATCACGCCCAGGAAATGGCGTATCTGGCGGCCCAGGCGCTTCATTTCGGCTATGACGACCTTCAGAGGCATCACACGGCCTGGGTTCTGTCACGGATGCGGATGGATTTTCTGAACCCTCCGAAATGGACGGACGAGACGACCCTCTACACTTGGCACAAGGGACAGGACGGCCTGTTCTTCCTGCGTGACTTCGAGCTCCGAAGGAAGGGCGACACGGACTTCGCCGACAAATCAAAGGCGCAGGTGCTTTGCACCTCTTCGTGGATAGTGATGAATGTCGAGACCCGGCGGCTGGTGCGCAGCGATGAGGTTCTGAATATGGTCCCGGCGACCACCCAGTGCCCTGACAATGCGATCCAGATCCCTTGCGGCAAGGTCGTGATGCCTAAGAATATCCCCGCGGAGGAAGTCGGCTGCCACAAGGCGGCATACTCAGACATCGATGTGCTGGGGCACACCAACAATGCCCGCTACGTGGTCTGGGCTATGGACTGCATTGACTATGAGGAGGTCGCCGGCAACCCTGTCAGGAGCATAAGCATCAACTTCATCAAGGAGACGAAGCCTGGGGAGGTTGTCAGGATATTCAGAAGTGTTGAGGATATTGACGGACAAAAGAAATATTTCATAGAAGGTAAAATTGAAGACAAACCGTGCTTTTGCGCGCGGATAGATTTTTAATTAGATATGCGAGATTTGTTTTTAGGGGCTGGAATAGCCCATTCGATTCTGGTTTTCGCAGTCGTGATCGCGATCGGACTGTACCTTGGCAAATTCAAGATCAAAGGCATCTCCATCGGTTCCACGTGGATTCTGTTCGTGGCTATCCTTCTGAGCCATTTCGGCCTCAGGGTGGACGCGACCGTGATGAACTTTATGAAGGACTTCGGCCTGATCCTGTTCGTGTTCTCGATAGGCCTTCAGGTCGGCCCTGGATTTTTCCATTCGTTCAAGAAAGGTGGTCTCCAACTGAACTTGCTGGCTGTCGCGCTCGTGCTTCTTGCCGTCGCCGTGACTGTGGCGATTCATTTCATCACCGGAGAGGACCTCAAGACAATGGTCGGCGTGATGTCCGGAGCCGTGACCAACACCCCGGGACTCGGTGCCGCCCAGCAGACGATGGCGGATTCGATGCGCGCGGAGAACTATCTGGCGTCTGACATCACATCGGCGACCTCCGGGCTGGCTTCCGCCTACGCTGTGGCCTACCCGTTGGGAGTTCTGCTTGTGATCGCTCTGATGATGTTCTTCAAGGCGATATTCAAAGTTGATCTCAACAAGGAGAAGGAAGTCCTTGACAATGAGGATAATAATGAGGATGTGGCAAGGCGTATGCACTGCGAGGTCGAGAATCCCGCGATCTTCGGAATGACAATCAAGGACGCCACAAAGGATCTTGGCAATTCGATAGTGATCTCCAGAATCCTTCGTGACGGAGTGATGTCTCTGCCGGGACCGGACACCGTCCTTCAGAAGGGTGACAAACTTCTGATCGTCACCTCGCAGAAGAATGTGGATTCCCTCAGGATCACGTTCGGCGAGGAGGTGCCTATGCATCTTCAGGACTGGGAGCAGATGGACACCAGAATGGTCAACAGGAAGATTACAGTCACCAAGACGAACCTTACGGGTGTCACGCTCAGAAGCCTCAATGTCAGAGCTAATTACGGAGTGAGCGTAACCCGTGTCATCAGATCCGGTGTGGGTCTTGTCGCAAGGCCTAACCTCATCCTCCAGATGGGCGATGTGTTGAGGGTTGTCGGCCCGGAGCTCGGAATTGAGGAGGTCGCCAACCTTGTCGGCAACCAGATCTCGACGCTGAACCGTCCGAACCTTATCCCGATCTTCTTTGGAATCGCTCTTGGTGTGATATTCGGTTCAATTCCTATCGCCATCCCAGGCATTCCTCAGCCTATAAAGCTGGGACTTGCCGGAGGCCCGCTCATCATCGCGATCCTGCTTGGCTACTTCGGCCCTAAGTGGAAGATCACGACCTACACGACCCAAAGCGCCAACCTGATGGTCAGGGAGATGGGAATATCCTTCTTTATGGCGGCCGTCGGTTTGGGAGCCGGACAGAACTTCGTAAGTTCGATCCTGGACGGAGGTTACTGGTGGATCCTTTACGGAGCGCTCATCACCTTCATTCCTGTCTGCACGATCGGCCTCATCGCAAGATATGTCTGCAAGCTGAACTTCTACCAGATCTGCGGTCTGATCTCCGGTGGTACCACAGATCCCGCCGTCCTGGCGTTCACCCAGGGGGCTTATGGAACGGATTATCCTTCAGTGAACTACGCCACCGTCTATCCTCTGTCGATGTTTATGAGGGTGCTTGTGGCCCAGTTGCTGATCCTTTTAGCGATAGCTTGACGTTATGTTTGACTTGATCTACCCGGTTTCCCCGGCTCCGGTTATGCCTTTGCCATCGGCCGACAATCCCGGTGACCGTCCACGTCCTACGGGCGAGATGGTCCCGGTCGTGGAGGAGAACGGCCTTGTCATCGGACAGGCCACCAGACAGTCCGTGCACGATGGCTCGAAGCTGATGCATCCGGTGATCCATCTTCACATCATCAACCGGGAGGGGTGTCTGTATATTCAGAAACGCTCGATGAAGAAGGATCTTCTTCCGGGGCGTTGGGACACGGCCGTCGGCGGTCACGTCGATTACGGCGAGACGCTTGAAGAGGCGCTCTACCGCGAGGCCTCTGAGGAACTGGGATTCAGGGACTTCAATCCGATATTCCTGAAATCCTACATTTGGGAGTCGGCTCGCGAGAAGGAACTGGTCAGCGTCTTCGCCACCGTCGGCAACTTCACTTTGAAGCCTGACAATGACGAGGTCACCGAAGGACGCTACTGGAATATGTCCGAGATCGAGTCGAATCTGGCGCGGGGACTGTTCACTCCGAATTTTGAGCAGGAATTCAAATCAATCAAGGACACTTTACTGGCTTTGCTCTGATGGACAATAACATTGACAAATTCATAAAGGACCAGTTGTCGGTCTGGCCTCTTGCCGCCGAGAACTATCGTGACCTCAAGAAGGTGGAAACCAAACGGTTGGATGTCGGAGGACTGGAGGTCATCGTCCAGCATAATCCTTGCCGCAAGATTTCTTCCGAGGCGGCCCTGGACCCTAAGTCTCTCAGCGAGAGGCCTTGCTTCCTCTGCCCTGAGAACCGCCCGGCGCAGCAGACCCACATTGAGTTCGAGGGGCGCAAGGGACGGAAATACCGCGTCACGCTGAACCCGTACCCGATCTTCCCGTCGCATCTCGTGATCTCAAGTTTCGAGCACACGCGGCAATCCATCTGGCACCGTTATCAAGACCTTCTTGACTTTGTCAGCGCGCACAATGAATATCTCGGGTTCTACAACGGCCCTGTGAGTGGGGCTTCAGCGCCTGACCATCAGCATTTCCAGGCCTGTCCGCAAGGACTGATGCCTCTCCAGAACAGGGTGGACGGATTGTTGGCGGCCGGCGATGTCAATACTCTGGAATATTTCACCAACGTCAAGGAAGCCAAGCTCTTCCATCTTAATGAATATGCCAACGGAGTCTTCGTCCTTTGCGGCGGCACGGCGAAATCCGTGGCTAAGCTGTTCTACCGGCTTATGGACTGCGCTCCGGTGCCGGAGGACTCGGATGAGCCGAAAATCAACCTGTTCGCCTGGACGCATAACGGGGAATATCGCTCCATTGTGATATTCAGGGATAAGCATCGTCCGCACAACTATTATTCCACCGGGGCGGATCATCTGGCGATGAGTCCAGGGTGCGCTGATCTGGGAGGTGTGTTTGTGGCTCCTAAACGTGAGGATTACGACAAACTTGACTCAGAGCTTCTTACGGCGGTTGTCCGTGAGATAACCGTCAGCGGGGAGACAGAGAAAGGCATCATCTGGAGGCTGACCAGAACCCAGCGCAGGCTGGAGGTCGGGATAATGTCCGGCAGTGCGATCGAGTTCGAGATCATTTCCGACGGGGCGGGACGGCAGAAAGTCGAATATTCGGCGGGACGCATTTCCTACAACGGAGTTCTTTACGATGAACTGGTCTTCGAGGCTCAGACTGAGGCCACTATGTTCGCCGAGCCGTCGTTCATCCTTTACGGAGTGACTATCGGTGTGGATTTCCATTGGGAAAGGAAGGTGACCCAGAAGTTCGCGGGAACTCTCAAGTTCATCGTGGACGGGGACAAGGTCACGGCCGTGAATATTGTTGGAGTTGAGGACTATCTGCTTAGTGTCATCTCGTCTGAGATGAAGGCTTCGGCCGGACTGGAGTTCCTCAAGGCGCACGCTGTCATTTCCCGTTCCTGGGTTATGGCGCAGGTGGAGCACCGTCGGAATCCGGTCACTTCGACAGGCTCAGTGACCACAGAAGTGAGTCCCGTGACCACCGAAGTGAACTCAGCGACCGGCGGCGAGGAGGAGTACATCAAATGGTTCGACCACGATGACCACACCCTCTTCGATGTCTGCGCCGATGATCACTGCCAGCGTTACCAAGGTCTCACGATGGCCGTGGGCGACACTGTCCGCAAGGCCATAGACCAGACCTGGGGTCTTGTGCTCACCTCGGAAGGCCGGATATGCGACGCCCGCTTCTCAAAATGCTGCGGAGGCCGTATGGAGATATTCAGCACCTGCTGGGAAGACAAGGATTACCCTTACCTCCAGCCGCTCCCGGACACTCCGGACTGCGCGGAAGGAGGCGACGTTTTCTGCGACACCAAGGATGAAAAGATTCTCTCCCAGGTGCTTAACGACTACGATCTGGAGACGAAGGACTTCTACAGATGGACCACTGAATATTCAAGGACGGATGTCTCGGAACTTGTCCGCAGACGCTCCGGAATAGATTTCGGCACCATCCGTGACCTCGTCCCGATCGAGAGAGGCCCGTCCGGAAGGCTCAAAAGGCTCAAGGTGGTCGGCGACAAGAAGACAATGGTCATCGGCAAGGAACTGATCATCCGCCGCTGGCTGTCCGAATCCCATCTCAAGAGCTCCGCCTTTGACATAAAATGGGTCGGCGACAGACTGGTCCTTGACGGATCCGGATGGGGACACGGAGTCGGCCTCTGCCAGATCGGCGCCGCCGTGATGGCCAGCAAAGGCTACACGTTCGATCAGATCCTGCTGCACTACTATCCAGGCAGCATACTGGAAAGAAGATAACATAATCAACACATAATGGCTAATTTCACTAAACGTAATCCTTGGATGTGGATCCCGACCCTCTACTTCGTCGAGGGCATTCCATATTTCCTTGTCAACAATGTCTCCGTCCTGATGTTCGCCAAGATGGGCGTTCCGAACGGGCAGATGGCGTTGTTCACATCCCTGCTTTACCTCCCGTGGACGTTGAAGTTCCTCTGGAGCCCGTTCGTGGACATCATCAAGACAAAAAGGTGGTGGATCATCACGATGCAGATCATAATGTCCATAGCCTTTGTGGTCCAGGCTCTTACGATGCCTCATCCGTCAGCGGAATCCATCGCGGCCGGCAGCACGCCTATGAGCCTTTTCTCGTTCACGCTGATCCTGTTCGTCTTCGCGGCCTTCGCCTCCGCCACACACGACATAGCGGCTGACGGCTTCTATATGCTGGCCCAGAGCCAGAGCAGCCAGGCGGCCTTTGTCGGAGTCCGCAGCACGTTTTACAGGCTCGCCAATGTCTTCGGCAACGGTGTGATCGTCGCAGTGGCCGGATTGCTGGAGACCAGAACCGGCAACATCCCGTTGGCCTGGCAGCTGACCGTCGGCGGATCGGGCATACTCCTTACCGGGTTGACCCTCTATCACACGTTCGCGATTCCTAAGCCAGAGTCCGATGTGCCTAATATTCAAGAGGATTCAGGCAACAAGGTCGCCGAGATATTCGCAGGTTTCGGCCGCACCGTGACGACATATTTCAAGAAACCGGGCGTCTGGCTCGCGATCATATTCATGCTTTGCTACCGTCTCCCTGAGGCCTTCCTCATCAAGATGTGCACTCCGTTCCTTGTGGCTGCGAGAGAGGCCGGTGGACTTGGGATGCAGACCGCGCAGGTCGGCATAGCGTACGGTACCCTCGGCGTGATATTCCTTCTTCTCGGAGGGAT
>OLGV01000878.1_pt1 | contig 10899 bp, 6 predicted proteins | sample 1605761 | NCBI WGS metagenome assembly OLGV01 (sample SAMN03283245) | human gut metagenome | biome: human-associated habitat; material: feces | host: Homo sapiens | place: Peru | collected 2012
GCAAGATCGTACTCGGCGGAAACAATGGCGTCAGCATCGCAAGTGCATTGGGGCAGTATCTGCGCGACTTCTGCGGATTCCACCTGAGCTGGTGCGGAAGCAATACCGTTCTCCCTGAAAGCCTGCCTCTGCCGGAGGAAAAGGTGACGAAGACTTCACCGTACAAATGGCGTTACTATCTGAATTACTGCACATTCAACTACAGCATGAGCTGGTGGGACTTCGACAGATGGCAGCAGGAAATCGACTGGATGGCATTGAACGGAATCAATATGCCGCTCGCCCTCACCGGACAGAACTCAGTCTGGAAAAGGGTCTATAACAAGCTCGGATTCAGCGACAGCGAGCTGGAGTCCTTCTTCAGCGGACCGGCTTACTACAACTGGTTCTGGATGGGCAATCTCGACGGATGGGGCGGCCCGCTTCCTCAAAGCTGTATGAAAAAGCAGGAAAAGCTCGCAAAGAAAATACTCTACGCAGAGCGTTCACTCGGAATGACCCCGGTTCTTCCGGCATTCACCGGACACGTGCCGCCGGCATTCAAGGACAAATTCCCGGAGGCAAAAATCAGCACAGGCTCCTGGGTGAATTTTCCGAAGGTTTCAGTTCTCGACCCGGGTGAAGAGATGTTCACCGAAATAGGACGCCTGTTCATCGAAGAACAGACCCGCATCTACGGGACCAACCACATCTATTCCGCCGATACATTCAACGAAAACAGGCCGCAGACCAGCGACACAAGCTACCTCAGCGCAATAAGCTCGAAGCTCTCCAACTCAATGAGAGCCGCCGACCCGAAGGCTGTCTGGCTTATGCAGGGATGGCTTTTCTACCACGAAAGGGATTATTGGCACGAGCCTCAGATACAGGCGCTTCTGGGAGCCGTACCGGACGACGGAATGGTGATTCTCGACCTTTGGAGCGAGCGCCATCCGGTTTGGGAGAGAACAGAAGCCTATTACGGCAAACCGTGGATTTGGTGTATGCTCCAGAACTTCGGTCAGAACATCGTACTTTCCGGAAACGCTTCCCGAGTGGCAAACGACCCGGCATCGACTCTGACAAGGCCTGAGAGGGGCAAATTCAGCGGAATCGGCCTCACGATGGAAGGCATAAACCAGAATCCTGCGATTTTCGCCCTGATGCTCGAAAATGTCTGGAGAGACTCCCCTATCGAGATAGATTCATTTATAAAAAATTATCTTACTGAACGTTACGGGCAAGAAAACGAAGACGCGCAAAAGGTCTGGGAGATTATATTCTCGACGGCTTATGAGAACACAACGAATAACGGAGGGCACGAATCCATCATCACGGGACGTCCGAATTTCAAGATAAATCCGGGTGGAACGACAAACACGAAAAAATGCTACAGAAGTGAAGAGCTCGTGGGCGCCTGGAAAAAACTCCTCTCTTGCTGCGACGCCCTCTCTTCAAGCGACGGCTTCCGCTACGACATCGTAGACCTCACCCGCCAGGTGCTCGCCGACTACGCATCCGTTCTTCAGCAGAACGCGGCCCGGGCTTTCAAAAATGGTGATATTCAGGCATATAAGACCGCATCCGGGGAGTTCCTCACCCTCATCGACGAACTCGAAAACCTGCTCGGCACAAGGGAAGAATTCCTTCTTGGACGCTGGCTCGGCGAGGCACGCAGAATGGGCAAAACGCAGGAGGAAAAGAACCTCTACGAACACAACGCCCGCAATCTCATCGGCTGCTGGGGCGACCGCAACTGCCGAATCAAAGACTACGCCTGCAGACAGTGGAACGGAATGATGTCGGGATATTACCGCAAACGCTGGGAGATGTTCTTCAACGAGACAATCTCAGCCCTCGAAAAAGGAGAGGAGTTTGACTTCAAGGCTTTTGAAGAAAGATGCAAGGACTTCGAATGGGAATGGACCTTCTCGAATGAAAAGTATCCTGAAGAGGCTGTAGGCGACGAAATCGAAGCCTGCAAAAGGATTATGGAAATATATGGTGAGAAATTAGACGAACTCGCCGATGACAAAGAGTATAAAGCAGCGGAAAAAGCTTATGTTTAAGAAAATCGTCATAGCAACTGATTCATTCAAAGGTTCTCTATCTTCAATGGAGGCAGGGAATGCCATCGCCTGCGGAGTGAGGAAGGCCTTGCCTGAGTCTGAGGTTATTGTTGTTCCGGTTGCCGACGGAGGCGAAGGAACGACAGAGGCGCTCTGCGGGGCACTTTCCGGAGAAGTTTTAAGAGTCAAAGTCAGGGGGCCGCTCGGAGAGAGTGTAGTGACTGAATATGCAATCGCAGAAGGCGGGACAGCCATTATCGAGATGTCCCAGGCGAGCGGACTCCCCCTGATTTCTAAAGAAGAACGCAATCCCCTGCTGACAAGCACTTTCGGCACCGGAGAGATGATTTTGGACGCAATCCGCCGGGGCTGCCGCAAGTTTCTCGTCGGCATTGGAGGAAGCGCCACCAACGACGGCGGCACAGGTATGCTTTCCGCCCTCGGATTTCGTTTTCTGGACAAGGAAGGACGGCCTCTTGAAGGATGCGGTGCTTCACTGGGGAAAATCGCGGAGATTGACTGCAGCGGAGTGGCAGAGGAATTGGCAGACTGCCGGTTCACCGTTGCCTGTGACGTGGACACGCCGTTCTGCGGTCCGGAGGGGGCCACAAGGGTTTTCGCGCCTCAAAAAGGAGCTGACCCGGAGGCCGTGGAGGAATTGGAAAAGGGTATGCGCAGTTTTGCGGATTTGGTAGAACGCAGCAAGGGCATTTCCCTGCACTCTATGCCTGGAAGCGGCGCGGCCGGAGGACTCGGAGGGGCATTCAGCGCCTTTCTCGGAGCGGAGCTCAAGCCGGGAGTCGATATGGTGCTCGATGCGGTGGATTTCAGCAAAAAGATTGAAGGAGCGTCGCTTGTCATCACCGGCGAAGGCAAAACTGACAGCCAGACTCTCAAGGGCAAGACCCCTGCGGGAGTTTTAGCCTATGCCTCAAGAATTGACATCCCTGTGGTGGTTCTTTGCGGCAAGGTCGAAGACGCAGCCCTTTTGGAAGAATCGGATTTTGCAGCGGTATTCCCGATTGTTCCGGGACCTTGCAGTCTCGAAGAAGCGATGAAGGAAGACAAGGCAAGGGAGAATTTGCGACGCACAGCCTTCAATGTCGCAGGAATATTTAAAATCAGTCGAAATGAACAGCGCCATTGCATCAGTCATAGCTCTTGTTATCGTAATCATAATGATAATCAAGAAAATATCTCCTGTCTACAGCCTTATGGCGGGAGCACTTCTGGGCGGTCTGCTCTCCGGCTGGGGAATGACCGGAACGGTGGAGGCGATGATTTCGGGCATAAAGGACATATCCCCGGCTATTCTCCGCATTCTCGCGGCAGGCGTGCTTTCGGGCGTTCTCATCAAAACGGGAGCGGCAGATTCGATATCCTCAAGCATAGTCCGCAAACTCGGAAAGAAACAGGTCTATACGGCACTCGCGATTTCGACGATGATTCTCTGCGGAGCCGGAGTTTTCGTGGATGTGGCGGTCATAACTGTCGCTCCAATAGCGATTTCGCTCCAAAAGGATTTGAAACTCCCGCTGCCAAAGGTGCTGCTTGCGATGATTGCGGGAGGCAAATGCGGAAATGTCATCTCTCCCAATCCGAACACGATTGTAGCTGCGGAAAACTACGCGGCAAGCCTTCCCTCTGTGATGGCGGCGAACATAATTCCGGCCGTCATCACTCTGCTGGTAATCGTCTATCTGGTTATACCTTTCATCCCGGAAAGACAGACTGCGACAAGCTATGCCGACCAGACTTCAAACCCCGGGGAAAAGCTGCCGTCTTTCCTCGCATCCATCACCGGACCGCTCACGGCAGTGATTCTTCTGTCGCTCCGTCCGCTTTTCGGAATAGCAATAGACCCGGCGGTCGCTCTCCCTCTCGGAGGGTTCGCGGGTATTCTCGCCACAAGGAAATGGCGCGAAACCGCCAGTTGCCTTTCCTACGGACTGGAAAAGATGTCCGGAGTTGCGATTCTTTTGGTGGCTACGGAAACAATCGCCGGAATAATCAAGGCTTCGTCCATAAAGGATGTTCTGATTGCGGCGCTGAGCTCGGGAGCAATGTCTTCACTTGACGGAAACACTGCCGGCTACCTCCTCGCAATGGTTTCCAGCATTCTAATGACAGCGGCAACAGCCTCCACCACAGCAGGAGCGACAATTTCCTCCGCCTCCTTCAGTCCGGCAGTCCTCGCCACAGGAGCAAGCCCTCTGTGGAGCGCAGCCCTGACAAACGCAGGCGCCACAGTCATAGACCACCTCCCGCACGGTTCATTCTTCCACGCGACCGCCGGCAGTGTAGGGCTGGACATCAAAGAAAGACTCCGTCTGATTCCCTACGAAAGCCTCACCGGACTGCTGCTCACGGGACTGAGTTTTCTCTGCGCAACAATTATGGGTTAAAAACAAGAATTATTAATACTCAGCGACATTCCGCTCATTGACCCGACCAAATTGGTAACAGGCAAAAAAAATATTATTTTTGCATTGCTTTTTCTCCGAAATGCCGGAAAACTGCGAACACATAGAAAAACACGGGCATCAACCGGGCTCAGATTGGTTTTTTGTAGGAAACTGAAGTCAGTATGAACAAACTTAGAAATAATGAGTTTGATGTCATCATTATCGGTGGTGGAGCCACGGGCGCAGGCACAGCAAGAGATTGTGCGCTCCGCGGGCTGAAAGTTCTGCTTCTTGAAAGGAATGACATCGCGACAGGCGCGACAGGAAGAAATCACGGACTGCTGCACAGTGGTGCCAGATATGCCGTGAACGATGCAGAATCCGCATCCGAATGTATCAAGGAGAATATGATTCTCAAGAAGATTGCACGAGGCTGCGTCGAAAAGACAGAAGGGCTTTTCATCACCCTTCCGGAAGACGACCTCGGCTATCAGGCGAAGTTTGTAGAGGCCTGCCACAAGGCCGGAATCAAGGCAAAGGTGATTGACCCGAAGGAAGCCATTGCGATGGAGCCGTCAGTAAATCCGTCCCTTATCGGAGCCGTCGTTGTCCCGGACGGAGCCATTGACCCGTTCAGGCTCACGGCCGCGAACATGACCGATGCAAAACTCCACGGAGCGAAAGTGCTCACCTACAGCGAGGTGCTTGGGATTGTCAAGGAAGGGAACATAGTCAAGGGCGTGAAAATCAAAAACAAGCGCACAGGCGAGGTGGACACGTTCTATGCCCCTGTCACGGTCAATGCCGGAGGCATTTGGGGTCAGGGCATCGCACAGATGGCAGGAGCCAGCATCACGATGTTCCCAGCAAAGGGCTCACTGCTGATTTTCGGGCACCGGGTGAACAATGTCGTCATAAATCGCTGCCGTAAGCCGGCAAACGCCGACATACTGGTGCCAGGAGAGACCATCTCACTAATAGGAACAACGTCCGACAGAGTGGGATTAGAAGAGGTGGACAAACTCCGCGTCACGCCTGAAGAGGTGAAAGTTCTGATCGAAGAAGGCCAGAAGCTCTCACCGGTGCTTGCTCAGACCCGCATCATTCGTGCCTACTGCGGTGTGCGTCCTCTTGTCGCAGCGGATAATGATCCTTCAGGACGCAACATCAGCCGCGGCATCGTGCTGCTCGACCACGAGACACGTGACGGGATTGCCGGATTCATAACAATCACAGGCGGTAAGTTGATGACTTACAGACTTATGGCAGAGTGGGCAACCGACCTTGTCTGCAAAAAGTTGGACATCCGCCGCGGTTGCGTCACGGCCAGACGTCCACTTCCGGGTTCCGCACCGGAGGAACGGGCGGCATCCGCGAATGAGGACAAATGCGGGAGCCTCATCTGCGAATGCGAGAAAGTTTCCCTACACAAGGCCGAAAACGCGATTGACAACCTTCAGGTAACGAATATGATTGACCTGCGACGGCGCACGAGGCTCGGAATGGGGACCTGCCAAGGAGAGCTCTGTGCCTGCCGCGGTGCCGGGTTGATTGCCCGAAAGAAAGAAAACCCAACGCGCGCAAAAGAGGATCTGAAAGCCTTTATGAATGAGCGATGGAAAGGCATTTGCCCGATTTGCTGGGGCGATTCGCTGCGAGAGAATGAATATACCCAATGGATCTACACCCATGAAATTTGAAGCATCTTTTTGGCCTATATTCATTTTTTCATCGGTCGAGTACTCTAGTACACTCTCTCTTCAAAAAGGAATCTATCCTCAAAAATCTGATTCAAATCGATAAGGACCAATATACAATGAATTTTGATAACATAATAATAGGCGGAGGGTTGGCTGGACTGCTTGCCGGAATAAGGCTTCAGAGAGCAGGACAAGACTGCGCCCTCATATCAACAGGGCAGTCGGCAATGCACTTCTGGTCGGGAGCATTCGACCTGCTGAATAGGCTTCCTGACGGAACGGAAGTGGACTATCCGCTGGAAGGGATGCAAAAACTTCCGATGACACACCCTTATTCCGTCATTGGGGCGGAAAAAGTGCTCGCCTATCTACGCAGCGCTGTCGAAACATTCGGAAGTTTCGGATGCCGGACACATATCCCCGAAGAACTCTGCAACATATTCAGGCTCAGCACTATGGGCTCACTAAAACGCTGTTTCCTGACAATGGACGACCTTTTGACGACAAGTTCACCGGAAGAGCCGCTTTGCCGGAGGGCACTCGTCGCCAACCTCGACGGCTTCCTCGACTTCAACACGGAGTTCATAGCAAAGGGACTCGAAGACAGCGGAAGCCCGTGCAGAACTGTGACGATACGCCTCGAAGCCTTGAAAAAGCTACGCAGAAGCCCAACCGAAATGCGTTCGACAAACATTTCAAGAATTCTCGACCGGCCGACATTCAAGGAATACGTGTCCCAGATTAGGGAAAAATATGACGGGGAAGACCTCATCGTACTGCCGTCCATATTCAGTCTCGCAGACTCTGGAGATGCCATCCAACTCGGAAAGGTGATGAACACACGGGTGAGGTTCGTCGCAACAATGCCACCATCAGTCCCGGGAATCGAAATCCAGCGCGGTCTGACTGACCTATTCATAAAGTCCGGAGGCAAACTGTTCAAGGGAGACACGGTCATTTCCGGAAAGTTCGACGGAAACCGCATCCTCAGCGTGCGCACGGCACGCATCGGCGACATAGACTTCGCGGCAAAAAACTTCATTCTCGCAAGCGGAAGCTTTTTCAGCAACGGAATGAAGGCAGACAGGGAAAGGGCATACGAGCCTGCACTCGGTATTGACATAGAGTCGCTTCCGGAAAGAAGCAAATGGTTTGACGCGGACAACTTCTTCGGCAAGCAAAACTATATGGGCTTCGGGGCGAGACTAACCTCCGGAGCCGGTCTCAGGGCGAGCCACGAAGGAAAGGTAGTAGAAAACCTCTTTGTCGCGGGAGCCATACTCGGAGGCTGCGACCCTCTTTATGAGGGATGCGGAGGAGGCGTAGCAATATGCTCCGCACTACATTCGGCGGACACTATACTCGGAAAGTTATGACACCGGAGGTACATACAACTCAAAAAGTACGGAAACAGATGATAATCAACGAGATGAACGACAACAACTTTGAGCAGTGCCTCAAATGTACGATCTGCACGGTCTACTGCCCTGTAGTGCCTGCAAATCCGGCCTATCCCGGGCCTAAGCAGGCCGGACCGGACGGCGAAAGGCTGAGGCTGAAAAATAGTTCCTACTATGACAAGACACTGAAATACTGCCTCAACTGCAAGCGCTGCGAGGTTGCCTGTCCGTCAGGAGTAAGGGTCGCGGACATCATCCAGAACGCGAGGATAAGGTATGGAAAACAGATTCCGGGGCCGCGTGAGATTGCCCTCGCAAGCACCGACCTCGTTGGGAGGCTGGCAACAGTCATGTCCGGAGTCGTGAATCCCCTTCTGCGCACAGTCCCGGTGAAGGAGATTCTGCACAGCGTCGTTGGCGTTGATAGGCGCAGGACATTTCCAAACTACGCGGGCGAGACATTCGAGAAATGGTTTAAGAAGAATGCAGCGGCGTCCCAAGGAACTTTCCCAGAAAAGATAAGCTACTTTCACGGCTGCTACGTCAATTACAACTACCCCCAACTTGGAAAAGACTTCGTCAAGGTTATGAATGCCCTCGGGATCGGAGTGGAACTGCTTGACGACGAGAGATGCTGCTCCATTGCGATGGTATCCAACGGGCTCATAAAGGCCGCGACAAAGAACGCGAGGCACAATGTGAGTATTATGGAAAAGACGGGAGCGCCTATCGTCGGGGCCTCATCCACCTGCATTATGACGATGCGCGATGAATATCCGCACCTTCTCGGCATTGACAATTCAAGGGTACGCGACAGCCTCGACCTCGCCACCAAATTCATATTCAAGAAGATTTCCGAAGGAAAGAGGCTGAACTTCCGGAAGGACTTCCATGCGAGGATTGCCTATCACACCCCATGCCATCTCGAAAGACTTGGCTGGGAATATTTCTCAATCGAACTCCTTAAAATGATACCCGGCGTTGAACTGACAGTACTGGAGAGCTGCTGTTGCGGAATTGCTGGAACATACGGGTTCAAGAAGGAGAATTATGAAGTGTCCCAAGCCATCGGAAGGCCGCTCTTTGAGCAGATTGCCGCAGTCGGGCCCGATTTTGTCGCCTGCGACTGCGAAACCTGCAAGTGGCAGATAGAAATGTCGACCGGAGTCTCTGTGAAACATCCGGTCTCCGTCCTCGCGGAAGCTATCTGCGACTGATGCGCAAGGGTTCAGAGACGCGGTATTCTGATATATTTTATGTAAGTTTGCAGATGTTTTGCAAAATGCGCTAAAAAATGGAAGATAAGACCATTGACATAGAAGATATACTCCGCAAGAAGTTCAACGGCAAGGCGCCCAGGCTTCTCACAAAGGTTCTCAAACGGCTCATCCATCAGGATTTCATCAACGAATACCTCAAGCAAGGATATGAAGGAGTGGAATTCTGCGAAAACGCGATAAAGTACTTGAACGTAAAGATTGAAGTCGAGGGACTTGAAAACCTTCCCGATGCCCCGGGGACGCGGTTGACGTTCGTGTCCAACCATCCGCTCGGAGGAGTGGACGGCATCGCGCTCGCCGGCATAATCGGAAGGAAATATGACGGGAAAATAAAGTTGATGGTCAACGACTTCCTGATGCACCTCGGAGGACTCGCACCGCTCTGCATCCCAGTGAACGCAAAAATCAGAAAGAAAGGCCAGGAAATAGGCACTCAGAACAGGGATCTGCCCCGTCTGACTAATGAAATTTTCGGCTCGGATAATCAAGTGCTGATGTTCCCGGCAGGGCTTTGTTCAAGGAAAATAGAGGGCAGAATTCAGGACCTTGTCTGGTCGAAAGTCTTTGTGGCAAAGAGCGTCGAGCATCACAGGGATATAGTCCCCGTTCATTTCATCGGAGAAAACTCCGGCCGTTTCTATCGGGTGGCAAATCTCTCGTCAATCCTTCGCCTGAAGTTCAACATCGCAATGGCGTTTCTCCCCGACGAACTCTACCGGGCACAGGGCAAGACCTTCCGAATAGTCTTCGGGAAGCCGATTCCATGGCAGTCCTTTGACAAAAGCCGAAGTCCAAAGGAATGGGCCCAGGAAGTGAGGTCAGCAGTCTACAGTCTCGGAAAGGAAGACAAATAGCTGGAAGAATTATGGTACAGAGCATTATGCAGAATATTATCGCACCAATAGACGTGAATGTTCTCAAGTCGGAACTCACGCCAAAGAAGAAGCTGCGCAACACGAACAAGGCCGGCAACGAACTGTATATTGTCACAGACAAAGACTCGCCCAACGTGATGAAAGAAATCGGACGCCTAAGGGAGGTGAGTTTCAGGGCAGCTGGCGGCGGAACCGGTCTCATGATGGACATTGACTCATTCGACACCATGGATCCTCCTTGCAGCCAGCTCATTGTCTGGGATCCTGACAATGAGGCCATCATTGGCGGCTATCGCTTCATATTCGGAACCGATATCAAGCTCGACGAAAACGGACAGCCAATACTCGCTACATCGCACCTATTCAACTTTTCAGAGAAATTCATAAAGGAATATCTTCCGTTCACAATCGAGCTGGGCCGTTCATTCGTGTCGCCCGAATATCAGCGGGTACAGGCAGGCACTAAGGCACTATTTGCTCTCGACAATCTGTGGGACGGGCTTGGCGCGCTCATGATGATGCGCCCGGGGATGAAATACTATTTCGGGAAGATGACAATGTATCCCTCGTTCAACCGCTACGGACGCGACCTCATCCTCCATTTTCTCAACAAACATTTTCCTGACAAAGAAGGACTTGTGACGACAAAGAATCCTGTCGTGATGGAGACGCCGGCAGAAGCTATGGATGCGGTGCTTACGGAAGATGACTTCAAGGCCGACTACCGCATTCTGAACAAGGAAATCCGCGCACTTGGCGAGAACATTCCCCCGCTGGTCAACACCTACATGGGCATTTCCCCATCATTGAAGGTTTTTGGAACAGCTGTCAACGATGAGTTCGGAGATGTCGAGGAAACGGGGATATTGGTCGACTTCAACGACATTTATGAAGACAAACTCGCACGGCACATCGACTCTTTCATAAAAGAGCAGATTGCAAAAATCAAGATAAGATGGCCTCAGACAATCGAAAATTTCGAAGGAGAAATCGCTCAGAAAATCACGGCACGAAGAAATGAACGCTTCTGGAAGATTTTCAGTTGGAGGTCCAAACCAAAGGGCGGGACTGAAAGTCTATAGAAACATGAAAAAAATAAACTGCGTCAGATTTGTCAATTATTTTCGAGGATAGGTTTCTTTTGGAAGAGGGAGTGTACTGGAGGTACATGACCGATGAGAAAAGAAAGAT
>OLGV01000879.1_pt1 | contig 10897 bp, 8 predicted proteins | sample 1605761 | NCBI WGS metagenome assembly OLGV01 (sample SAMN03283245) | human gut metagenome | biome: human-associated habitat; material: feces | host: Homo sapiens | place: Peru | collected 2012
ACAGGTATAACAACGCAAAGTCAACTTATATAAGTGATATTCTATAAACACGAGTCAACCTAAATCAGGACAATACAGTTCGTGCGTGGAAAGCCAAGTTCTACGCACGAAGCCACCTACAGTAATCATTTGTGCGTGGAGGAAGCGTTTCCACTCACGGAGCGAAAATGCGTCATATTCAGTTCTTCCCTTTGGAATTTGGCTTGACGTTCGGCGGAAAGATTGTCGCGCGGCCTTGCCTTTTGGCATTTTCCATCGCTAGCCGGAATGCTTCACCCAAGGACTTTGAGGATTGCCGGAGATATTCAATCATCTCGTTTTGATTAACACTCACTGACAGATCCGCTATCGCCAATGCCCGGATCATCGCCAGAACAGAAATCTCGTTCCCGCCCCATAGGGTTGTTGCCATTGAAATAATAGCGCTTTGTGTGATGTCAAGAGCCATCTGTGGATTCTTCGTCACATCGATGTCAGTGTTGAACCTCAGTAGTCCGCTGCCGTCTTGCAGTACTTCCAAAATCTTTTTCATAATCCTTTAATATTGATTGTTAATGATTTTCGCATCCAAAAAATGGAATCTGTTCTTATATGTTTATATTGTCGGTGACTGAAATCTCCTTTGTCCTCTCAAAGCAGTGATATCCAATAATCCACTTGTTAAGTTTGGCAGGAACCGAGGTGAGCCTATCACTGAAGTATGGTTTATATTGAGTCATTTGAGGCGCTGAGAGGGAACAGCGAGTCAACCTCGTACTGCGAGAGTCCGAGGATGCGCCTGATCTGCCCATTGGAGGACCGGTATTCGCTCCGCAGTTTCCTTGCCAGATCCAGTTTTTGAGATTGGGTTAAATTTCTCAGACTGTCGGTGTTATAGCTGGACTTCACAATCCTGACGACTAGTGAGAACAGTTCTGAGTCAGTCAGGAATTCGCCATCGTCCAGTTCCGTTGCCAACTTTTCGTAAGCCTCAATATTCTTGCTGACCATATAGAAATATTGATGTGCGTTGCGGAACATTGCCATTCCCAACTTGATCGCACAATATTCCGTAGGTGCGATATGGCCGTTTATGATCCGAAATCCGACAGGAAGATGAGGATTTCTGCTTCGAAACATCTTTCGGAGTCCGATGTCGGGAACATCTGACAATCTTTTTGTGATCGGAACATCATTGAAATAGTAGCGGCCTGTACCCCAAGGATAAGAGAATGGTGTATGTGACGGATTGACCACATAACCGTTACGGTTCACATAGACGATGGCCTCTCTCAAGGCTTTAAGGTCGTTTATCGGCTTCAGGCTCATTTGAAACTGATTGGAAAGTCTTCCTTGGACTTTCTTGGACAGATAACGCTTCAGCCTTTTGCGATACAGGGTGAAAAACTCATTGATGATGTTTTTATCTCCGCATAGTACTATGTGTAGGTGGTTGCTCATTATCTCAAAGGCGACGACCTTAAGTGCTGGAAATTCCGCTATGCATCTGGCCGTCAGATTCATGGCGAACCTGTAGTCATCGTCATCCGCGAACAATAGTGAAGTGAGATTCCCTGGTGTGTATAGGTGCCACCAGCAACCTCCGCTGAGGAATGTGGCCTCACACATTCGCTCGGATTCATAGTAAGAAATTCGTTTCATAATTTATAGTTTATTCCGTGTGTGCCAATGCATTTTTCACGCACAGATGGTCAATCTTTTATGTCTCGTGCCTGAAATGCGGTTTGTCACGCACGACACTTGAATCGGAAGCTTTCAGTGAGTGATTCTATCAGTTTTCACGCACAAAAAACAAAAATGCGAGCCAGGTGCGATATAACCTAACTCGCTTTGCGGATTCTTTGCTCCGCGGCATTCAGCATTGAATATAAATTGTCACTTTTTCTGGAATATATCCGCTTGAGTACGGCTGGACATCCTTCGACTAAAAAACGTTCCTTCAGGCTGTTAACGCTCCTGCGGTCTTAATGTTCCTGAATGATGGCCGTGGTAATTGGCCGTTTCTTGGCTATCTGTTATTATCGGATGACCACTGAAATCCTGTAGTCCGTGACGTATTGATGTCGACATCTCCTTCGGTTTTGGGATCTCCCATTCCATCAGAAGGTATAAAGTTTTTCATATATCATAAGGTCCAGTGTCTCATCTTGTGTCCGAAAATTCTGCGTTTGGCAAAAAGCATAACTTTGATTTGCTTACCTGTTGCAGACACCAAACCTACATCACAAACCTTAGATTTGTAGAGTGGTTGCTCTACACCAAGGAATGCAGTGCAAATGTAGGTAAATTATGTCGGATTTCATACCGTCTGTAAAAGATTATTTACAAATATGTTGCGACGCTAATTCTCGTGCGTGGAAAGGTCGTTTTTGCGCACGGACTGCCGGTTGGTTTTTCGTGAGTCAAAAGGCACAGTTCACGCACGGAGTGGTTTCTGGTGTCTCTTCGTGAGTGAGAAACCAGATTCCACGCACGGATCCCTACCGTCCCTTATCAACTGTTTCCGTCACGGATTCTCCGGTGCTCTAAAACGATAAATACCAATTATTCGCCACAATCCCTGAACGGGAACCGTACAGAATACCGAAAAATTGCGATTGCCGGACTTTCCGTGTCGCTGTACTTTTGCCGTGTCAAATTGAAAAGGTAAAAATGAGACAAAAGATTTTACTTCTGGTAATACTGATTGCGACTGGCTTCGCGGCTAACGCTCAGAGACTTACAATCGGTGGTTACGGTGAGGCGATGATGACCCGCAACTTCTATAGCGACGCTTGGCAGAGGTACAACCATCCGGAGCAATATAAAGACGATAAAAGTCACGGACGGTTCGACATTCCGCACTTCGTCATCAATCTTGGGTACGACTTCGGAAAAGGATGGACGCTCGGCACGGAGATCGAGTTCGAGCACGGAGGCACCGAAAGCGCGGTCGAGCTCGAGGCTGACGAGGCAGGTGAATATGAGAGCGAGATCGAGCGCGGAGGCGAGGTCGCCTTGGAGCAGTTCTGGCTCCAGAAGGCTTTCAGTGACGCGTTCAAGGTCAGGACAGGAATGATAATCATCCCGGTGGGACTGACGAATGGTCACCATCTTCCGACCGAGTTCTTCACGGCCTACAGGATGGAAGGGGAGAACACTGTCTTTCCTTGTACCTGGCACGAGCCGGGAATCGAGATCCTGGGCAACCTCGGCAAATGGTCCTATGAACTGATGTTCCTTCCTGGACTTGACTCGGACAGGTTCAGCACGGAGAACTTCATCCAGGGCGGGGCTGGATCTCCTTATGAATTCAAGATCGCGAACTCCTACGCCGGGGCGTTCAGGATTGACAACCATTCTGTCAAAGGCTTGAGGATGGGCCTTAGCGGCTACTTCGGATCAAGCTTCAACAACTCCCTCACGAAGAACTCCAAGTACAAGGACTGCAAGGGCGAGGTGATGATCGGTTCGGCGGACTTCACCTACTCGGGACACAACCTGATTGCCAGAGGATGCTTTGATTATGCTCATCTGAATGATTCCCAACAGATAACGGCGTTCAACAAGAACAATATGTCTAACGCTTCGCCTTCCCCTCACAACGCTGTGGGATCCGATGCGATCGTCGGCAGCATAGAGGTGGGCTATGATATTCTTTCACTCTTCAAGAAGGAGAGCAAGTGCTACGCTTTCGCCCACTACGAGTACTACGATTCGATGTTCAAGGTGGCCGACGGCGTGCTGGACTACAAATGGTGCGGGAAGCATCGCATCGCCGCCGGCATCAACTGGTACCCGATCAAAGACATCGTCGTGAAGGCGGAATATTCAAAGCGCTTCTATGTCGCCCCGTTCAACAACGAACCTTCGATCACCTTTGGAATCGCTTTTAGTGGCTGGTTTTTGAGGTGATGATGCAAGTAATATAGGTAATAAATATTCAAAAAATACAACAACTATGAGACAAGGTTTTAAATTCGCGGCTGTGCTGATGGCTTCAGCTCTCGCCGTTGTGGCCTGCGACAAAAACTCCACAGACCCGACCTCCGCTAAGGAGGAAACGCTCCAGAAGGTCAACGAGACATTCGTGGACAACACTGTGATCCCGACGTACAAGAACCTCGCTGACAAGTCGCTTGATCTTCAGGCGGCGATCGAGAAACTTCAGACGGCACCGACCGATGCCAATGTCAAGGCAGCCTGCGACCTCTGGAAATCCGCCCGCCAGTACTGGGAGTGGAGCGAGGCTTTCCTTTTCGGAGCCGCGTCCAAGTACAGCATCGACCCTCACATCGACACCTGGCCGCTTGACAAGGTCGCTCTTGAGAACCTTCTCGACAGCGAGAAGATGATGTCTGACATCGAGAACACTGTCGCCAACCTCAACAATGGACTTGTAGGATTCCACGGCATTGAATATATCTTGTTCCGTGACGGAAAGGAGCGTGCCGCCTCCGCCATCCCTGAGAAGGAACTTCTTTACGCAGCCGCTGTCGCCAAGGACCTGTCACTGAGCGCCGCGAGGCTTGAGGCCGCCTGGGCCGGACTCGACAACGTCAGCGATGCCAAGAAGGAACTGATCGAGGAGGCCGAGATGGAGCCGGAGGATGATTTCGGCGAGCAGATGAAACTTTGCGGCCAGGCCGGAAGCGTCTGGAAGTCAGTCACTGCCGGAAGCGAGCAGATCATCGAGGGCTGCAAGGACATCGTGGACGAGGTCGGCACTCAGAAAATCGGAAAGCCGTACACCGGAGAGGATGTGAACTACATCGAGTCCCCTCATTCCTGGAATTCCATCGAGGACTTCTACGACAACATCGTCAGCGTCCGCAGCGCCTATTTCGGAGCTCTCGGTGCGACAACCGCTCAGACATATTCAGTGAGCGCCTACCTTGCAAGCGTTGATCAGGCCGCCAATGAGGGTGTCATCTCCGCGATCGAGAAATGCCTTGAGAAGATCGGTGCTATGCCTAAGCCGTTCGTGAAGAACTACAAGGATGCCAAGGTCAAGGAGGCCATCGACGCCTGCAATGACCTTAATGACGCTCTCGAGGTCGCGCGCCAGGCTTTGATCAATGACTAAAGTGAATGTTCTTTGAGGAGGAAAGACTTTGTTCCATATTGGTGGAAACCTTTGAAACTGAAGCTTTTCACCCTCGGGACTTTAAATGAATATCCAAGGATTGGCCGGTAAAGCCGGCTGATCCTTTAACCAATATAAAATTGAAAGATTATGAATAAATCACTGCTGATACTTTCAGCCACCCTTTTTGCCTTCACCGCCTGCAACGGCAATGGCGGAACGGACGAACCTGAGACTCCGACCGAGCTGAGTGATGAATGGTATGCCGGCGGAAAACTCGGAACGGCTTTCAATTCAAGCGCTTCAGCCTACGAGCAGCCGACTCCGGTGATTGAGAACTCCGGAATGATCCAAGCCTTCAAGAACGGAGAGATGTTCTTTGAAAGGGATTTCAACGAGAACAAGGACGGGGCTTTCAGCGGTCTCGGCCCGTTGATGGTCCGTCGCGGATGCCTCTACTGCCACCCGAACTACAGTCACGGCAAGCGTCAGACCGAGTACAAGGCTGACAAGAACGGCAACGGCTACCTTTTGGTAATCACCGACGAAACAGACACTTACCTCAGTTCGGTCACCGGAATGCCGCAGACTCTTGCGGTGGCTCCTTTCAAGGCTCCTATCGATGAAAGCAACATCAAGATAAACTGGCTTGAATATACCGACGAATGGGGCAACCAGTTCCCTGACGGAGAGCCTTACAGTCTTATCTATCCGGAGGTCATCGTCCCTGAGGATGCGTTCTATGTGCCGCTTGAGGTGACGAAGAACGGCGAGACCACCACGGTGCCATATTCAAACGTGCGTTTCAGGGTTGAGTCCACGATCGGCGTTTATGGAGTCGGGCTTCTGGACGCGATTGATGACGATGATCTCAAGGCGCAGTACGCCAAGGAGGAGGCGGCTGGTGCCAAACTGAATCCGGCCATATTCGCAAATGGCGAGTGGACAAGCCTTTACGGCAAGACTACCCATCCTAAGCGTTTCACTTACGCGTTGAGCCGTGGCCCGTTGCAGGACGCCGCCGGAGCGAACGCCATCTGGAACATCACCAACGTGACCCGAAGCGACAGGCGTTACCACTATATGACGGCGACCTACGCCAAGGTGGCTTCGCAGGATCCGGATGTCCAGAAGGATTTCTACAAATATTTCCCTGACCAGAACAAGACGGGGAATGTTCAGGAGGATATTTATAATTATTTGATGGCCAAGGATCTCAAGCCGGAGATGACGGATGAGGAATATGCCGACTTTATGATCTGGCACAGAGGGTTGGCTGTTCCTGCGGCCAGGGATCTGGACAATCCTGAGGTCATCAAAGGCAAGGAACTTTTCACTAAGATCGGTTGCGCCACGTGCCACCGTCCAAGCTGGGTTACCGGAGAGGACAATGTCACGGATCCGAACGGTTTCTTCAAGGACAACGATCCGAGGCTTCCTCGTTATCCTCACCAGACTATCTGGCCGTACACCGATATGGTCCAGCATCGTCTCTTTATGAAGAACGACATACGCACCGGTTGGTGCAGGACGACTCCGCTTTGGGGACGTGGCCTGAGCGAGCTGGTCGCCGGTGGTGTTGACAGGCTTCACGACTGTCGTGCCAGGACTGTTGTGGAGGCGATCATGTGGCACGGAAGCGCCCAGAGCGACGCCCGCAAGTCCGTTGAGAATTTCCGCGCCCTCTCCAAGTCCGAAAGGGATGCGGTAGTTAAGTTTATCGATTCGATATAATGACAAGGCTTTTTGCGGGGCGGCCGGCGGCCCTGGTGCTGCACCTTTCGCTGGCACTGATTCTGGCGGGAGCGCTTGTGACATCCTTTTCCGCGAGGAAGGGGATGCTTCACGTGCGTGAGGGGGAATCCGTGGAGACTTTCGAGACCAAGGACGGAAAGATTCTCGAACTGCCTTTCAGTGTGGAACTTGAGAGCTTCGAGGTGCTTTACCATTCCGGAACGGACGCCGCATCGGATTACAGCTCACGGCTGCGTTTCACAAGGAACGGCTCGGTTCTCCGCAAGGGCGAGGTGAGGATGAACCGCATCCTGTCCTGTAAAGGTTATCGTTTCTATCAGACTGACTATGACAGCGATGAGGCCGGTGTGACATTCACCGTGAGCCACGACCCGGTCGGCATCGCTGTCATTTACACCGGCTATGCTCTGTTGCTTCTCGGACTTCTGACGTTTTTCTTCACTGACAAGAGGTTCAAGAAGTTCTTCGGGAACGCGTTGAGATATTCATCGGTCATAGCGATTCTTCTGTGCTTGGAGGCAACCGCTTCTGCGACAGGGAATTCCGTAGGTGGGCTGCCTCAAACGGAAAATGCTTCCGTCAAAGGGAATCAGGTAAAACGTGGCTCAGCCTCTCCGAAAGTCCTGCCGAAAAACATCGCCGCCGAATTCGGAAGACTCTACGTTCTGTACCACGGACGAATATGCCCGCTTCAGACTCTGGCTTCGGATTTCAGCGCAAAGCTTTACGGTACGTCTGGAGTTAAGGGACTGACTGACGAGCAAGTACTTACTGGCTGGATGTTCTACGGCACCAGCTGGAGGAATATTCCTATGCACAACCGGAAAAAGGCGGTTGACGCAATGGATAAGGAGGCGACTGTCAAGGCTTTATATTCAGGAGATCTGCTGAAAATCTACCCTTTGCGGGACAGCACCGGGCGGCTTGGATGGTACTCGCAGAGCGACCGGCTGCCGGATGGAATCGCCGATGAGGAGTGGCTATTCGTCCGCAAGTCGATGGACTATATCTTCGAGCTGGTGGTGAACCGTGAATATTCAAAATTAGAAGAGTCGATCGGGAAGCTGCGCCGCTTTCAGGAGAGCAAGATGGGGGAGAGCCTTCCGCCGGCGTACCGCATCAAAGCCGAGCGGGCGTACAACGCTCTGCCTCCGCTGTTTCCGATCGCCGGGACTTTCCTGATCATCGGTCTGGTGATGCTGGCGGCGGCGATGCGTAGGATGATCCGGGGAAATTCCTCCTCCACGATGACTGGCAAAAAACATTTTCCAGGAATATTCAGGATCGTTGGAGTAGCTGCGGCTTTCGTGTTTTTCCTCGTGTTGACCATCGTGCTGGGGCTCCTCTGGATCGCGAGCGGACATATTCCTTTCTCCAATGGTGCGGAGACGATGCTGACGATCGCTTGGACGGCAATGCTGGCTTCCGTGTTGAGTTTCAAGAGGTTTTCGATTATGCTCCCGTTCGGGATCATAGTCGCGTCGCTGGCCGCTCTGGTTTCCGCGATGGGCAACGCCAACCCGGCCGTCACCCAACTGATGCCTGTGCTGTCGTCCCCGCTGCTGAGCATCCACGTTTCTCTAATGATGCTTTCCTACACCGTTCTCGCCATCATTATGGTCAACGGAATCTGTGGGCTGGTTGCATCACTGCGCCATACTTCAGTCTCTGATTCAGCCTCCGCGAAGATGGCCCGGATGTCGGAAGCGTTGATGTACCCTGCCCTGTTCTTCTTAGGCTCAGGCATAATCGCAGGCTCCATCTGGGCCAACGTCTCCTGGGGCTGCTACTGGAACTGGGACCCGAAAGAAACCTGGGCCCTGATCACTTTCCTGATCGCCTCCCTCGGTGTTCACCGCACCCGTCTCCCGTTCCTGAGGAGTCACCGTGCCTACCACATCTACACCCTGATCCTCTCCGCCTCCGTTCTCTTCACCTATTTCGGCGTCAACTACCTCCTCGGCGGAATGCACAGCTACGCCTAGCCCGCTTCCCGTCCCGTGCGCGGAGCCACCCTGTTGACGCACGAAGACCCCCTGTTTGCAAAGTCGTTGCGTGGAAATGCTGTCCTGACGCACCGACTGCTGAACGCTCGTTGGGTATCTCGGGAATATTCGTAAATTTGTACGCTGGAGGAAATGCTTAGGGATGATCCTGAACCAGATGCCTCCGGCGTGATTGTATGACAGTATTTCAGATAATATCATTGGCCTTGATGGCCGGATTCTATGGAGTCTATCTAGCTAAACAGCTCAGTCAGAGGAGTCAAGGGATCCGGACCAATCAGATGGGGCGCGGGAATAAGGAACTGCGGACTTTGACTGTGGAGCGGTTGCTGGCTGCCTTTTCCGTCCTGATTGTCGTCGTGGAGGTGTGGAGCGTCGTCCGGGGATATTCATTCCTCCCGCGGTGGTGCGGTTGGATCGGACTGGCTTTGACGGCTCTCGGAGTGGTGTTCTTCACTACCGCCGTGCTTCAGATGCGGGACAGTTGGAGGGCCGGAATATCCCCGGACGAGAAGACCGGACTGGTCACTTCCGGCATCTACAGAATCAGCCGCAACCCGGCTTTCGTCGGTTTTGACCTGACCTACATAGGGCTGCTTCTCTGCTTCGCAAACTGGCTTCACCTGGTCGTCGTGCTCTGCGCGGTGACGATTTTCCACCTCCAGATCCTTCAGGAGGAGCGGTTCCTGCTTTCAAGGAAAGACATTGACTACAAGGCCTATTACAACCGTGTCCACAGGTATTTATGAATATGCCGTAGCGGGAAACGTCAGAGTTTTGAATAAATATTGAGATATTCAGGAAACAAAATATTTAAGAGATAAAATGGAGAAATTCAAGAGATATGTGATGCTGTGCGTCGGACTGCTGATTGTGGCATTCGGGGTGGCTTTTTCGATTCTGGCGGATCTGGGGACTTCGCCGATCTCGTGCCCGCCTTATGTGGCGAGTATGCTGTGCCCGCTGACGGTGGGGGAGGCCACGATTGTGATGCACTTCATATTCATTCTGATTCAGATGGCGCTTTTGCGGAAGAACTATGAATGGGTGCAGCTGATGCAGCTGCCGGTTGCTTTCGTGTTCGGGTATATGACGGATTTCGCCTGTTGGTGCATCGCGGACGTGCCTTGCCCTAACTACCTGATGCAGGTGGTGTGGTGCCTTGTGGGCATCGTGCTTGTGGGGGTCGGTGTGGCGTTCGAGGTCGTGGCCGGGGTGGTGACGCTGGCCGGCGAAGGACTTGTTCTGGCGATCTGCAAGGCGTTCAAGACACGGTTTGACGTTACCAAGGTCGTTGTGGATGTGTCGCTTGTGGCTCTGGCGTGCGTCGCCTCGCTTCTCTGGCTTGACGGAAGAATCCACGGTGTGCGTGAGGGAACCCTCGCCGCTGCCCTGCTCGTGGGGGTCATCGCACAGTGGTGCAACAAGCCGGTCGAGAAGCTGGCGGAAAAGATTGGTGTGAACAATGCCGGAAATTGATGCGAAATTGATGCGAAGTTGATGAATATTAAGGCTTAAGCCTATGCGCCTCATCGGAGATTACATATCTTACATCAAGGACATCCGGAGATATTCGGCGAGAACCCAGGCGATATATTCAGATGCCCTGAAGGTCTTTGTGGAGGACAGCGGGGCGGAGACTGATGAGGAACTGCTGAAATCGCTCACGCCGCAGATCATCCGTTCGCACGAGGTGTATCTTCTTGAGAAAAGAGAGGATAGCCCGAGGACGGTCAGGCTGCATCTGTCGGTGCTGTCGGGGTTCTGCCGCTACCTGATGAAGGAGAAAAGGCTGACCGCCAATCCGGTGCGGACGGTGGCGAAGCCAAAGGTGGAGAAAAGGCTGCCGGTGTTCTATAGGGAAGAGTCGATGAATGAATATTTCGCCGCGACGGACTGTGACGCCTCAGAGGAGAATCTGGCGCTGATCACAGGGAACGACAAGGTCTCCGAGGCGGCATATTCAAGAAGGCTGGAGCGGCTCATAGTGTCGGTGCTTTACAGTACCGGGATGAGGCGCGCGGAGTTGATCGGGCTTCGGATCGGCGACGTGGATTTTTCACGACGGACG
>OLGV01000883.1_pt1 | contig 10847 bp, 11 predicted proteins | sample 1605761 | NCBI WGS metagenome assembly OLGV01 (sample SAMN03283245) | human gut metagenome | biome: human-associated habitat; material: feces | host: Homo sapiens | place: Peru | collected 2012
TGGTGGAGAAGTACAGGAAGCAGACAAAGGAGCACCTGAAAAGGTATCCTTCTGCGCTTGACCTTCTCCCTGACTCTTACAAGGCCGTAGGAAGGAACCTTTGCAATGCGGACGCTAAATAGTGCAGAGCTGGCCTTCTTGGCCGTGCTAGGGCACACGGAACTCACAACAAAAGTTCTGCGTGTCTATGCAGCAAAGACATATCTCTTCACTGAGACGTTTCATCCACACCTCAACCTGATGTGGAATACGTATGTAGCCCTTCTTAAGAAGTACAAAAAGGACTACGGGCTCAATCTAAGCAGGGACATAACCGCTGCAGGTCTCGCGGAAGCTGTAGCTGTAGACAGGCGCATACCGGATGAGTTGAAGTCTAGGTGCGACGCCATACTGCAGAAGTTCACAGCAGGTGACATACCAGATCTTGCCCACGGCGAAATACTGGTAAAGAACCTGATGGAACTAGATACCAACCGCAAGCTGGTATCCAAGCTAAACAGCAATCCGGACATGCTAACGCTCCAGCAGTCGCTGGACGCGTCTAAGCGCACGCTGTCGATTCTGGATGACGACAAACCTCAGGCAGAAGAGACAGGTGTTGTTGTCAACCCGTTCCGGGACATCAACAAGCTGGCGAGAAAGGTTGTAAGAGTACCTACCGGCATAAACTTTCTGGACGATCTATCGTCAGGTGGCGGTAGGGAGGGCGACCTTTGGCTTATACTCGGAAGTCCTGCAGGCGGAAAGAGTACGCTGGCTGTCCAGTATTCCTGCGCACAGGCGATGCTGGGGAACAATGTTCTGTGGGCAACCTACGAGCAGTCCATAGAAGGAGACTTGGCGGAGAGAATGGTCGCAAACATCACAGACACCAGCCTTGACTATATCCGAGATGTAGGGTTTGACAATTTGCCAAAGCCTATACAGGACAAGTTCTGGGCAGCTGTCGCTGGCGTTGACGACAGGCTTACGGCGCTGGACATGACACGCCTGAAGCCAGACCCGCAAGACCCAGAGGACTACGGAGGAAGCAAGTCCATATGGAAGCAGTTCACTATACTGAAGGAAAAAGGGTACAAACCTAAGACTGTGATTATCGACTGGTTCGGTGCAATGCTGTCGCGCGTAGCGTCCAACCTGAGCCTTGACTTGGCGTCCTGCTACAGGTTCAAAGCCCAGGAGGAAATAAATACGCTCATCCAGTTTGCTAAAACAGAGAAGATACACATCATAGTCTTTCACCAGCTTGATGTAAAAGCTGCAGGAGCCAGGCCTACCTACCTTGCTGATGCTACACACTCACAGGACATGCACAACCTGCAGAACTTCTTTGACCTGGTGATCATTCTAGGAAAAAAGGACGTAAACAACATCATGTATGTCAGCAATCCCAAGGCCCGAAAGGGAGGGAGGATTGTCAGGACAGTTCGCATGGTGGGAGAGAAGTCCAGACTTGTTATGGAAGACGGCTGGCTCCCCAACAGGGACGGCAACTTCTACAAGCCCGGATCTATGTCGGAAGGGGATATCCGAGGCAGCGCCGAGGACTACTCCAGAGAGCTAGACTAACAGGCATACTTAAGCTTGCATAAACACATTTATGCTGTATAGTATGCAAGCAGGAGTGGTCAGCTCCGGTGTGCCTGTGGAGGCTAGTCCCAGGGGCCAGCTAACGAAGCAGGAAGTATGATGCTACCTCGGTAGCTAATTCATGACAGTAGATGGGAAAACTACGGTGCGCTAGGCAGCTGTCTAGCTCACTTTCTTTGCAAAGCCAGAATAGCTCAGTTGGTAGAGCACTTGATTTGTAATCAGGTGGTCGTCGGTTCGAGTCCGACCTCTGGCTCCATCTAGGGACGGTAGCTCAGTCGGTAGAGCATTGCACTTTTAATGCAGTGGTCACGGGTTCGAATCCCGTCCGTCCCACCAGGGCGATTAGCTCAGTTGGTTAGAGCGCAACGTTTACACCGTTGATGTCGAGGGTTCGAGTCCCCCATCGCCCACCAATACTACTTAAGGAAAAAGAATGGCTGAACTTCATACAGTGAACATCCCGCCGCCGAAACACGTGAAGGTGCTCGGAGGACAAGGCTGGATCGGACTCGTGGACCAGATGGGGACCGAGACGTCGATTGTCAATGCGGCGCGGGTTTCCTTCGGGAAAATCCGTTCCGAGATGGACGAGAAGGACGTGAAGCTCCTCAAGTATCTCGTCGCCAACCGCCACAACACGCCGATGGAGCATGTCGTCTTCACCTTCCTGGTGCACTGCCCTCTCTTCGTGCGTTCCCAGTGGCACCGCCACCGCACCTGGAGCTACAACGAAATCTCCCGCAGATACACGGAAGTCGACCTGGAGTTCTACGTGCCCCCGGAAATCCATGCACAGGCCTCCTCCGACAGACAGGCCTCCACTGTCGCGCCGGAGGAGATGGACCAGGATGCCCTCCGCAAGGCAATCGACGACGCAAACCAGGCGACCTTGAGGGCATACGAAGGCCTCCTTGCGGCGGGGGTCTGCCGCGAACAGGCACGCGGAGTCCTCAGCCAGAATCTCATGACCACCTTCTGGGCGACCGTGGACCTCTCGAATCTCATCAAGTTCATCGACCTGAGGGCGGACGCGCATGCCCAGTGGGAAATCAGGCAGTACGCCGAGGCAATCAAGACATTGCTGAAGCCGTCGCTGCCCAATGTGGCGGAAATCATGAGCTGGTAACGCGGTCGTCCACACTAGTGAATAGCCCTGACTGTTAAAAACAGTCAGGGCGTTTTTGTCGTGTACCCAAAAAGGGCAAATAGGGTACATGATATGTTTGTCGTGTACCCAAAAAGGGCAAATAGGGTACATGATATGTTTGTCGTGTACCTGAAAAAGAACCACAATGATAGCAAGGAAATGATCAACAATGACACCAGCTAAGTTTAAGAACTTTTGTTCGGAAGTAAGAAAGCGGTGGTCTCCTGAAAGAGGCCTCATAGCTCTTTGTAAAAGCCGCTACATGTCGACGGACGACCTGCGCCTGTCCGCGGGAAAGCTGATGAACAAGGGAAGCATCGTGGCCGAGGCCTGCGCCTTGTGGGAAGGCGATGACTGCCTCTACGAGGGGCCGCTCAATGCCGAGCTGCTCAAGGAAATCCTAACGCAGCACGGCATCTGCCTGGTCAGGTTCACGACAAGCAAGGATCTTGACACGCAAAAGAAGCCTGTCTACAAGTGCTTCGGTAACAGCGTCTTGTGCAAGTCCGAGAGTTGTCCCTGCCATAAGTGAGGCAAAATAAATGCTCAATAGCTTTCTCTATAAGGCGCTAAAGTCAGTCTTCGGCACGGTGGAAATAGAGAACGAGGGAATTGAGGCGGCAATCGCCCGTGACTATACGACAGGCTACACGACGTCCTGGCGTCTTTCCGAGAACGGGGAACACGGCGAGCAGTACAGAATCAACTGCCCGTTTTGCACCAACAGAAACGGGCAGCATGACAACAAACATCACCTCTACATCTCTTATTTGTCATATACCAGACCCATTTACAAAGGCGAACAGCTGACAGTAGGCGGGCTTCTGGCGCACTGTTTCCGAGGAGATTGCATGGCCGATCCCGAGAAGCGCTCACATTTGGAAGCCCTGATACACGCAGGAATGGCTAGCGTAGGCGATGGCATTGGTAAGCTACACAAGCGTTATGCTTGCTAGCTAGACACCAGTGCCCTTGCAGCGTAAGCTGCATTGAACAAGAAAGTGAATTGCTGGGACACCTAAACTGTCTAACGACAGCATGGCAATCAGCAGCCGAGCCTCGCGTTCGACAGAACGCCAGCGCGAGGAAGGTTCATCGACTATCCCGGAAGGGAGTACCCGACAAGCGAAGGGGAAGTACTCTCACCTCGGAAGAGGTGAATGATATAGTCAGTGCTTTATCGAAAGATAAAGAGTGGTCTGGGATGACATCCAGAAACCTGCGTGAGCGTAGCGAGCTCACGTGAACAGAACCATGGTAGTCAAAAAAAACACAATCTAAGCTATGCAAGCAGGGAAGGTTATTCCCGGTGTGCCTGTGGAGTCAGCAGCTAGCTGCTGACATCGAGCAGGAAGATTGTGTTCCGAAAGGAACTATCATGACAGGGAAACGTCGGCAGTGATCACGCTAGGCGCAGAAGACGAGGTTGCCGCACGGTACACCATCTCCGATAGTGTAACGCTCGAAGGGATACGAACCTGGGTGCCTGACTTCCACTTCTGCACAGATGGAATGGATGTTGATGTCGCTGAATATCTGTACGGGCGTGGACTCACCGATGAGCAGCTGGCAGATTTCGGCATAGGCTGGGGCGAAGTCAGAACCCCAAGAACCGGAAGATTGCTAAATGGAGGCGTACCCTGGGTCGTAGTTCCCGTCGTGATGAACGGAAAGCTCTGCGGCGTACAGGCACGCTGTCCTGACAAGTTTGTTACGGAAAACGCAATCCGCTACTGGATTCACCCAGGAATGCGGAAGCGCTCAGTTGTCTACAACATCGACTCCGCCCGTGAGTTCGGCGTAGCCGTGGTGTGCGAGGGCGTCTTCGACGTCTTCAACGTAGGGGCTCCGGGCGTGTGTTGTTTCGGGCATACACCTTCAGTCACACAACAAGCAATACTAGGGACATTAGACAAGGGGCTGATTTGGCTCCCGGATAACGAAAACAGACCTGATTTAGACACGACAGCCGAGGCAAGCAAGCTTGCGGCTGTATTCAACAGCGACGGGAGGTTTCCTCTCGGCGCCCACGTAGTAAAGCTCCCAGCCAAAGACGCCGGGGAAATGTCAAGGCAAAATATATGGGCAACGATCCTCTCCAGTGTCGATGCTCCTATGGCTGCCTATATCGAGAAAAACATTCTACCTAATCTTTAAAAAAATGACTAAGAACACAGAAACTGACTCAGACAATGATGTGAAAGTGACAACTATCTTCGGAGGAAAGGGCGGTGTCACGGAAGGGAAGTGGTCGCCTATCGAGAAGACAATTGTTGTCCGGCTATACAAGGAAGAGCCTGTATTGCCGTATCCGTTTCTTCTCAAAGAAACCAGAATCGGCACAAAAGAAATGGTCTATGACATACCGAAGGAAGATGTTGTGGGTTGTGTCGCCAAGCTCTGGCCCTGGAAAAGCAACCTCGAGACAACGCCCGGCTACTACAGCGACTTGCATTCCAGGAAGAGAGTCGACCTGCAGGATATGATGATCCTGCGCTACGAGAACCGCAACATCCCTGTCTGTCCTGACTACTTTCAGACAGGCGGCATGATCGTCGACCTGGTCGAAACTTATCAGCTGGAAGAAACAGCAGGTATTGGCTGCGTCACAAAAGAAGCAAAACAGAACTAGTAAAAGCATAGGCGACACCGTTTTTGGTGTCGCCTTTTTGTCTAGTAAGGAGGTAAAAATGAGAAAGCTATGTACTGTGGTGGCCGACATGGTGCACTTCAGGGGCAACGTAGAGGTTGTCCAATGGTGTCGGGGCGATCCTTTCCCCGACATTGGTCCAAGCGTTGGGATTGACACTGAAACCGAGCTGATAACCGACACTTGTTTGGCACCGTCGCTGGTAGTGCTCGGTGTTTTCGACCCCGCAAACAACGTCTGTTACATCTCACAATGGGAAGACGCACCTGAATTCATGCGGCAACTAAACTCGCTAGATGTGGAACAGCGCTACTTCAACATCGGCTTCGATGAGCAGGTCATCGACAACGAAGACCCGGAAAAGACGCTCTTGACAGCGCTTGACCAAGGCAGGGTACGCGATATGCAAGTTCGCGTGCTGCTCAATGAAATAGCTACACTCGGCTTCATCCGTCAGAAGCTCTACAGCCTTCAGGGTTGCACTTTGGAATTCGAGAACTGGATGCTGGACAAGGGAGACGGCACTGAAGACTCCACGAGGCTGTCATTCAAGCGACAAAACGCTGACGGAAGCAGGTTCCAAATCAGTGAAGAGCAGGCCAAATACCTGGCGCTCGACTGTATTTCGACCTGGGCAGTAGGCGAGGCAGTCCCTCCCAGTCCAGTCGAAGTGGCACACACGCTGGGCTTGGTTGTCTTGGCTCACATCAGCTCAAATGGCTTCCCCGTTGACAAAGTGGTACGAGACTATTTTGAAAGAAAAATAGTCGAGAAGATGGATGCGCGAAGGGCCGAGCTCATCTCTTTCGGTTTCCCTGACCCGTATCACAGCGCCAAGAAGGAAGCGGAAGACATCCGTACATGGTTCCATCGAGCCTACGCCAGTCTGCTCCAGAGCCAGGGCCTCGACAGCGGCTTCAGGCCGGTAGCCGTGACACAGTCGAGCGAAGACGAGGACGACGACGAGGAAAGCCCCACACAGGAACTGCCGATGCCCGCCAAGACGCAGTTGAGGCTGGCAGTCATGTACCTCTACGCGCACGAGCAGGAGCCGACCGAACTTCATCAGCTGGCGGAAAACCTGAAAGTCGTGGTCGAGGATGACAGGAAGATCCTCCGCAAGGAAGAGAAAGCGCTGTGGGACAAGCTTTGTGAGGACTACGGTCTGGCTTCGGTCGACACGCTGAGAAGCGCTACCGCAATCCAGGCCTATGTGGCCCAGTTGTTCGAAAGCACACTGAAAGCCATACAACAAGAAGGCACATACACCTTCAAGTCAGTGGTGGAAGCTGCTGATGACTACTTAGACTCGCACCCAACGCTCACGGCAGTCACTAAGCCCGTAGGTCCTAAGAAGTTCTTTCAGGAACACATCAAGGAGCTGCTGCGGCGAAATCCGGGGCTAGTCTTGGAAACCACCAAGAAAAGCAAGGAAATACAACTGACACTGAAAGACCTGTGGCGGTTGGAGGATTGCGGCGTTTCTGATGCCTTCCTGACGACATACACCGACTACAAACATTGCGAGAAGTACAAAAGCACCTACCTGAAGCCTGAGTTCGTAAAGGCGGACGGGCGCGTCCATGCCAAATTCACCAACCTTGTGAGAACAGGCAGAACCAGCTGCAACACACCCAACATTCAGCAGCTTCCCAGCAGAGACGCGGAGTTCCCGCTGAAGCTGATGTACAGAGCGCCGGAAGGCGCAGTTCTCTGCGCAACCGACTTCTCGTTCATAGAGTCTAGCCCGATGCATGGCTCTCTTGCGGCGTGAGCCGCTCGCTTAAAGAAAGTGAATTGCTGGGACTCCCAACACCGAAGAGGAAGTGGACAATCAGCAGCCGATCAAGGGCAGCCTAAACCAAAAGGCAAGGTTCCCGGAAAGGGTTCATCGACCATCCCACCTGGGAGTAGGGCATTCCGCCCGAAGCACTCCGCCTCTGGAAACGGAGGCGATGATATGGTCAGATCCTGCAGGAATGCAGTAATAAAAGTATGCGCTTTCGGGCAAGCGTGCTATAGCCGTTTCGGCTTCAGCGTAATGAGGGACGTCATCAATGCGGGTCTTGATCCGCATCGGTGGTTTGCTGGTGTGATGAACAAAGTAATCACACCTGACCTTACTCATGCCGGTGACCCTGCATGGGTGGAAGAAGTAAAAAAATTCCTAGAAGAACACGTAACTAAGGCACAACGCCAACAGGCAAAAATGGCTAAACCAAAATTGGCCCTTCAGAGAGCGATCTCTGTCGAATAAGAAAGTGAATTGCTGGGACACCTAAACTGTCTAACAAACAGCATGGCAATCAGCAGCCGAGTCTCGCGTTCGACAGAACGCCAGCGCGAGGAAGGTTCATCGACTATCCCTAACGGGAGTACCCGAGCAAGCTTTTGGCAAGGGGAAGTACTCTCACCCCGGAAGGGGTGAATGATATAGTCAGTGCCTTGCCGAAAGGCAAGGAGTGGTCCAGCTTGACAAACTGGAAACCTGCGGAGCGCCAGCGACGCCCCGTGAACAGAACCATGGATTAACAGTCATACTTAAGCTTGCATAGCTTCCGTTACTCATATGCAAGCAGGAGAGGTCATCTCCGGTGTGCCTGTGGAGTCAGTGGGTACCCACTGACGTCGAAGCAGGAAGTATGATGCTCCCTCGGGAGCTAATTCATGACAGAACTTCGGTTATAATTAAAGGCCGAAATAAAATCGCGGAATGAAGCGGGAACTGCCGACAGGCAAACCCGAACCGAAGGCTGTGGGGAACCGCAGTCAGGGGCAACGCATACCGACAGGTCCAGAACGGACATCAGTCGACACGAGGCCGCGACAGCTGAACAAGCTGAAAAGATATGCTGAGCAGCGTGTATAAATAAAGACGCTGAGCTGCGGAATAAAAAGTCCGCAGGGTAACAGACTGCTGCCTGGAGGGATGGGCGCACGCATGTTCTACCAGCACTGTCGCGAAGGCGGTCTCAACATCACACGAGAAGAGACAGACTTCATGCGTGATGCCTGGATCCAAACTTTCAGCGAAATGCAAAGACACATGCAGCCCAAGCCTATACCTCCATCTGACAAAATCCGTAGAAAGTATGGATTCGTGCCTGACGACGATGACGAGTTTGATGACCCCGACCAGGGAAGACAGCTCTTCATTGCTCACTGTATCGACGGTTTCACTAGAAACCGCGCTTCCAGAAACGCAGCCCTGAACGTCCAGTTTCAGGCTCTTGTCGCACACGGTGCCAAGGTCGCAGGCTGGAACATGCTATACCGACTCGGTATGGGAGACAGGTTGTTGAACTTTGTCCACGACGAGTATTTGTATTGGCTGCTGCCTGAGGAACTAGAAACAACGATTCCACTGGTGGAGGAGGCGATGCTCGACGGCATGCGGCAGGTGATTCCCGATGTCAAGATCGGGGTCGAAACTTCCTGCAGCTATCACTGGGACAAAGGAGCGCCAGAGTTCGCCGCACTTGAAAAAAGTGCAGACGGGCTTTATCTTATCAGAGATCCCGACATTGTCGCGGATATTCTGAAAAACCACGCCTAACAAGGCGTATTCACGGGCAGGAGCCCGCTGTAATAAACAAGAAACACAAGGAAAGTAAACATGAGATCATCAGTAGGTGAAAGGACTGAGCGGCAGTCCAACAGTTCAATTACATTCGTGCGGCCGCAGTTCCGCAAGGGATATACAATCCCCATGCTGCCACACCAGCAGTTCGGCATTCTCAGCAAAGTGCTGTGGCCGTCCAAGAATCAGATCCTGCGAATTATTCCAGGGTACAACCCAGAGACAGGCGAGGTCTTCCGCCAGAACAAAAACTGTAACCAGTTTTCACCTGACGCTAACTACGACGACTATCTTGAAGACACCTTCTACAAGGCGACGATAGTCACCAAGTTCGGAAGCATGAACTCGCCGTTCATCATCGACTACGAGCCAGGCTCGCCCGACGAGCAGGCCTACGGAGGTGAAACGGTTCTGCATAACTTCATCCGAACCATCATCTATGCCAGCAACGGAAAGGGCAGGTCCCGCATTCATCCCATCAACGAGTGGAAGATGTGGACTGCCATGGGTCCCCAGTCGACGATAGCCTTCGACAAGACGGCGCTGTTGATGCAGGCTCTGGTCTTCCACACCAACGGAAGAAACAACACTGACATGGAGACAGGTGAAGAGATGCGCGATGCGGATGGCGACCTGCTTCCACTGCTTGCGGTAGTCGCGCTGGACAACAAGGCGTCCATCACCAACCTGGTGCAGGCGCTTGTCGAGCCGATGAATCCCGGACAGCCACTTGATGCAAAGGAAAACAACAAGTATGGTGCGATGGCAGAAATGGAGGGAAACCAGCTCTACCTGAACACATACAACGACACCCAGACGCAGCACCCCGCACTTAGGCCGTCTGTCCAGGCTCCCGGACAGGGGTGGACGCCCACACCGTTCCCTCTTGGGTCTGACGCGGTCAAGCAGCTCTGGACGCCGTGGGAGCAGCTGCTGCAGTATATGACGGCAGAGGAGCAGCTCAAGCTTTGTGCGAGAGAGTTTGGAGCAGACACGGTCAACTACGTGATTGGCACAGACCCCAGGATGGTTGGTCTGACGATTCCTGATGAAATCAAGAACGCAGGCTACGGACGTTACGCTTCGCTGGTTGGCGGTGGCAGTATCTCACTGTCGTCCAACAACTTCAGCCCAAGCAGCTACGGGACCAAGCCTTCACCTGCAACCAAACTGGGCAAAGGTCTTACGGCGCAGCAGAAAGCACCTGCATTCAACCCAGCAAAGGGACTGGGAGCCGTTCCAAACACTTCGGGAATACCCAAAAGCGCTGGAATTGACGTTCAGGCTGTTCTCGCCAAGGCCCAGGCCATCAGGGAAGCAGCCGCAGGGAACCACGCACAGGCGGAAGCCGCAATAGACGTCCTCGGACTGGAGGAGTAAAAAATGGCCAACTTCCTTGACACATTCGTGTCGGGGCTGAAGGGCAAGGACGGTTCTCCCGTGACAACCGTGAAGGAACTCAGGGAGAACCAATTTGGCTTCCCGCTTCGGCACTATGCACAGCAGTATCTTTTTGGCGCTACTGGACTCAGGCTGCAGGTCTTCAACTCCATACAGGGACAACAGGAGGTTGGAAAGTCGACCTTGCTGTTCGACCTCATGGGAGACGCCTGTGGAGCAGAGGAAGAAGGCGGGCTCGGCGGTCTTGCTGTTCTCTACGAGATGGAAGGCAAAATAAGCCCGACCATTCTCTACTCCATTCTCTCCAACCACGGAGAGCGTGCGCTGGACCACTGCATTCCGGTTCGCGGTATGACACTGGAACAAGCGATGGAACACCTGAACACGAAGGTCGTGAGCAGTTTGGTAAGCAACACAAGCGCTTCGCTTGCTAGCTGACACCGGACTCTTCAAGGAGTAATCCTTGTCGAACAAGA
>OLGV01000886.1_pt1 | contig 10829 bp, 9 predicted proteins | sample 1605761 | NCBI WGS metagenome assembly OLGV01 (sample SAMN03283245) | human gut metagenome | biome: human-associated habitat; material: feces | host: Homo sapiens | place: Peru | collected 2012
TGACCACGGTGTCCTCGAGCATCATGAACGTGCTTCAGCGCGCCGTGCTGCTGCTCTACGCCTTCGATGCCGAGCCCGATGTGATTACGCCCGAGCACGAAATCGACGTCGCCATCTCAATGCTCGCCCGTCTCCCCCGCATCGCCGCCTTCGCGCATGAGCCGTCCTATCATCCCGCCGATCTCATGCATCTCCGCCTCTTTCATTCCGCGCGTTGTGACAGCGGGCGTACCAAAGCGCATGCCGGAGGTCTGTCTGACAGGCAGCGTGTCAAACGGTATCGCGTTTTTGTTGGCGGTGATGTTCGCGCGATCCAGAAGCTCCTGCACCTCCGCGCCCGTCCTGCCTCGGCTCATGACATCGACATTGACGAGATGGTTGTCCGTTCCGCCCGAGACGAGGCGCAGCCCCTGCGCCCTGAACTCCTCTGCGAGCGCGGCGGCGTTGACGACGACCTGGTGCTGGTACGCCCTGAACTCCGGCGTGAGCGCCTCGCCGAAGCACACCGCCTTCGCCGCGATGATGTGCATCAGCGGTCCTCCCTGCGTGCCGGGGAACACGGCGCTGTCGATCTTCTTTTTCAGCTCGTCCGTGCATAGAATGAGAGCGCCGCGCGGACCGCGCAGGGTCTTGTGCGTGGTGGTGGTGACAACATCGGCATACGGCACGGGGCTGGGGTGCTCGCCCGCAGCGACAAGCCCCGCGATGTGCGCCATATCCACCATGAGGTACGCGCCCACCGCGTCCGCGATCTCGCGCATTTTGGCAAAGTCGATGACGCGGGAGTACGCGCTCGCCCCGGCGATGATGAGCTTGGGGCGGCACTCCTCCGCTTTCTGCATGACGGCGTCGTAGCTTATCCGTTCGCTCTCGCGCTCAACGCCGTAGAAGCAGGCGTTGAAGTACTTGCCGGAGATGGACGCCTTCGACCCGTGGGTGAGGTGTCCCCCGTGGCTGAGATCCATGCCGAGTATCGTGTCGCCCGGCTTCAGAAGCGCGAGATACACCGCGACATTCGCCTGCGAGCCGGAGTGCGGCTGCACATTGGCGTGCTCCGCGCCGAAAAGCTGGCAGGCGCGGTCCCGCGCGATATTCTCCACTACGTCCACATATTCCCAGCCGCCGTAGTAACGCTTATCTGGATACCCTTCGGCATATTTATTTGTAAGATGGCTGCCCATGGCTGCCATCACCGCAGGCGACACAAAATTTTCCGAGGCTATGAGCTCTATATTTCTCCTCTGCCGCAAAAGTTCATTCAGCATCGCTTCTGCAACGTCGGGCGCGGCCTCTCTTATAATGTCAAGCTGTATCATGGCTTCACCCCCTGAAGGTTCCAATTTGTGCATACTAATTGATTATAAATAAAGCGCGGTCATATTGCAATCGCCGCGCTTTATTTTAATATGGTTTTTTAAATTACTGCCGCTCGTCTTCGTGACCCACTATCTCGATCATGCGGGGTTTGAACTCGCGCATTTTGGAAAACGCGGGGTCAAGGCCCTTGAGTATAAAGTAGGTGCCGCAGCAGAGCAGTACGCCGCCGATTACCGCGAACATATTGCTTATCCTGCTTCCTATAAATACGCCCAGCATAAGCCCTATGAGCGGTATGCCGTAAGCTATGGCGCTGGCCTTGAACATGCTGCCGCTGTGCAGCTCTATAGCCACTATATCGCCTACCCCGGCGTCGCAGGAGTTGTCTATCTCTATATCCGCCTCATTTGAGCCGAAATGAAAGCAGGCGTTGCAGTGGCCGCAGGCGTCGCTGCGCTGGAAGCGTACCACAGCAAGCTTGCCCTTAAGCTCGACCACCTTGCCTGTCTGGCGAAGTTCTTCCCCCGCCATGGCTTACTCCTTATCAGCAACAGTCTCTATATGCAGCTCCTCAAGCTGTGCCTGCTCTACTACGTCGGGGCAGCCGGACATGAGGCAGGACGCGGTCTGTACCTTCGGGAAGGCTATGACGTCGCGTATGCTGGAAGCCCTGGTGATGAGCATAGCCAGCCTGTCCAGACCGTATGCAAGGCCGCCGTGAGGAGGAGTGCCGTACTTGAAGGCGCCCATCAGGAAGCCGAAGCGCTCCCAGGCCTCTTCCTTGGTAAAGCCCAGCTTCTCAAACATCTTCTCCTGTACCTCGGGGGAGTGGATACGTATGGAGCCGCCGCCAATCTCGTTGCCGTTGAGCACGATATCGTATGCTTTGGCGCGAACCTTGCCCTGATCGGTATCCAGCAGGTCCAGATCTTCATCCATAGGTGAGGTGAAGGGGTGATGCATGGCGTAGTACCTTCCGTCCTCCTCGCTCCATTCGAACTGGGGGAATTCTATTACCCACAGGAAGTTGAACTTGGTATCGTCCATGAGGCCTAGCCTGCGGCCCAGCTCAAGGCGCAGAGCGCCCAGAGCCTGATATACTACCGTATCCTTTGCGTCCGCAACGAAGAACAGTATGTCGCCGGTCTTGGCGTTAGCGCGCTCCAGTATGGCCTTTATCTGGTCCTCGGTGAGGAACTTTGCGAAGGAGCACTGAATTCCCTCGGGCTTCATACTCAGCCACGCGAGGCCCTTTGCCCGGTAGGTCTTTACCAGATCGCCAAACGCGTCTATCTGCTTGCGGGTAAAATGCTCCACTCCGCCCTCTACGTTGATGCAGCGCACGGAGCCGCCGCCCTTGACTGCGTCCGCAAATGCGCCGAAGCCGCAGTCCTTCACTATATCGCTTACGTTTACGAATTCAAGGCCAAAACGGGTATCGGGCTTGTCCGAGCCGTAACGGTCCATGGCTTCCTGCCAGGTTATGCGAGGCAGCGGAAGCTGAATGTCTACATCCAGAGTTTCCTTCATCAGCCGCTTGATGAAGCCCTCCTGAACGTTCATTACGTCGTCCTGCTCCACGAAGGACATCTCAAGGTCGATCTGCGTGAACTCGGGCTGACGGTCTGCGCGCAGGTCCTCGTCGCGGTAACAGCGGGCTATCTGCATATAGCGGTCAAAGCCGGAAAGCATGAGCAGCTGCTTGAATATCTGGGGGCTCTGGGGCAGGGCGTAGAACTTGCCGGGCTGTACGCGGCTGGGTACCAGATAGTCGCGGGCGCCCTCGGGGGTGCTTTTGCAGAGGGTGGGCGTCTCTATCTCTATGAAACCCTGCTCTGCGAAGTACTCGTGGGCTATCCTGGTTATCTTGCTGCGCATGAGAAGGTTGGCCTGCATGCAGGGGCGGCGCAGATCCAGATAGCGATACTTAAGGCGGAGCTGCTCGGCGGCATTCACGTTATCGTCGATGTAGAAGGGAGGAGTCTCGGATACGCCCAATATCTTCAACTCCTTGGCAATAAGCTCCAGCTCGCCGGTCTTCATGTTTCTGTTTACCATCTTCTCATCGCGCCTTGCCAGTACGCCCTTTACGGCGATGACATACTCGCTGCGGATGGTTTCAGCCTTTTCAAACACTTCCTTAGGAAGCTCGCTCTCGTTAAAGGTCACCTGCATGGTGCCGGTGCGGTCGCGGAGGCCTATGAATATGAGGGAGCCCAGGTTCCGCCATGTTCCGGCCCAGCCCATGAGCACCATTTCCTTGCCTACCTCGTCCACAGTAGGCTCTGCGCAGTAGTGTGTGCGTTTCCAACCCTGAAGCAGTTCTGCCATTGTACTTTTCCTCTCTTATCTTAAAATTTGCTGTACTCTATTCCCAAGGGCGGCTATTGGAACATAGCCCTCGTCCCCTGTTTCCATATCCTTGAGCTTTACCTCGCCCCGTTCAAGCTCCTCGTCGCCTAAGATAGCCACGAATCTGGCGCCTATCTTGTTGGCGTACTTGAACTGTGCCTTGAAGCTCTTGCCTACATGGTCGAATTCGGTCTTTATGCCGCTGCCGCGGAGCTTTGCGGTAAGTGTGAAGCCCACCTTGCGGGCCTCCTCGCCCATCGCCGCCACATATACCTCAACGTTGCGTGGCTGTGGTATTTGCGCTCCCGAAAGCTCCGCTATGAGCAGCAGCCTTTCCATGCCCATGCCGAAGCCTATGCCGGGAAGCTTAGGTCCGCCAAGCTGCTCCAGAAGCCCGTCATAGCGGCCTCCGCCGCATACCGTTCCTGAATATCCCTCACTGTTTGCGATTATCTCGAACACGGTCTTTGTATAATAGTCCAGCCCGCGCACTATGAAGGGATCCACCTTGTACTGTATGCCTACGCTGTCGAGGCAGCCCTTCAGCTCTTCAAAGTGCGCCCTGCACTCGTCGCAGAGACAGTCCAGAATAGTAGGTGCGCCCTCGCATATCCTCTTGCACTTTTCTTCCTTGCAGTCCAATATGCGAAGAGGGTTCTTCTCGAAGCGGCTCTTGCAGGTCTCGCAGAGGCCGTCGTAATTGCTCCTCAGGTATTCCTTTAGCAGCTCGTTGTATTTCGGCCTGCAATTAGGGCAGCCTATGCTGTTTATGTTTACGGAAAGGCCCTTCACACCTATTTTATCGAGAACGGTCATGGCAAGCTCGATGCATTCGGCATCTATGCTTGCCCGGGGTGCGCCGTAGACCTCCACGCCAAACTGATGATGCTCGCGCAATCTTCCCGCCTGAGGCTTATCATAGCGAAACACAGGACAGTAGAGATAATACATCTTGGTAGGCTGGGGGTCGTTGAAAAGGTTGTTTTCTATGAACATGCGGGCCGCGCCGGCAGTACCCTCGGGCTTGAGGGTTATGGACCTGCCGCCCTTGTCATCAAAGGTGTACATTTCCTTCTGCACTATATCCGTGGTATCGCCCACTCCCCGAAGGAACAGCTCGGTATGCTCAATGACGGGGGTGCGTATCTCGCTGAACCCGAAGTTGTCGCAGGTCTCCCTTGCGATCTTCTCAATATACTGCCACTTATAGCTTTCTCTCGGCGTAACGTCCTTAGTGCCCTTCGGCGCCTGAATTGCCATGATCTCTCCTCGCATTCTATTTTAATAATAAAAAGGTCTCCCGCCCGGCAAAGGGACGGGAGACCCGCGGTACCACCCTAATTGGGCTAATAAAAGCCCCGGCTCAAGGCCATTAACGCAGGCCATACGGGCGGGCTTTTTACCCGCCGGCTCACGGGCGTCTCCGGCGATAGTCTCCGCGGGGCTTTCAGCCAGGGCCCACGCTCTCTAAAGAAGGCTTAATTTCGCCGCTCTTCCGGTCAATGCCAATATTCCTGCTAATTATATAATCGCAGGCTAAAAATGTCAAGAAAGTATGCTACTTTGAATACAGCTCCCGCTTTTCAGCGGCGACTGTATGCACCTTTGCGATATAGGTGCTCACGTCCTTTGGGTTGGGTATGCGCTCCACGCGGCATTCCCCATCGAATATGCGCTTGGTCATGGCCCCCGCGCCATGCGCCATTATGGAGGTCGTCTCCTCCATCATGTCGATGTTGTACATGCACACCTTATCAGGCTTTGCATAGCCCACGTTCTCCAGGTTGCCGCTCATGTACTTCTGGCGGTACATATAATATGGCGCCATGCCCATGCTCCGGGCGTACTCCATGCCAAGCTGCACCATCTTTTCGACGGTATCCCCGTCCGGCAGCTCATAGCTGCCAAGGCTCTGCTTCAATCGCGACGAGCGCTTTATGGCCAGCGTATGCACAGTAAGGTTATCCGGCTCGAGCTTCCTTATCTCGGATAAAGTATGCTCCATATCAGCCATATCCTCCCCGGGCAGGCCCGCTATAACGTCCATATTTATGCTGTTAAAGCCCACTACGCGGGCCATATCCAAACAGTCCGCTATATCCTTTGGGGTGTGGCTCCTTCCCACCAGCTCCAGCGTCCTCTGGCACATGGTCTGTGGATTTATGGATATCCTTCCCGCTCCCATGGATTTTATTATCTCAAGCTTTTTCTTCGTTATGGTGTCCGGCCTGCCCGCCTCCACGGTGAATTCCCGGCCATAGCCGCCGTACTGCCCGAGCGCATAGCTCAGCACATCCTCAAGCTCGCTCTCTGTAAGCACCGTAGGAGTGCCGCCGCCCATATACATGCTTCTTATCTTAAATCCGCAGTCTCGGGCTATTTCCGCGCCGAGGCGTATATCCTCCTTCAGCGCGGCTATGTAGGCCGCCATGTCCGTCTTGTCGGTGCGGACGCCCGAGGCGAAGGAGCAATAAAGGCACCGCGTCCGGCAGAAGGGTATGCCTATATACACGTCCACGTCTCTGTCAACAACATCCATGAACGGCCGCTGTATATCCACTATCTCCTTTGCCAGGGCGAGCTTTTCCGGTGTCACGTCGAACTCCTCCGCCATAAAGCGCAGGGCCTCCTTTTCGCCTTTTTCGGCTATAAGCTCGCGGAGCAGCCGCGTGGGGCGTATTCCCGTAAGGCTGCCCCATGGGAGCCTCGCGTCCTTATATACCTTGCCCAGCGCGCGGAACACGGATATCTTCATGCAGCGCTTGCGATAACGCTTCCTGTTCAGCTCGCCGCCGCCCACGTTGGGGTGAATATAGGCGTACTCTGCCCGCGCCCCATCCATATCGGCAGTGCAGACAGCGCGCCACGTATCGCCGCTTTCCTCCATCACAGCCGAAATAAAGGGGGCAGTCTCGCCGTTTTCGGCGGGGACCACCTCCTCCATGGGCAGATAAAGCCTTATTACCTCGCCCAGATCGTTCAAAAGCTCCGGGTGGTCAGTATATACCCTTACCATTTTATCTCCTGATCTATCTTACATATGGGTTTGCGGCCCGCTCCTCGTCCAGCGTGGTGGCGGGGCCGTGACCCGGATAGGCGATATAGTTGCCTTCCAGAGCAAAAAGCTTATTCTTTATGGAGCTTACTATATCCTCATAGCTTCCGTAGCTGAAGTCCGTCCTGCCTATGCTCCGGCGGAAAAGGGTATCCCCCACAAACACGCATTTCTTTTCCTCCAGCACATAGCTGACGCCGCCCACGGTGTGACCGGGGGTAAACAGCACATTGAACTCCAGGCCCGCTTCCCTTACCGTATCGCCGTCCTTGAGCTTTACGTCGGCATAGAAGGGCTCGATCTTCCTGAAGGTGAGGTTTATGTCCTTATCCCTGAGTCCCGCTTCGTCCAGCTCGCCTATGTACACCTTCATGCCCTGCTTTTGCAGCTCCGGCACGCCCAGCATATGGTCAAAATGGCAGTGGGTGAGCAGTATGGCGTTACACCCAAGGCCGTTTTTCTCAAGGTATGTATTTACCTTTCCCGCGTCCGCCGGATCGATTATAACGCACTCGTCGCTGTTATTAAGCCGCACAAAGTAAGTGTTTACGCAGTACGGGCCGGTTTCTATGCTGCTGACTGTTATATCTCTGTTCATGCTGTTTTCCTCGCTTAAAATGTCCTTCTGCTGTCCAGAAGTATAGTCACCGGCCCGTCGTTTATGAGGCTCACCTGCATATCCGCTCCGAACTCGCCGCACTGTACAGGCACGGTTTCCCTCAGCTTGGCTATTGCCGCCTCATACATGGGTATGGCCTTTTCCGGCCTCGCCGCCTTTATGAAGCTGGGGCGCCTGCCCTTGCGGGCATCGCCGAAAAGGGTGAACTGGGATATGAGCAGTATCTCTCCGCCTATGTCCGTTATGCTCAGGTTCATCTTGCCCTCGCCGTCCTCAAACACCCTTAGGCCGGTGAGCTTTTCGCATATGTAGTCTAGATCGGCCTGCTCGTCGATATCTTCGACCCCCAGCAGCACCATAAAGCCCCTGCCTATGCTGCCCTTTACATTGCCCCCTATGCTTACCGATGCTTCGGAGACCCTCTGCACTACTGCCCGCATATGTTTTCTCCTTAAAAATATTACTGGTTTACCCGGTATACCTCCTTGACGGAGCGCACCTTACGCATGCTCTTGATTATGTTGTTGAGCTGCTCCGTGCTGGATACGTCGAAGGAAAGCTGTATCTGTATTATGTTTTGGTTGGCCTTGTCAACCTTTGCGGTCATGGCGGTTATGCTTATGTTCATGCCTGCAAGGACCTGGGATACATCCATGAGAAGGCCGGTGCGTTCATCAGCTACTACCTGTATGGTAGCGGTATAGCTGCTCTTGGCGTTGTTTGCCCATTCCGCCCTTACTACCCTTTCGGGATCCATAAGCAGATCCCCTATATTGGGGCAGTCCTTTCTGTGAATGGACACGCCCCTGCCGCGTGTGACATAGCCTATTATATCGTCTCCGGGAAGCGGCGTGCAGCAGCGGGCAAAGCGCACCACCATTCCGGTGTCGCCCTCCACTATCACGCCCTTGCCGTTGCCGCGGTTCTCGGGCCTGCCCTGCTGCTCCTCCTCAAGCCGCTCCAGGCGCTCTGCGGCAGCCGCCGCCTTTGCCTCTTTTTTTGCCTGCTCAAGAAGCTTGTTTGTCACCTGTCCCGTGGTTATGCCGCCGTAGCCTATAGAGGCATATACGTCGTCCAGATCGGACATATTGAACTTTTTTAATATGTCCTCGAAGTATTCCTTCTTGCCGGTAAAGTCGCTTAGCTGCGCGCCCTGGCGCTTCAGCGCCTCGGAGAGCATATCCTTGCCCCGCTGTATGTTCTCCTCCCGGTTGGCCTTCTTGAACCACGTGCGTATTTTTGCCTTGGCCTGCTGTGTCTTGGCGATCTTCAGCCAGTCGTAGCTGGGCGCGGCGTTCGGCGAGGTTATTATCTCCACCACGTCGTTGTTTTTCAGCTTATAGTCAAGGCGCACCAGCGCGCCGTTTACCTTCGCGTGCTGAACATGATTGCCAACGTTGGAGTGTATCCTGTATGCGAAGTCTATCGGCGTAGAGCCCGTAACGAGGTCTATTATCTTGCCCTGAGGGGTAAGCACATAGACGTAATCGCCAAAGAAATCCTTGCGTATGTTCTCTATAAATTCCCTCGTGGTGTTGGAATCCGCCTCCAAGGAAAGGGCTTCTCTCAGCCACGCAAGCTTGCTGTCCAGATCGTCAGGGTTGCTTCTGCCTTCCTTATACATCCAGTGCGCCGCTATGCCGTATTCAGCCGCCTTGTGCATTTCCGGCGTCCTTATCTGCACCTCAAATGGCATACCCATGCCGTCGTTTGAGAACAGCGTCGTGTGCAGAGAGCGGTACATGTTGGTCTTGGGCATGGCGATATAATCTTTAAAGCGTCCCGGCATGGGCTTCCAGAGGGAATGGATTATGCCGAGTGTTGCGTAGCAGTCGTTTACCGTGTTGACTATCACCCGTATGGCTATAAGGTCGTATATCTCGTCTATGGTCTTCTGCTGGCGCACAGTCTTTTTGTATATGCTGTAAAAGTGCTTGGGGCGTCCTGAGAGCGTGGCCTCTATTCCCGCCTCCTTCAGCGCCCTTTCTATCTCCTCCATGGCCTTGTTCAGGGTGCGCATGCGCTCCTCCTGATAGGGTATCATGGCCTGCTCCAGCTTTTTGTACTCCTCCGGCCAGAGATACTTCATGCAGAGATCCTCCAGCTCGCACTTCATGGCGCCCATGCCGAAGCGATGCGCAAGAGGAGCATAGATATCCAGCGTCTCGCGGGCCTTGCGTATCTGCTTTTCCTCGCTGCAATACTGGAGGGTACGCATGTTGTGCAGTCGGTCATTAAGCTTTATTATGACCACGCGGATATCGTTTGCGATGGCAAGGAACATCTTGCGGAAGCTCTCCGCCTGTATGTCCTCGCGGCTTATCATCTCGTTCTTCCCGGTTTTGGTAAGCTTTGTTACGCCGTCCACCATGCCGGCGATATCCTGACCAAACATGGACGCGAGCTTTTCGTAGGTTATATCCTTGCCGTCCTCTATAACGTCATGCATGAGACCGGCCAGTATGGTATGGCTGTCCATGCCCATATTGGCCAGCATTATGGCTACGCTTTCCGGATGGGTATAATAGGGCTCTCCGGAATGGCGTGTCTGATGGGCATGGACCTGCTTGGTAAACTCAATAGCCCGGTCCAGCGTCTGCATTTCCTCCGGCGTGAATGTCTTTGAACAGATTTCCCTGAGCTTTTCCATATTGCCCCTCCTTTCGGCCTCACTGCCCTGACGATTGAAATAATAACAGAAATCAACGGCCTGCACCGTTGATTTCATAAAGTGCTGTTAAATTAGTATACTATTGCGGAGTACACATCGTAACCCTTCAGGTTATCTCTGCCTCCGCACTCGGAGGCAAGCTCGATAGCAAAGCGCGCGCCTACCACCTCTCCGCCCATTTCCTCGACGAGCTTGGCGGTGGCAAGGCAGGTGCCGCCGGTGGCCAGCAGATCGTCCACCACTACTACCTTTTGCCCGGGCTTTATGGCGCCCACATGTATCTCAAGTGAATCGGTGCCGTACTCGAGTGCGTACTCATAGCGCAGCGACTCGCAGGGAAGCTTGCCGGGCTTTCTTGCCAGCACCAATCCGGCGTTCAGGGCGTAAGCCAGTGCAGAGCCTACTACGAAGCCCCTTGCCTCCGGGCCTACTACCAGATCTACCTGTTTGCCCTCAAGGCTCTTTGCCAGTTCATCTATGAGCTGCCTGAATGCCTCCGGGTCCTGGAACAGAGTAGTAACATCCCGGAAAAGTATGCCGGGCTTGGGAAAATCAGGGATAGAGCGCACAGCAGTCTTAAGATCCATGTTTATTTTTCCTCCAGTCATTGCGTATGGCAGATGTTTTGTTTGTTATTGTTCCCGAGACCTTAGTCTTTGGGCAGCGGCATATGTTGGGCTTTCCATAAGATCCCGCTGGGGCGGATCCTTTACGAGCCGTATGCCTTCGTTTGCATCGATGAAATCCAGCTCCTCCATAACCCGTTCGCCCAGCCTCGCCATTCGGACAGGCGTCTTTGTTACGGCGGCGAGGTA